>Ga0233403_10001580_pt1 | contig 10521 bp, 6 predicted proteins | sample Na_oxic_1_MG_FD_179866 | JGI IMG/M metagenome (GOLD analysis project Ga0233403, IMG submission 179866) | Seawater microbial communities from Saanich Inlet, British Columbia, Canada - Na_oxic_1_MG | ecosystem: Environmental > Aquatic > Marine > Inlet | place: Canada: British Columbia | collected...
ATAAGGGGTATCCGGCCCGTGAGAGAAGTTAATTAACTTATTAATTATTAACGATATTTTTTTTGTTCAAAAGCGACATTTTGACAGGCTTTTTGTCTTACAAATTTTAAGGCACGGGCCCCTGTGTATTTTGAGTTTGTCAGTTGTCAGATTTATATAAAAGACAAGTCTATTAATTTATCGTTTATGCCCAAAATTTTGATCGATGCTCAAGACTTATGGATTAAAAAAATTGAACTTCCAGCGAAAAAATGGGAGAAAATTATTTTTTGGCTAATTCTTACAATTATCAATTATCAATTATCAATTATCAATTTCACGCGCGTAATGAAGCGAAGCGCGTGAAATGATATATTTAAACAACTTAGGCAAAAACAATTTTTCAGGTTAAAGTCTCGCTACGCTGTACTTTAACCTGAAGGAAAGAAAATAGTGCCATGCACTAGTACCACACGTCGTTAATATATCGAATAATAATTGTTAATTGTTAATTGTTTTTCACTTAACAAGTTTTTGCGCGCAAAAACTTTATTTCTTAAGCATAGTTTCGCGCAGCGAAACTATCGCTAAGAAATCGTGAAATTGTTAATTGTTAATTATGTGTGTTAACAACAAATATTGACATAACTTTTCACTTAAGAAGTTTTGCGCGCAAAACTTCTTAAGTGAAAAATTGTTTTTTATAACTAGAATAAAAATATCATTTATTGATATGTATTTGATTCTATTTATAAACTATAATTTTCTGTAATTGTAACGCGATACAAAAGACTCTGATATGAATAATAGGATTCTTGTGTGGTGTAGAACACCAATAAAGGTTGTAAGTAATAAATTAACAATTTCACATTTTGCGAAGCTGGCCTTCGGCTTTTGCTCCAGTTGCGCGCAACTTCTCCGTGTGAAATGTGGAAATCAGTTATCAAAACATTGAACTCCCCTATTGTAAAGAGCAAATTATGAGACCTACAAACTCTAGTACATCATCAAGTTTGTTTTCATCATATTTGTATTTATTTTCATAGACTTATAAATAAATTATTGTCTTTCAACGCTTTGAAACATAACTGCTATTCTTATAATACGCAATAAATAAATTAAATACAGTGTATCTGATTTTGATAACTGATTTAGCTTCGCCTCTCTTCGGCGCCACAAGTTTTTATCGCGAAAAAATTTTGCGTGGAACATGATAACTGTACCCCTCAAAACAAAATTGACAGAGTACTCGTTTTTATCGCGAAAAACTTGATTTCACGCGTGAAATGTGAAATGCCGAGTTGCCCAAGTTGCCCAAAAGGATTAAAGTAAAAATCACTGAACTACTGAACCCTCATTTTTGAACAAAACTATATTTACACGGCAGTTTTGAGTTTTACTTATATGCGAAAGCTATCTAATTGGAACGCTATATTGAATACTATGTTAAATATTAAAATCATCGAAAAACTGAAAAAGGCAAGTGCCAAACGCAGCCCTGATTTTTTAGATTCTTTGATAAGTCAGTTTTTGAGTCATTCTCAATCTCTCATGAATGAGATTAAATATTCCCATCAGCAAGGTGATTTGCTTCAAGTGAGCAAGGCTGCCCATAAGTTAAAAGGTTCAGCGGGCTGTTTTGGTGCCTCACAGTTTGCGTTATTATGTGAAAAAATTGAAAATCATTGTGCTAATCATAATGAAGCGCAGATAGATTTACTGATTAACCAATTGGAACAATGCTACCGATATACGCATGAACAACTCTTGATTGAGTTTAGCATTAAAACGGAATGACATTAGGCATTTCGATGGGTTCATTAAGAGGGCATGTAATGATTCAAATCCAGATGACTAATTCACACATAAGTTCAAAGGTTTACAATTCACAATTTACACCAAAATCCAAGAATGAACGAAGCTGATTTACAATTCGCAAATCCGTTGTACTCTCATGATAACTGATAACTGATAACTGATAACTGATAACTGATTCAACCATATCCGCCACCGCCTGGTGTTTCAATCACAAAAACATCCCCCGCTTGCATTTCAACCGTCGCTGTTCCGCCTAAAATTTCTCGTCGACCAGAAGCACGTTCTACCCAATTCTTCCCTGTTTGTCCAGCTTGTCCACCTGCCATGCCAAATGGGGGAACACGCCGGTGCCCTGATAAAATTGAAGCAGTCATCGCTTTTTGAAAACGTATCCGCCGCACTACCCCATCACCACCCTGATAGCGCCCTGTGCCACCACTGTTTTTACGAATCGTAAACGATTCCAATAAAACAGGATAACGCCATTCTAAAATTTCAGGATCGGTGAGGCGCGAATTGGTCATGTGTGTATGCACCGCGCTTGTGCCATGAAAATATGGCCCTGCGCCTGAACCACCGCAGAGGGTTTCATAATATTGATATTTGTCATTGCCATAAGTCAAATTATTCATAGTGCCTTGCGAAGCCGCCATGATGCCTAATGCACCATACAATGCGTCAGTAATATACTGCGAGGTTTCTACATTACCAGCGACAACCGCAGCAGGATAAGTCGGGTTAAGTAAACAGCCCTTTGGAATAATCAAGCGTAATGGTTTTAAGCATCCAGCATTTAAGGGGATATCGTCTTGTACTAGGGTACGAAATACATATAACACAGCCGCGACGCATACTGAAGGGGGCGCGTTGAAATTATTATCTTCTTGCTTTGAAGTACCGCTAAAATCAATTGTCGCACTTCGTTGTTGTTTATTAATCGAAATGTTAACTTGAATCGCTGCACCATTATCCAGTTCATAACGACAAGAACCACGCTTTAACACACTTAATAATTGACGCACAGCCGCTTCTGCATTGTCTTGGACATGCTGCATGTAGGCTTGTACCTTTTCTAAACCAAAATGCTGCACCATGTTTTGCAGTGCTTGGATGCCAGTCGCGTTAGCAGCCATTTGAGCGCGTAAATCAGCTAAGTTTTGTTCAATATTTCGGGCAGGATATCTGCCGCTAGACAGCAATTCGCGGATTTCAGTTTCACGCAACTGCCCCTTATCGACTAATTTGAAAACATCAATCACCACCCCTTCTTCATGCAATGTACGACTATGGGATGGCATTGAACCCGGTGTGATGCCGCCAATATCAGCATGATGTCCGCGTGAAGCAACGAAAAAGAGTACTTTTAAGGGTCGAGCCGCCTTTCCGCCATTACGAATGACACCCGATTGTTCACAAATAACCTCTTCAAATACAGGGCTGATAACCGTGATATCAGGTAAGTGCGTACCGCCATGATAAGGATTATTTAAGACGAAAATATCGCCAAGTTGCAGGGTATCACCCTGTTCTTGTATAACCGTTTGTACGCTGTCACTCATTGAACCCAAATGGATGGGCATGTGTGGCGCGTTAGCGATGAGTTGTCCCGTCTGATCAAATAGGGCACAGGAGAAATCTAATCGTTCCTTAATATTCACAGAATAGGCCGTCTTCTCCAGAGTTGCCCCCATTTGCTCCGCTATTGACATAAAAAGATTATTAAAAATTTCTAGCAAGATTGGATCAGCAACGGTGTTAGCTTGAGTCACTTCTAAATGAGTTAAATCATGAACCTCTGAACTTTTGATATCTGAACGGCTGCAACTGACGGCCTTTAAAATCAGATCGTAGCGTGGCGTGATTTCAGCCTCCCATTGAGGTTCAATGATAGTCGTACCGGTTTTTTCAACAATAATGGCGGGGCCAGTGATTTTTTGATCAATAACGAGATTATCACGCAAATAAACAGGCGTTGTGTCAATTATTCTACCATCGCAGATCATCCTCACAGTATCAATGGGAGAACTGGGCATTGTTTCAATCGATCTCATCGAAACGCAAGCATGATCTGTCATCGCATAAGGCGCAACGCCAATGACTTCAACCGAAACAGCTTCTACAAACAACGGCGTATTGTGACGCACAAATCCAAAATGTTGCAAATGAAGTTTGTCATAAGCCGCTTTCATATCAGCGCAAGACGCAAAATCAATTAATAACGTTGTATCGGTCCCCGTATAACGTAAATGCACTTTATATTGTATAGTAATATTTTTATCATCAATATTTTGTTCATATAATTCATTACTGCCTTGTTTTTCAAGCTGTTTTAATACCCTTTCTAATTCAATAATCAACGTCTCATTCAATTGTGCCGTGATAGCTTTTTCGTGTAGGGTACGAATGTCCGCCAACCCCATACCCAAGGCCGAGAGTACGCCCGCTTTAGGATGAATAAAGATAGTTTTTATACCTAAAGCCTCAGCAACCAGACAAGCATGTTGCCCCGCCGCCGCGCCAAAACAACATAGCGTATATTCAGTCACATCATAACCACGTTGCACAGAAATTTTTTTGATCGCATTGGCCATATTATCAATGGCTATTTTTAAAAAGCCCTCAGCAATTTCAAAAGCACTGCTACTTACCCCCGTCGCTTGATTGATTTCTACCGTCAAAGCATTCAATTTGTCTTTAACAATATTCTCGTCAATAGGCTCTTGAGCAGACGCACCAAAAACCTTTGGAAAAAAAGGCCCCTGTATTTTGCCTAACATGACATTGCAATCAGTCAACGTCAGCGGCCCATCTTGCCGGTAACACGCCGGGCCAGGATTCGCACCCGCCGAATCGGGGCCAACCCGAAAACGTAAGCCATCAAAATGTACAATTGAACCACCGCCAGCTGCAACGGTATGAATCCGCATAATAGGAGTACGCATCCGTACACCAGCTACCAAAGTTTCAAAATCGCGTTCATATTCCCCCTCCCCCGCGTAATGTGAAACATCCGTAGAAGTGCCACCCATATCAAAATTAATGATTTTATCAAAGCCAGCTAAAGCACTGGTTTTAACCGCACCAACATATCCGCCCGCCGGCCCAGAAAGAATCGCATCTTTACCTTGAAATCGGTTAGCATCAGTCAATCCGCCATTGGATTGCATAAAAAATAAATTTTTGAACCCATGAACTTCTGAACTCATGCTTTTAGCAATACGATTGATATAACGACGCAAAATCGGAGACAAATAAGCATCAACAACCGTTGTATCACCGCGACTGACGAATTTAATCAGTGGACTGACTTGGTGTGAAACAGAAATTTGCGTAAACCCCAAATCACGCGCCAAAGCCGCCACTTCTTGCTCATGCTTGGGATAACGATAACCATGCATAAAGACAATCGCCACAGACAAAACACCTTGCATTTTTACGGTTTCTAAATCTCTGCGAACCGTATCAAGTGAAACCGGTTTTAATTCAAAACCCTCAGCACTATAACGCTCATCAACTTCAATGACTTGTTCATACAACAATTCAGGCAAAACAATATTAAGGGCAAATAAATCGGGGCGATTTTGATAACCGATTCGCAAAGCATCCCCAAAACCCTTCGTAATGAGTAAAACCGTGCGTTCACCTTTGCGCTCAAGCAAAGCATTCGTTGCCACAGTCGTCCCCATTTTAATCGCCGCAATTTGATCAATAGGTAAAGGCTCATCTGGGGCTAACCCTAAAATATCGCGAATGCCTTGCACCGCCGCATCTTGATAGTGTTGCGGATTATCGGATAACAATTTATGAGTTAATAAATCTCCATTAGGCTGTTTTGCGACAATATCAGTAAAAGTGCCACCTCGATCTATCCAAAATTGCCAAAGAGGGGATTGTGCAGAATAATCCATAATGTTAATGGTTAATGGTTAATGGTTAATGGTTAAATAAAAAATCGATGAGTTAAAGCTTTTTAACTTCGCATGGTCAAATGTTCGATTTTTTAAAGAGGTTAATGGTTAATGGTTAATGGTTAATGGTTAAAGCAAAAGTCGATGAGTTAAACCCGTCAGTTTGAGGAGTGTTTAAACCCGTAAGGGTTTTGTTCTTTACGCTTATGGTGGCAAACCATAAGCCACTTTTTACGGTCAATCCGAAATATTGACCGTTTGAAGTCTAGTTTAAATTGTCAACATAATAGCAAATTGTTAATATTCAATTTACAATAAAAAGTAATCCAAACACATTTTGTCCACGATTTTAACTGAGAATGGATAAGGGGTGGTAAATCAGCAAAGTGTATATGAATAAATTTCCACTAAGGAATGTGCATGAAATAAAATATCCACAAAGAAATGAGTGATCCCCTTGTCATTGCTGTATTGAGAAAAAGTTGTCTTTTTCACGCAAAAGTTTTGCTTCGTTGTACTTTTGCGTGAAAAGTTATTTTATGCACGTTCCTAAACAGACTCATAATTCGTGAACGCCTAAATTCCTGAACACATAACATCTATAGTTTGTTCGATAATCTGTTGGCCTTGGACATAACCATTAACAATTAACCATTAATCATTAAATAGGTCTCTTTATGCAAACCTATCAAATCGAAATTGATAGACAAAATGCGAAAAGTCGCATGGTTCCGGTAATGTTACTACAGTCACTACTAAAAGTAATCGTTGAAGGCAGCAAAGGCGCACTCAGATTGCGTACAGAAGGACGAAGCGCCATACGAGGTACCCCGCCCAAATGGATAAAGACTGCAACACAATTTGCACTTGAACTCCAAGGCAATCAACTGCGTATTGACTCACCTACCCTCAATGAAGCAACACCCGAATTGTTTCAAAAAACGGATTGGTTCCCTGAACTCAATGCTGAGTGGACAAGCCTTGACTATTTTCAAGAAAGTCTAACAGCAAGCCTGAACAAAGAAATGGCCGATTCGCTCTACGATAAACCCTTGTTACATATTTTTCAGGGCTTTCGCCATGTCTTCAACCAAGGAGCCAATCAAATTCTTTTACTCAATGGAAATGGCAAGCCAATCACGCCTGAAACCCTCAGTGTTTTCAAAGAACTAGAAGGGAGTCTCCCCCCCCCAGGTCAAGTGAAAGTTGCCGGTGTGTTGGAAGTGATCCGAATCCATGATAGGACTTTCAAACTGATCACAACACCAAATGAACATGTTATCAAAGGGATAACGCAACAGATTAATCAGAAAGAAGCGCAAGGACTTTTAAATAAAGAAGTATTAGTTTCGGGTATGGGGTATTTTACGACCAGCGGAAAAGTACTTCGTATTGAAGCAGAACATATCTCTGTTGCCGGGGAACAAGAACGTGCTTTATGGGAAAAATTACCAATACCTATCCCTTACCACTCCAAACCAAATGAATTGCCAAATGAATTGCCGGTTAAACCCGTTCATCAAATTGATGACGATATCATTGTAGGCGATCAAAAACCTGAGAATGAAAACCATGAAGAAACAGCCAAATGGGTAGAACGACTGCCATAGTCATGCGGTGTTTGTCAAATCAGTAGAGACGCGATGCTTCGCGTCTCTATCTTCAAAGCACGTCTCTAGCGTTAGCGAGGTGGTTTTGTACCAAAAAGACGCATGGCAATGCGTCTCTACAGCATAGCAAATCTACTCTCAAAGCACGTCTACAGCGTTTGTGAGGTGGTTTTGTACCAAAGAGACGCATGGCAATGCGTCTCTACAGCCAACACTATATCTTTTATTTCAATTAGAGACGCACGGCAGTCTCTACTTTTCACTTTGTCATTCGGCTTCCTTCTGTTATTATTCGTGTCTCTTACTGACAAATTATCCGATCAATATGGAAAAAAAGCAGCAAGCGTGTTGAGATTTACGGAATAATTGATAACTCAATTCTGTAATGTATTTTGCCCGTTCAATCTGTTAAAGATACAGAAGTGTGTGAGCTTGTTAAAAGCATTCAACGAGAATTGTTTGTTGTCTGCTCATCATTGGCGACACCAGATGATAGTAAAAAACAGCCACCCACTATTACTACCGATAAGGTTGATGCACTCACAGCGCATGTTCGGAATTTCTGAACAAAACTATATTTAGCTTCGCAGATCGAAGGTTCACTTAACAAGTTTTTGTTTGCCTCAACTTGTTAAGTGAAATAATGAACAGCCGCTGTTCATGCCCGTTTTGAGTTTTACTGATATTAAAGACTATAACTATAACGCTGATTTTCCTTTTAACATATGGTTGACCACGACATTTATTGTTGATTTTATTTCGCACAACACCACACATCGACTTGTTCGATACCGGCTGCTATAAAAACGGATGCTAACTCTTCAACAGTCGCTCCGGTTGTCATCACATCATCAATCAAAACCAGATGTTGCCAATGTGGTTCAACGCGCATAACTTTAAATGCGCCTTTTAGATTGCTTTGACGTTGTTTTCCAGACAAGCTGGTTTGTGGCGTGGTGTTGATAATGCGTTGACAAGCGTTGCTCTCAAAGGGAATACCGGTGTGTTTACTAATGCGTTTGGCAAGTTCTAAAGATTGATTATATCCCCGGTAACGTAAACGTTTAGGATGAAGGGGTACAGGAATTAAGACATCTGGGCGAGATTCGATAGTCAAATGTTGGGCCATGAGATGGCCTAATAAATTCAACACAGTCATATTGTGATGAAATTTGGCGGCAAAAATCAGTTTATCTAGCGGATAAAGATAAGAAAAAACGGCTTGAGTGTGCGTATAAGGTTTTGATGCTTCTTGGCATTGTTTACATATGCCGACTTTTTGCAAACGTCTTGCACAGCGAACACAGGCAGGGCCTTGAAAAGGTAAATCAGCCATACACGCGCTACACATCGGCAATGTAGTGGCCGCATCGCCACAGAGAAAACAAGTTTGCGGAATGAGATGAAAGGGTGGGCAACACAAAGCCCACCCGACATTAATCTTATTTAAATAACTTGATAAACGTTTGCTTGACAATAGCATCATGAATTAAGGAGATAAGATTGGTGAGCAACACCTTGCTCACTGTTCAACGTCGTCGTACTAAGAGTTTTTTGATTTCGACTATCGCTTTACTCGGGTTTAATCCTTTAGGACAAGTATTGGTACAATTGAGAATCCGATGACAACGATATAAACGAAAAGGATCTTCGAGATTATCTAAACGATCTCCAGTGATTTCATCACGACTATCTGCAATCCAGCGATAAGCTTGCAACAAAATCGCAGGGCCTAAAAAGCGATCACCATTCCACCAATAACTTGGGCAACTGGTTGAACAACAAGCACATAAAATACATTCGTATAAACCGTTTAATAAAGCGCGATCCGTTTTTGATTGCAATATCTCACGATCAGGCGGCGGCTGTGTTTGGGTTTCTAGCCACGGTTTGATGGAGGCATATTGAGCATAAAAATGCGTTAAATCGGGTACTAAATCTTTAATCACCGCAGTATGGGGTAAAGGATAAATCTTGATCTGCCCTTTGATATCAGCAATCGGTTTAGTACAGGCCAGCGTATTCGTACCATCAATATTCATCGCACAAGAACCACAAATCCCTTCACGACAAGAACGGCGAAAAGTCAAGCTAGGATCGATTTCCTCTTTGATTTTGAGCAGGGCATCTAATACCATCGGCCCACAATTATCTAAATCGACGTCGTAGGTATCCAAACGCGGATTTTCAGCCTGAACAGGGTTGTAACGATAAATACTGAATTTTTTGACGTGTTGAGCATTGCCAATTTGATTCTGTGCCTTACCCTTTTTAACGACAGCATTGCTAGGTAGCGAAAATTGAACCATTTTTTGTTCACCTTTAGACAATCAATTAGACTTTCTCTTATAATACCTAAATCATTGATTTATATAGATAGCCTGACAATTTTGTTTAAATTTTTTATAAATTAAATGTAGGGTGGGTAAGTTCGTTTCGACGCCCAGCGTCGAAACGAACTTGCCCACCATCTTACTCGCTTTCCCACCATCCCGCTGATTTATTCTGTTGATTGCATCTCTACACCTTCACCCAATACCACATGATCCGAAATGTGAACATTTTCACCAATGATCACGCCCAATAATTTTGCATCGCTTTTAATTTCTAAATTTTCCAAGAGTGCCGGCGCATCAACATCACCAATGATTTTGCCTTTAAGTATACCACCATTAATATGTGTATTGGGGGCTAAATGCACATCTTCAAACCAACCCTCTACTTTGCTGTTATTGGTAATCGTGCCTGATAACGTACCGCCTATTATTGATCTTCCCCGAAAATCAAAGTCAGCAAGCATACCCTCATTAATAATATAGCCGCTTAACATGCCACCCCGTACTGTTGCGCCAGCTTTGATAGTGGAATTAGACAGCAAACCTTTATTTTCAGCATCGCATTCAAAAACCGCTTGAGAAATACTCGCCTCTTCTTCAATCGTCACGTTGCAAGGGAAGGTTTTTTTCTGCGCGATACAAACACTGTTGATTGATGAACTATTCATAGAACACACAGGCGCATAAAATTGGCGGGGAAATGAGTCTTCTTCTGATTCAGGAGGTGGCTGAACAATAATGGAATCATTATCAACAATTGTTACCTTCACCGTATCTAGGATATCGTCAACCTCCTTCAGACTAACAATGATGGTTTCATTACCTTCTACAGTTGTATCATCAATAATCGTAATCGCAAAAGTTTTGTCA
>Ga0233403_10001581_pt1 | contig 10514 bp, 4 predicted proteins | sample Na_oxic_1_MG_FD_179866 | JGI IMG/M metagenome (GOLD analysis project Ga0233403, IMG submission 179866) | Seawater microbial communities from Saanich Inlet, British Columbia, Canada - Na_oxic_1_MG | ecosystem: Environmental > Aquatic > Marine > Inlet | place: Canada: British Columbia | collected...
CGCATTTCGTTAAAGAATTTATGCAATTTCAACGAAATGCGCCAATCGACTTGGGCTGTAGTCATGCAGAAAGTTTAGTGTCCACATCCGGGCATGGTGACAACAGTGAATTATTACGAATTAAACATCTGACTCAATCTCCTAAACCGTTTCAAGATTTAATTCGTCAAGATATTCGGCGCCCTAACTGTGTAGAAATGGTGACGAATATCAAACAAATCCTCAATGAGGCTCTTTCCAGAGTGACAGCGCGTTTTCTCAATGAAAACTATGCGAAGCTCAATGCGGTACGTGGGCGCATTTTGACTCAGCTTAACGTTTCAATGGAACAATTGCGACCGGATTTTGAAAACCAACTTTGAAAATCAAGAAGCTCTCAGTTGGATTCATAACCATTTACGCCCCATCCAACTGCTGGAGTTTTCAGCGGCGTGGGAACAAGTTCAACTCAAGAAAAATGGCTATACTGAAGCATTGTTATATAGCTACTTTCATGAACTCTTTTTGAATGTGTTCAAGTATTCAGATGATCAACCACTTAGGCTACGATTTTATGAACAAAATACCGATCAAGTCGCCTACTTGGTTTCAAGCTGGGAAAACACCTATCTCAATAATACCACCACCAGTACCGGTAATGGTTTGGAAGGAATTCGTGAAGATTTACGAATGCTCAACGATTCAGAGGAACACGCCAAAACTTTACAGATAATTGATAACAACGCACATTTTCGAGTTATTTTTTACTGGCGAAAAGATTTACTGATTTTTGAGCCTTCAAAAAGAAAATATGCCAGATTGCAATAAAGATGATTTAATGGATACTGATTTCACCCCAATTTGATGCCCGCCTGTTTCCGTCTCAAGCTATTGATAAAAAACCAGATTGTGCTATCAATTTACCAAATTGGCTACGGAGCCATTGTGAACGTCGCCCAGAGAATCAAGCCGATTTTTATTATCTGACGCTACGCCGAGGCATTTTGGATGTCGTGGCAGATATTCAAAAGGATACCAATATCCATCTCACCCAAGAGTTTCAGGAATGGGATAAAGCCACCTTTTTAGAAGGATTGGCTTGGCAACTGCGCGGTTGCCTGACGCGCAATACTCAGCCGTTTATTTGGCGTTATCAGACTACTTAACCAAGCCTTTTTATTTTCATGGGCGACATTTATTGAATGAAGAAACAGCGGTTCTGCATTTTAAATTCGCGCCTTAAACCGACAGAAAAGGATGAATTAGTTCAAACACCTTTTGATGGTATTGTTTTCCATCAATTGCAGAAATATTTATAAGAGTTAGGCGATTACAAGCCGACTGACTCAAGTATTCGTTAAAATTCCCAAATTTTTTATAACTCTTTGATTATGATAAGAGTTGAAACTCAATCACCGAAAAATTGATTGTCAGAATGATTTGGATCATAAAAAAAGCTGAAGTCAGTAATGGTTACTGACAACAGCCTTTGGTTTAGCAAATAGGCAATCCCGGTTGCCGTTGTAGTGACTCTAATTTAACATCACTGACAAGTTGGCCAAATAACCGCTTCTACATCATCAAATTGACCGGTAGAGAGAGACTCTACTACTTGACAAGTGTTGGGATCAAAGACTTTGAGCGTGGAATTGTCATGCAAGCCCATGAGTAAGAAATCATCATGGATTGCTGCCAGGGATTCCGTTTCACCAGGTAGATTTGAACACGCTATTTCTAAGGTTTTTGCCTCAGCGTCATATTTCCACAGGGTGGTATTCACGGCAGCATAAAAATGATCTTCTACCATAGTGAATCCTTCGACCAAAATATCAGAAGGCATTTCTAAAGTACCCGCTCCGGTCGTTGGATTGATGGTGATCATTCCTTGATTTTTCGCCCACCCCCAAAGTTTGGTGCCTTCAGTATTAAAAACGAGATCGCTGATTTCGTCAAAGCCTGTATGGCCCACCGAGATTAATTCACCGGTTTTCGCATCCATTTTATACAAATGGCCTTTGGGGGAATTTTTCGCATCGTTGCCAGAAGCAACATACACCATCCGAATGTCTGGTTGAATGGCGATGGATTCAATATCCTTGTCTTTATGCTTATCACCGAATTGAAAGACTTCCTGAGTTTCTGGCTCGATGGTAAAGGCGATGCTGTCATTCACTCCTTGGTCATGGATGCCATAAATCAGACAATCGGCTGGCATTATTAAACTGTCCGGTTTGATAACCGCCATCAAATCTTCATGCAATTGACTCACACCGTCCGTATTCACCGTTTCTATCGCATAATAATAAACCTGGTTTGGTTCGGCAGTGTCATCAACAAAATGATAAAGGGCTTCTGGTTGCGACGGAATCAGTTCGGCATTGAGTTTGACGATATTGATAAACTCACCGGTGGCATTTTTTTCCGCTCGCCAGAGATTAAAGCCGGCATTGCCAGTCTCGATCAAGGTTTTGAATGCGATACGATTACCTTCAGCGGTGATAGTCGCAATAAAGTATTCAAACAGCACGATTTTGCTGACTTCATCAATTGCATCAGTTATCACATCAGAAAGAGTTTCTTGTAAAGCGAACTCGGTGGTGATGCCTCTGGTCAACTCAGTCAATGTCCCCCCGGTTTGAGCCGCTAAGTTGGCATAAGTGGATTTGTCAGCACTGCCACAACTGCCAGTCAGAATCACATGGACTTTAACCCCTTTTTCTTGGATCTGAGTAATCATTCGAGTCAAATGAGCGTTTGCTCTTTCAGCCGTGACTAGAATAATTTGCCCATCTGAGTTGATTTTGCGTAAAGCCGCTTGTAATCCTGACACAGAAGCCGTCGCGCATTCTGTTTCTATATCGGTTTGTAAACGACGCAACTGGCCAATCACTTCAGCAATATTTTCACTGACAACACGGGAAACGGCCTGATTTGTCACGGTAATCAATTCGACGACGGGTTCATAGATCGCTTTATCCGTTTCAAACTGGCCCAAGAAAGCAGTTAAATCTGCTTCGGTCAGTGGATGATTTTCATCAAATTGCTCCACAAAATCAGCAACTTGTTCATCAGTGATTGAGCTGTCTGATTTTTCCATCAGCGTTTTTTCAAAAGCGTCAGCAATCATCAGAGAAACGCCGGCATTCATCAACGTGTTATCCATGACGACGGTTAAGTCCGCCTTTTTATGATTGCGCGGTTCGATGATGTCCTTTTCTCTGACACTGACGCGAATGTTTGCAACGGCTTGTACGGTCGGATCATTTTGAGAAGTGACAGTGATGGTTAGGAAGTTTTCTGCGCCACGAGTAGCTGGCAAAGTGACTTCAAAACTCAATTCAGTACGACGTAAACCATTGACTAGCACAGGTTCTCGTAATTGACTGATTGGCCAACCTTGCTCATCTGTTATTTCAACAGTATAAATGTCTTCGGTTGGTCCATTATTCAGCACATCCACTTTAACCGGTATGGTCGCATTGGGTTCGTCAATAATGCGTTTGTCGTAAGAAAGTTCTACATGGTAGAGGATTTTACTGCCATAGACATTGATTTCAGGCGCATCGACTAAATCTTCTATGGATACCCCGGCATCCAACAGAATTTCATCGGCGTAAATATCGATCTTTTCGCCAGCAATAAAGACTTTGTCTTGTACCCCACGTAGATCAACGACGCTACCATTGCCCACTGCGATGATGACATTTTTGATGGCATGAACCGCTCCCGGACTGAGTTTACGCAAATCCATAACCCAATCATCCCCACCGAAAAGAACGATGTTTTCAGAATCTTGGAAACGGGTCGTTTCATCGACGGTCATTGTCGTTGGCTCTACTAATAATATAGCCGTTGGGTAAACCAAGGCCCGATGATTATTAATTCCTGGACTGCCTTGTATAAGACCAGAAATATTACCCAAATTGACAGAAACATTACCACCGATGCCACCTTTAATAAAATACATGTTACCACCTTGATATGTCAATTCTCTTAGACTTCCATCAGTTACACTAATTTTTGCAACATATCTCAACCAATAAGCAATTCCATCAGCGAATCCACCATTACCGGCTGAAATTTGTCCGGTTGCAGAATTGGTAGAATTGGCTAAATCAGAAGCAAAAACTTTAACTTGGCCGCCTTGACCACCATAAGCATTGCCATAGACAAAGTCATCCCAACTGTCAAACGTATCGGCATCACCACCGTTTCCAGCTTCTATGATACCTTTGTTGATGAACTCAACGGGGTAAATTTCAGCCGATCCTCCATCTCCTCCAAAGGCATCAACTACGCCGGCACCGTTTTGGTAAATGGGATAGAGAATATCATCGCCACCACGTCCACTGGCTGAAACCAAACCGGTGATATCGTTTAGAAAACGATTGGTATAAATTCTAATATTGCTACCAGAAATGGCATTTTTATAAGTATTATTCACCAGGCTCCCATTGACACCACTTGAACTTAAAATAGTGCCCTTATTCCAGATAGTTGCGGCGGAAATATCAACATTTGAAACCGCAGCAAAGGAATTGAAATAACTGCGTAACACGCCATTTTGTTCGATACAAATCCCTTTGACTTTAATTTGCCCAGTCGTTGGGAGTATGACCGTATGACCTTTTTGAATCAATACCCAATCATTTTTATTAGGTATTCTAGCGGCATCCCAAGTAAAAGGTACGCCCCACATACCAAAAGGCATATTTGCGGGTAAATTTGAGCGCAAAGTAATCACAGAGGGATCACAAGGGTCATCTGTGACCGTGGGCACAACGTTGACCGTAATCAGGCTTGAATCCGTATGACCCGCACTATTGGTGACTTCTAACTTCGCATTAAAAACACCTTCTTGCATATAAGCATAATCAACCGAGATATGACCTTTCTCTTTTTGTGTACCCGCAACGGTTCCAACACTGGAATTACCATCATCCCATGTTAATACGTAACTGTACGGTGCTTTGTGTTGAATATCAATAAAAGAAGCATTAATCTTTACCTGTTCTCCTACTTCTACCGTCATATTTGAGGTTTCTGTATTAAGAGATATTTTAGCATTGTGATTGTGATAAGCTCCCCATCTATACCAAGAAATGTGGCTATCACCACCACCTCCCCAGTGCATACGGATAGTCATATAACTTGAAAAACGTGGTGTAATTCTGAATGTGGTATTACACCCTGCATAGAAATTTTCCTGTGAACCATCAGAAAAATAAGCGGTGAAATAACCGAATTCTCCATCATTACATCCGGCTGATACATGAATACCATTGACCAATCTGAGTTGGCCTAAATTACAACCGAGTGTCCATCCAGCATCAATTGCACCTCCACCACCACAGTATTTGAATGCAGCTTGTACAGTGGGTGTTGTCAAGATAAGCATTGATAATAAAACCAGATACATTAGATTTGCTAATCTAGTTTTCATGTATTTCTCCTTTTAAAGTTGAAGTCAATTGTCCGAATCAGAATTTTCAAAATGTTAGAATTTTCAGAATCTTGTTTTGAATCATTCTGGTCATTCTTTCATTCTGTCAATTCTGATTCTGACACCTAGTTGACACAATTGCCCATTGCCAATCCTTCTGGATCGTCGTAAGGCACTGCAATATTACGATTCACCTCCGTTTTACAAGTGTTGATATTGAAGGCATATAAGTCTAAGGTTTTGCCTTTGTGCGAACCCAGTAATACCAAACCTTTTGGCAATACTGTTTCTGGTAAAACCTCTAATGCCTCAGTTTTTCTTGGCAAATTGGTACAAAGTTGAGTGGCCATTTGGGTGGTTGGGTTATAACGCCAAAGCACTTGACCTACCACACCATATAACACTTTACCTTGTAAATCCCAAGATAAGTCAGCAAGTTTCACGTCCAATTTTTGGATTAATGTGCCTTTGCCAGTTTGAGTGTCCAATGTCACTAATCCCACGCCTTTAGCAAAAGCATAAAGAACACCGTTTTTGAACGATAAACCACTGATGTCATTAAAGCCGGTATTTCCGACCGAAATCAGTTCACCCGCTGGTGTCAAACGATACAGATGCCCTTTGGGATGCCCGAACGTATTATCTCCAGAGGCCACGAAAATTTCACCAGTTGCGGAAATGTCTATGCTTTCTATATCACAACCTTTGCATTTGACCCCGATTTGGCTGATTGTGTTGGTATCAAGCTCATAAACAAAAAACACCGCATCATTCAGAGCCTCGTCATGGACACCATATAATTTACAAGACGTTGCCGGCTTTGGTGGTTTATTCGGTTTTGCTTCAACAATAAACTCAGCCTCTTCTTGCAAAGTATGAATACCGAACTTATCGACATCTTCAACCATGTAGTAATAAGTCAAAGTCGGATCGATATCGTGGTCTGTAAAGCTATAAACAGCACCATCACTAAACAAATCCACGTTTTCTTGTGCTGGGATTAACTCGGCATTGAGTTTGGTTTTGTTAATGAGTTTACCCGCTTCATCTTTCTCAGCCCGATAAACGTTGAACCCAGTATTGTCGTATTCAACAATCGTCGCCCATGTGAGTGCGTTGCTTTCTTCTTTAGGTGCAACAGTGACGTAGTCGATGGCTAGGATTGGTGGTTTTAGGCAGTTTTGCAGATTAACGTCTTCCGCAAATAAACTAACTGATAAAAACATCAGGACAGCCACAAACAAGTAATGGAATTGCTGCTTGAATTCATAGTAATAACTCATAACTCTTTTTTCCTCATTTTATAAGTACTGAATCATGAATTTTCTGGTATTAAGAAACCCAGTTTCTTCAAGAAACTGGGTTTCTCAACTCAAACAGAATACCTTAAAATACATGCTTCAGTACTTAAGTTATGGGATAGCTTGCATAATAGCCACACCACAAAGGTAGTATTTAACTAACCATCTTTTCACCTGAATATCAGTCATTGAATAGCTTTTTGAACTGCAATATTCTGGATCAGTAACCTTTGTACCATCTGGTGCCGGATTTTTCTTTATTAAATCCGGTATGGAAATAGAATCTCCCATTCCATTTTTATAATATGGTCCAAATTCTCCTTGCCATACAAAATCTCTACCGTTGGTTACAGTGTAATAAGCTAATTCCCATTCAAATTCACATGCGGGTCCAGAACGACTACACCATACACCAATATCACCATTCTGATAGCAACATAGATCATGGAGAATACTACCAGATGATATTCCACCAGTAGCTTTACAAGTATTTTCATTTTTATCAAAATGAATAATAGGCAAAAAATCATCACACTGACTACCAATTGCACCAAAGCATTTTTGAACCGTCAAATTAGGAGATTTATTAAAATCACATTCACGTCTGAACGTGGCCGTAACCATTTTTGATGTATTATCGGCTAGAAGTGAACAAGTCGCTGAATTACCACTGCAAGCACCTCCCCAACTAACAAATTCATTACCATCATCACCATCATCTGAGATTGCTGTTAGTGTTATATTACTTGTAAATTTTTTTGTTAAACAAGTTTGATCTGTGCGACAATTAATTCCAGCAGGTGTACTAGTTACTTTACCGGTACCATTACCTATAACCATCAAACTAATTATCTGTTCTTTTTGAGGTTCAGGTTCATTAGAATTTCCATCATCTCTACATAACAATTGAGACATTAATGCTTGACCAGCTAACACACCGGCATTAACAACGGCTGAAACTTCACCTTTAAGAATAACTCCACCCTCTTGTCCAAGTTCACCCTCTCGAACTTTTCTTCGAGTATTACATTCACCATAGTTACCAACCCAAAAACCACTGAAATCACCACGCTGTATTGCCTCAGCTATATTAGCCACTTGACTTGCAAAAAACCCCACTTTGTCTGAAAACAGAGCGGCACTTTCAGCAAACGCTGCTATTGCACAAAAGAATTTACACAACGGAGGAAACATAACCGCCGCCACCCTCGCAACAACGGCAACTACCCGTAAAGCCTTACTAATAATCGGAGCTACTCTAGCAACAAATCTAGCAACTTTGCCGATAAAGCCAATTATTTTATTAACAAACCTCATTACAGAAGCAATGATGTTCTTTAACTTTTTCCACCACTTACTCAAAAATCCTCTGGTACGTGGCAACTCAATACACACCTGATTGGCATTATCAATAATGCTATAATTGCCTTGCGAATCAATTTTTACCACCACGTCATTTTTTATATCTTTAATGACGTATCCATCGCCATATACGGTAGCAACCAAATCCGGAAATTGAGAATCCGTTATATCAAAACTACCATTGGGGTTTATAACCGCCAAAGTATCTGGAGATTCAGTATCCGTTACCGCGACTTCACCAGTAGAGCCATTTATAAACAACCCCATAGTCGGATCATCACTATCAGTCGCCGTAATATCACCATTATTAGCAACTTCCACACTCACAGTCGGTGACTCACTATCCGTAACGATAAAACCATATTGAGTCGAAGTGGCGACTACATTAGGCACATCTTGTTCACTAAAAGAAACTGAACCATCGGCATTAATCCGAGCATCTAGTGAAAATTCTTCACCATCATCGCTCAAATCTTTACCCACAGTGATAACAAAATCTTCACTTTTACCATCGCGCAACAGTCTTTTGGTGCTGAATTCTTTTTCAACGACGGCAACCACAGAAGTGTTATTATCACCGATATACGCATCTTTGCCTCGGTCATCCTTAACAACCTCAACGTCCATATTCCTAACTTCAGTGGCTTCATTGTTAGGTGTCACTTGCATAAGGAATTGGGAATTATGGACGCAAACGCTTTTATCCTTTTCTTCGCTCTGGCAAAAAATAGGCGTTTCTTCATCAACCACACCAATAAAACCAAAATTAACAGACACTTTTTGGTTTGATCCAGTGACTTGGACAGAATGAGGCGGCATAGCACCAGTTTTTAAATCCACCCGCATAGGTGTGGTTAAAAAAGTGCTATTTTCCGGAATATCAGTCCGCAACCAATAACCATAACCACCAATACTATTCGCTAAAAAGCAATAATGGCCATTGGCATCAGTGGTCGTACTAAAATTTCCTCCTTGATCGTTCATCATCAACGTGAGATCATCCAAATACACGATATGATTTGCACGCGCAAGTTCACCGGTATCTTTGATACCATTTTGGTTCGCATCCAAAAACACATACCCACAAATCGTTGCTTGTGCAAAACTTGTTGTTGGAAATGTTAGGGCCGCTATAGTAAAAAAAGCAGTCAGCAAAAAGGTATTCAGAAATACTCGGTTGACAACCATCGGGCCGTCCGTTCTTCGCGGTAATAATTCTAAGGGCCTCATAAAATAGTAAGGCATATACGATCTCCTTAAACAATCGAATCAAGTAACTCACAATTTTTTTTGGCACTGTTATGCCAATCAAAAAGGTTTTTGGACTAAAAATTATCTTTAGAGCCTATTGGATAATTAAAATAACTCATTGAGGGGCTTGCAAAACTCTGACCGTGCAACTAGAAATCAATAATTTACGGGAATCCCATAAAAATAATTATCCCAACCAAAGATCAGCGAAGCTAAATGTTCCCAATAAGATACACGACTCACTTTAGCATGGTTGAAGCATGGGAAAAAGTTTTTGATTTTTTTCAATACCATTAAAAATCAAATAGTTATATATTAATGTCAAATGAGTCATATCATAAAGATAACATAGATATAACATGAAAAGCTTTGCTGAACTTTTAACTGCCGCGCTGTATGAAAAATGCGAGGATTACAAATGAGCAGCACATTGGTAGTGTAAAATATTAGACTTGTCCCTAAATAAACGTAAACCATTGAAAAGACAAGATACAACAATCATAAAAATCAATAGCTTAGCTTATTAAGGGACAACTCTATTATATACCTCCTTTGGCACTTTAGCGAAAAACTCAGAATATGAGTTGAGGTACGAGACCGACTTTCTATGAGTTTACCCCCACTTAGATTGTTCTTGGTATTGCACTTGTCTTCGACAATGCTTTTCCTTATAATTTTGGCACATAATAATTGTTACAACATTCTTTGTCATTTCCAAGATTGCTATATGGTACACGATTCAGTTTAGCATGACAAAAAATTCAGTTTATTACAATAAATATATTTAAAATCAAATAGTTATATACTAACGTCAAATGACTCATATCATAAAGACAACATGGAGATAACATGAAAAGCTTTGCTGAACACTTAACTGCCGCTCCGTCTAAAAACAAGGATTACAAATGAGTCACTTGCTAAGAGCAGGTTTTAAAAGTCCAATAATTAATCACTTATAAAATAGTATATCGCTTATAAAACAATGAGTTAAGTCTATTTTTAAAACACGCTCTAAGCACATTGTGTAAAATATCATACGTTCTCCTTTGGCACTTTAACGAAAAACTCCGAGTATGAGTTGAGGTACGAAACCGACTGTTAGCTTACCACCCCACTTAAACGGCTCTTTGTAATGCACTTGTTGTCAACAGTGCTTTTTCCTATAATTACATCCATAA
>Ga0233403_10001582_pt1 | contig 10511 bp, 6 predicted proteins | sample Na_oxic_1_MG_FD_179866 | JGI IMG/M metagenome (GOLD analysis project Ga0233403, IMG submission 179866) | Seawater microbial communities from Saanich Inlet, British Columbia, Canada - Na_oxic_1_MG | ecosystem: Environmental > Aquatic > Marine > Inlet | place: Canada: British Columbia | collected...
TATTTGATGCGGCGACGATTGTGCGTATGGTGGGGCATTTTCAAACCTTATTGGCGGGTATTGTTGCCCATCCTGAACACGCGGTTTCAAGATTGCCGTTACTGACTGAGACTGAAAAACATGAGTTGCTTTCAATGGGAAAAGGGCGGTGTGCTGAGTATCCGGTTGAACAATCGCTACACGGGCTATTTGAGCAACAAGTGGCGGAAACACCAGATCGCATTGCGGCCGTTTATGCGAATGAGGCTATCCGTTATCACCTTCTCAATCAGCGAGCGAATCAAATCGCGCATAGTTTACGATGGGCTGGTGTGCAACGTCATGATTTTGTTGGGGTTTTAATAAAACGGGGTTTAGATTGTTTGGCGGCAATGTTGGGTATTTTAAAAGCGGGAGCGGCTTTTGTACCGATTGATCCCAGTTATCCTGAGGAACGAGTGCGTTATATGATAACGGATAGCCAATTGCAAACGCTGATTACGCAGCGGGCATTGTTTGAAAAGCTTGGCGAGGATTGGACAGGCAATTTGCGTCAAGTGTTTTATTTGGATAATCCCGAAAGCCGTTTGAATGAGAGAGGGGAAAACACGCAGGAGGCGAACACGCAGGGGGCGAACACGCAGGTTCGCCCCTACATTGACGAAATTGATTGGAGCAACGCGGCAATAAGCAATCCTGAATTTGTCAATGCGTCAAGCGATATCGCTTATATGTTGTATATCTCTGGTTCAACGGGTTTACCCAAAGGGGCGATGGTGAGACACAATGGGGCTGTGAATCATATTTATGCTGAATTTGATGCACTGGCTTTCCATGACAACACGGCCTTTTTGCAAAGCGCTGCTTCCTCATCCGATATTTCAGTCTGGCAATTTCTGGCTCCGCTATTGATAGGCGGCCGTACTGTGATTGTGGATTTTGAAACAGTATGCGATTCGGCCGCTTTGTTTTCTATCATTCAATCACAACAGATCACTTTGATTGAATTAGTACCGGTGGTGATGCAGGGGTTATTGAATCAGGTTGCGTCTCTGGCAGCAGAAGGGCGTGCTTTACCTTATTTAGAATGGGCGATGGTAACGGGTGAAGCGGTTTCGGCGACGCTGGTGAATCAATGGTTAGACACTTATCCGCTGATCAAACTGGTGAATGCCTACGGCCCGACAGAAGCGGCGGATGATATTTGTCAAGCGGTATTGGATAAGCCTTTACCGCCACAACAATACAATGTGCCTATCGGCAAAGCCATCGGCAATTTAACGCTATATGTGTTAGATCGCCTTCACCAGTTTTTACCGATAGGGGTTTATGGCGAAATCGGTGTCGCTGGTATCGGTGTGGGTGCCGGTTATTGGGGCAATCCAGAACAAACGGCAAAGCAGTTTGTCCAAAATCCCTACAGTGATGATATCCAAAATCAGGTGATTTATAAAACAGGCGATTTAGGCAGATGGTTGCCTGACGGTTCATTGGAATTTGTGGGGCGATTCGATCATCAAGTTAAACTGCGCGGATTTAGAATTGAATTAGGTGAAATTGAAGGCGTGTTATCTCAACATCCTGCCGTCAAAGAAACCCTTGTTATAGATAGAGTCAACCCAGAGGGTGAAAAACAACTCGTCGCTTATTTGGTTGCCAATCTGCAAGATGACGCTTTACAAGCTTTGCACGCTAAGCAAGTTTCTCTGTGGCAAGCTTTGCATGATAAAAGTTATCAGGATTCACCTAGCCATGCTGATCCGACGTTTAATATTATTGGTTGGGATAGCGCTTATACTGGTTTGCCCCTCCCCGATGACGAAATGCAGGAATGTGTTGAGACAACCGTCGATAAGATTTTGTCTCTCAACCCCCAACATGTGTTAGAAATCGGTTGTGGTACTGGGCTATTGATGTATCGTATTGTCTCGCATTGCGTTGACTATGTCGGTACTGAGTTATCCGAAATCGCCTTACAACATTTGGAAGACTCAAAGCGTTTTCTCAAAATCAAAGGCTTGGAACACACGACTTTATTGACTAAGCCGGCGGATGATTTTGACGGTTTTGAAGCGCAAGCTTTCGATACTTTGATCATCAATTCAGTGGTGCAGTATTTTCCCAGTATTGATTATTTATTAACGGTTTTGAAAGGCGCATTGACTGTCGTGAAACCGGGTGGCACGATTTTTATCGGCGATGTGCGTAGTTTACCGCTTTTAAAAGCTTACCATGCCTCAGTACAAGTTTATAAAGCCGTCGATTTTGTCACACGCGCCAAATTAGCCGCACGTATTCACGAGCGTGAGCAGCAAGAACAAGAATTAATCATTGATCCGGTTTTCTTTGTCGCGCTGAAGCAAGCGTTTCCACAAATCAGTCTGGTTAAAATTGAACCGAAACGGGGTTTGATTCGTAATGAAAGGACTCGTTTTCGGTATGATGTTATTTTAGACATTCAGGGTGCAGACGCTATTCATGAGGAATCAAGAGAAAAGCCGGTAATGCCTTTAACCGAAGCGATAGTTTGGGAGGATTGGGAAGACAAGCCGTTAGCGTTATTGGAGCTTGCGAAACGCTTGATCTGTGAGCAGCCGGCTTATATCGCGTTACGACATGTCGGTAATGGGAGAATTACGACTGAAATCAATAGCTTAGCCTGGTTAGCGACGGAAGAGGATACTGAAACGGTGGGCGATTTGCGTGATACCTTGATAGAGGTAGAAGAGAAGGCGATTGATCCCGAGGCGCTTTGGGAAATCTGTCTTGATGTGCCTTATGATATCGATATACAGTTTTCACTTGATCGCACTGATGGTAGCTACGATGTGCTATTGATAAAGCAGCTTGACAGCGAATCTGCCCCCGTGTCTTTTTCTGAGTTTCAATTTTCGATGCCGTCTTCGGTTCACAAAAATTGGCATGAATACGCGAATCATCCTTTGCAAGAACAATTTACCCAACAATTGTTGCCCCAATTGCGTGAGTTCATGAAGGCAAAATTGCCGGATTATATGATGCCCAGTGCCTTTGTGATCTTAAATAGTTTTCCATTAACGCCTAACGGTAAAATTGATCGGGCCGCTTTACCAGAACCGCAAATCAATAAGGCAGCGGCCGATGCCGTGCCACCGAGTAATACGATTGAAGAAAGCTTAGTGGCTATTTGGGCCGACATTTTAAACTTGGCAGAAATCGGTACACATCACAATTTCTTTGAATTGGGTGGGCATAGTTTAAAAGCAACGCAAGTGATTAATCGGATTCATCAGGATTTAGGCGTTGAACTGCCTTTACGGGATATCTTTAATTATCCAACCATCGTTGAACTCGCTCAAAAAATAGCCGGTTTAGGTTTGACACCTATACCCGATGCAGAACATTATGCCTTATCTTCATGCTCAACATCGTTTATGGGTGCTGTCGCAAATGGCGGATAGCAGTGCGGGATGCGTTGTTATTAAGCGGAGAAATGAATCCGCAATGGATTGAACAAGCCTTTGTCTACTTGATACAACGCCATGAATCATTGCGAACCCGCTTCTTTTTCAAGACATTTTGCCACGGAAATACACGGAAATACACGGAATATTTATGTGTTATTCTGTGTTTTTCCGTGGCTAATATAAACTCGACATTTTGTCATAACTTTTTGATTGTATTAAAAATAAAGACAAAAGTCTCTTTTCAGTTAAAAAAATTTAAAAAAAATAAACGCAAAAGACGCAAAAGACGCAAAAGACGCAAAAGACGCAAGTCTGTCAAAAAGAAATCGAAACATCTCTTACGCCTCTTGCGTTATAAAAAGATTTAAAACTTTGCGTCTCTTGCGCCTCTTGCGTCTCTTGCGTTAAAAATAAATGCAAAAGTACCCGACAACCTGCCAACCACTTAGTTAGTACAGCCAGGGGATTAAACTTCTTTCTGAGGGGAGTATTTCTATTCCTAGGGCTGATCTACTCGATCTGAACTCACTGCACGGTAGGTTTTCGTTATGAACTCAACGCCAACAAAGCGATTTCCGATTTAAACCTTAGCACCTATCCGTTTTCAAATCCGATGCCTAAAACACATACAAAGAGTGCTTAATCTAAAAAAGGGTTCCAGTAGCATAAGCAATCGTTGTTTGTCATTCATTCCTATTCTATTCCCACACAACATTTCATGTTACACACCATTAGACGTGTAATGTTTAGCCAACCCATTTATCCTAGCGCCGAATTTCGATTTCGGTATTTTCGATTTTTGGCCTTTTCGACAAAAAGGCTAATACAAAAATCAGAAATCAGCCGCCTAAAACGCTATCACTGTATCGCATTTAACAAAAGTGTCATATCGATTTAATCCCAATGCAACGTTTAAGGACTCACTTTACTTGATTGCTTTAAATTATAATACGCGCTCATTTCTAGTTTGGAGGGCAAATCGTATGCAAGAAGAAATTTATACCGTGATTGCTGCTATCAAAAATTTTATCGCCAACAATGAGCCCCAGCAGGCGGCCCCCATCATGGCGCAAGTGACTTTTAAAAATGATATTAAGCAATATTCGGCAAGCACTGCTCCCCTTTTACACAAAGCGGTTGAACAGTTGAAAGCCTCAAACCGAGGCCCGTATCCAGAAACTACGGCAAGGGCCTTGGATATCGCGACTCAATATCTTGAAGACAATGGTGTGATTTTAATTATGAATTGCGAAACGTCTTGAAGATGATGGTGTGATTTTAATTATGAAACGATGTCATTGCGAAACGTCGTTACCGAAATCGTTGTGAACCTAAAGGAAGTTTTGCTAATTGCAGATGTCAATCCAAAAGTCACTGTCACTGATAGTGTTGGTAATTGGACAGGTTTAGTTGAAGGCGATTACCCAATAACCGTTATTAAAAAAGGGTATCGAGGGTTTATACTTAGCATCGTCATAAGGTCGCTATTACTTTAACATAACAGCCAACAGCTAAAGCAGTTGTCTAAAAGCTCAAGTCACCTAAAGGTGACTAACCCAATATATCCATAGCATTTTAGAGGCTTTTTACAAAAAGCAAAAGCGCAAATTGTGGCGGTTGGCAGTATAGTTGAACGGCTACGCGGCAAGCGCGTTCGTTTGAATGCTTTGTTGACGGGGGATTGCACGGATAAAAGTGCTTGGAATGGATTGCCAAAGGCACCTTAAAGCAAAATGACTGAGGTTGTTTAGGAAAGCCAAACATGACAGGTTTTCAAAATCGGTCAGATTTGATTTAGTTAAATGGATTTAACATCTAAATGTACTCTATTTGGTACTTACCTTGTGATGCTTGTTGGTAGTATCATGCTGGCTCGCTCAAGAATGAAGTCAGTCACAAGTGTCATGATCATTATTGACAATGCGACAGCATTTAAGAATCAATCAAAAAATCAGTCACTTACGAGATTAAGTGATTGAGCGATGGTTTGTTCATTTTTCATTCTGTGAGATTATAGTTGTGATTTTCTGCTTAAATACCATGAGGCTGGCTTAGTTTCGATTTTCAGTATGTTAATTGTTTGCGGCACTCTACGATGTAAAGTGACGTTGCCCAAATGCGCGGGGCGGAGACTGGCATCACCGCCACCGCGATCTTATTTATTAGGTGAACTTATCAAACAAATTAAAAATAAAAACAAATTCAATACAACATGATTTATTAACAGACAAAAATGAAAAACAAAAAAATCAGTGATTTTAACGAAACCGTTAACTTTAACAATTAATACTGCATTGAATGTTGATTGGCAAGTGAAAATTTAACAGAAGCGTTAAATCTATTTTATATCAAATGCAACACTTGAGTGCTTAACTTGTGATTACCATTAGTCGTATTATGTTCGCTTTTGTAGCCCCAATACCATTAAATATAAGGGCATACACGCAGGTATGCCCCTACAAAAACATATAGAAATGAAGGGGCTGTAGGGGCTGCCCTTGCGTGTTCGCCCAAGGTTGATGCCCCAATTTTTGATCACCGAATCCTGAGTTAACGTGAAGGTTGTCCCCAGCCCACGTCTCCTTTTACAGGGAGAAAATTTATACCATCATTTGTTAACAAGCAAGGGTAGTGAGGTTACAACGGACGTTGTCCTCACTGATTTATTTTTTTTGGTCCACAGACATTGAATTGGTTTTATCAAACAAACTGTGTGGCTTTTACAGAGCTGAAAATCAGCACAGTGTGCTGATTTTCAGCACCTATTTTACCAAATATTCTATTTGAGGAACTTGCAAAATGCGAAAAATGGGCCTTAGAACGACGAAATTGGGCTATTTAAAATCCGTTTTGCAAGAAATTCATTTCATGACATTCATTCATTTACAGTGGCCTAAAATATGCTATCTTTAATTACAATAATGAGAGATATAATTTACCTAATGAGGAGACTGCTCATGAAATATAGTAAACCACACGAGTTTGTCTTGGAAGCAATAGAAGAATCCAATCTTGCTCAGCAAGTCGATGCTGCAATTATGTCAGAAAATAATAATTTTATTGTCCAAGCTTTGCTGTCTGATGATGCTAAAGTAGTCAAGGTAGCACATAAAAGAGTCCATCTGTTTTGTGATATGAAATCAACGGTTTGTTATGGCTGAGATAACAAAATGCCCCCACCCTTTGTCAATCCATTTCCAATTACGACATCAAAGGGTGGTTCAAAAACGGACAAGATTAATGTCACTGAATTTCGCATGGAGATCATTACTTATGCCACACGACTCTGTTTTAGCTTTAGCGCGTTGTCAATTTTATCCTCAACCAAGCTGTTATACTGCACATGGGCATAATTTAAACTTTTTTTATTGATTTGGTGGGCAACAAAAACACGTTACCCACCCTACAATTCCCGCTGGCTCCTAAAAAAAAAGTTTTTCAGGCAAAAGTTTCGCTTCGCGAAACTTTTGCCTGAAAGTTTATTACCTCATTGAGTATATCACTACAGTTTATTTAAAACAGCAAGGGAAACAATGGAAAACTTTAGATTTTCTTCTTACCCTCTAAAGCAATACGGAAATGGTAAACACGCTGAGCTTTATACTCTGGCGGCAAACGCTTATTAATGGCAGTGGTATTGCCCTTATCCTTGGGACTAGGATTCAGTAAACCATGTTCATTGCAAGTCTGCTTGATAACTTTTGGTTTTTTACCAGCAGACATATCCTGATTGAGCACATCAGGAAACACATAGAAGTCCGTCACCCCTTTTTCCAACGAATCCTTAAATCCCGCTAAATCCTTGGGTAATTTTTGTGATTTATCCACCAAATCTAACTCTAAAAACCGATGGAAGTTGTCTGTAAAAAACTTGTACACTTGGTTGAGTATCACCAGATCTTTATAACTGACTACATCATCATAGCTATGTTTGGAAGACAAAGGGGCTAATCCGAGCCTGATTTGTTGCACAGCAAAATCGACATTGGCCATCACCAAATCTTGGTTTTTCTCCTCAAACTGCTCTGGCGGAACTGAGCTTAATGCCAGCCGGGTTTGTTGTGCCACATAATCGACAATGGCATGAAGCGGATCATCTGTTCCCACACCCAATGGTGCTTCCAAAGTCGACTCGAATTGTCTAAGCCGATAACTCTTAAGAAGCTGGACAGCTTCCTTTCTCAACTCACGCGCCTTAGGCTGTTGAGAGAGCATGGTAATCGTTATCACGCCTTCATCGTTGAAAACGCGTTCTTCACGTCGTACACCACTTGCCGTGGTCATTTTGATTTTGGTTGAGTACTCGTCGAGTTCCTCACTATGCTGTTGATAAATTTTTAAAATGCTTTTGCGTGGTGTGTCATAGTCCAACGCTTCTCCAATTGAGTCACATGTCAACCAATCCGCACCGTCTTCGTGAATGACAGGGTAAGACTCGCCATCAAATAGCAGTGTAAAAAAGGGTTGAGATGACGTGGTTTGAAAGGATTGTTTCTCCAAAAACGACTTGGCGATTTTGAAAGTCGCCTTTTTGTACCATCCCCCTTTTTTCGCTTGCTCGTCAGAACTCAATTTATTGCGCAAAGCTTGTTCAATTTCCTCGAAATTGTAGCAAGAGGGTGAAATGTATTGATGTGTTATGTCTAAACCACTAACCGTTCCAATCTCCGCAATACGACTTTCTGGATCTTTATCCTGTCCAATTCGGATTCCGAGTTCTGTTTCGATCACGTAAACGTAACCAGGTTCATTATTAGAGTTGTTTTGCATCAATAGTATGTACTCCTATATGTGTGAATAGCCACACAACCCATACTTGCCTTCGCTAAATACAAATTGTTGGCAAAGCATAGATTTAAGGTGTGACTGGGTGACGAATGATAATCGTTCTGTTGCCTTGTTTGGGAATGATTGGTGTTTCAACGCCAAGTCATTCCCGTTTTATCAGTTATCAACGTTTCATCAAGTTTTTGGATCATCCGTTACTCCAATTTGGGCAGACAACATATCTCATCACACGGTTTGGTTACGGCGGTCCCCCGTGCTGATTGCTTTAAGAAGTCTTTTCAAAAAACAGAGCCGGAATGGAAGCTGGCGTTAATTGATCGTAGCAAAGCTCGGAACGACGTTTCCGAGGAACTCCCTGTATTTTAACCGGGCATCAAGCCGATTGATATAAAAGGTTTTTCAAGTGTAATAGCCGCATTCAAGTCTCGTTCTGGTTTGTGGCCACAAACTTCACAGTGATAAACACGTTCGGAAAGTGTCAACTTATATTTCGATTGACCACATTTAGAACACGTTTTGGAAGTAAGGGAACCACCTATCAGCAATCAACAGGTAATTACCTTTCTTTGAAGCTTTATACTCGAAGTTGCCGCCGAAACTCATAAAAACCAATGTTTCACATTTCTTAGCGCGAAATACTTCTTAAGTGAAACAGCAATCGCACGACTTATCCGATCTGTTTTTTTACATGCCAGAGACATTCAAATTCTTAATTACAAACAATCCCACCAAACTGTCAAGTAACCAATATATTACAAAAATAGTAAAACTTCGTTCAGAGCTTCGCTCGATCATCTTGCCTGATGTGGGTTATTTTGGCATGTACTGATGCTATCGAAAGCCTTAGCTGGTTATGCGAACCTTTTTTACCAAAGTTATAAGGAACCTTGCAGACGCTTCATTTTTGACAGAAACTTCTTATTTGATTTATAGAGGTTGCTGAAAAATAATTTCACAAATCAAATTGGGCGAACACGCAAGGGCTGCCCCTACATGACGCTCGTAGGGGCGAACCTTTGCTGCATGCAGCCCTTTTGAAATGATTTACATGAAAATCTATAGGTGCCGCAAAGGTTTCCCCAAAAGACAAAGTGGCTAACTTCTTAATGGTCTACACCAACACCATCAATGCTCTCGCATTTATTAGGTGATTGACTTAATTCAACATTTAAACACCACTTATTCGCAACAAGGAAAATTGTCGCACTGATTACCGAACCTTCAAACCGCAAGGTTTCGCGCATATGTACCCCTTTTTTCGAGCCGTATTTAATGGCTACTCTCGTTTGAGCAAAGTTGCCAACCCTGCATATATTATCAATATATGTTACTGTTCTACCTTCAAGGCTCACTTGTATAATGTGCCAGTTTGCCAAATTGTGCCATTGCCGCATCAATGAAGGTATCATTACTGAAAATTGCAAAACAAAATGCAATTATAAATTATAAATTATAAATTATCAATTTTTGCGTGCAAAAACTTGCCGCAAAAACTGGGGCAAAGAAATCAATTATCGATTAATTAAAAACCTTGCTATCTATTATATAGACATCCTAAATGATTTGTAAATTTGCTCCCACGAATTTAAACGCTTTCAAGACGATTTTCTTCACGAATATTAAAAAAAGTTATAGATTATCGAACAAACTATCGTTATTTTGATAACAGTAGGTATAACGCCAGTTGTTGCAACATGCCGTGATGAGATTGGAGCCATAAATTTGATGGCGCGTAGTATTTATAGTTACAATCAGTGAGTAAAAGTGCGATCATACACATAAATCGCTTTTAAAAGCAAGCACCACAATCACTAACACCATTGGAACGCAGACCCGTACAATGGCCACAACATAAAGACAAGCCCTGTCGGCTGTACGTGTAAAGGCTTGTTCAAGTTTTGTTAAGGCCTTAACAAACTATTAATCATTAATAATTAATTAATCATTAATAATTAATAATTAATAATTAATCATTAATCATTAATCATTAATCATTCACAATGAGTTATATCCCGTTCTCCAATTTGGGCAGACAACATATCTCATCACACGGTTTGGTTCCAGCTTCAACCAAGCAGGTTGCTTTCAGCATCCAAAAACAGAGCCGTCTTGTCCACAGGTGTCAATTTCCGAAGAACTTCCGGTATTTAAAACGTGTTTTAAGTTGATAGCCCTAACCGCCCCCGCCACAACCGCCAATATCACGAGAGCCAGCCCCCGCCTCAATGCCACCTTCGTTAAGCCTAGGCGATATACTCCGTCAGACAAAGTTTTGTCAGAGGTCAAAAACCTGCCAGG
>Ga0233403_10001583_pt1 | contig 10509 bp, 5 predicted proteins | sample Na_oxic_1_MG_FD_179866 | JGI IMG/M metagenome (GOLD analysis project Ga0233403, IMG submission 179866) | Seawater microbial communities from Saanich Inlet, British Columbia, Canada - Na_oxic_1_MG | ecosystem: Environmental > Aquatic > Marine > Inlet | place: Canada: British Columbia | collected...
CACTTAGACGGGCGACGTTTACAGTATGAATCCCATATTCAGATCATGCTGTTGGTGTTAACATTCATCGCTTCATTTACTGGTGTCGTGGCTTTCATCACGCAGAATCCCGAAGAGGTTGCTTTTTTATTGAAAGGATTGAGTGACAATCCAGAACAAATCACCAAAATTGGGCATTTATTACTCATTGGGATTAATCTCCTGATTTTGATATTTTTTGTACTGCCATTTTTTTATTTATACCTGAAATCGCAGTGGAAAAAGTTTCGTTGTTGGCTGCGGCAATTGCGGGAGCGTTTATTTTAACGAAAATTCTGCACACTCTTTCCCTGTCTCGAACCAATGAATTAAGCTTGCTTCAATCTGTTCAATTCCCGTTCCCACGCCGGCGCGTTTAAATAAAAAGCTCATAAAAATCAATAGGTTATTATAAATTACCTATCAGTTATGTTTTTGAAATCCGCATCAATATGCAATCCTTGTAGTTATGTTTTTACGCGCTGGCATGGAACCAGAAAAAGAATTGCTTATCAAAAAGGATTGGAACCAAGTTATGCCTTGAACCAATTAATTCAAGCTTGGATCAATCCGTTCAAACCCCTGATCCGTTATACTAAAGCAAGTGAGACTAAAACAAAAAGATTGATTCAAAACAATACTCACAAACCAATCCCTTATTATATACAATCCTTGTAGTTTAAAGTTAATATGTTTGCATTAGAAAAGTTTAAGCAAAAAGTTAATCGCTTTGTCTGGGATAGGGATTTGCATTCGTTATCCTTATGGCAAACGTATAGCAGAAGAAAATAAATACTTTAACGCAGAAAATTTGCCTTCAGAGGAAAAAGTCAAACAGGGGCGCATTCCCATTTTTCCGGTGACATTTCGTTATCAATACAATAACGGAAAGCGATGAAATTTTAGAAAGGATTGGCGTTGTGGCATAAATACTACTAAGTTATTGATTAATAACAATTTTACGAAATTGCGTTAAATTGTAAATCATTGATTATTAAAGAATATTTTTGCTTTATGCCACAACGCCGAAAGGATTTGAAAAATACTCATTTATTTTGACCGGTTATTTTAATAAAACTAATAAAATCAAATATTTAAGTTAAATCGAACTCATGTCTACAATGGTTCGGACAGTTTTTAAAAATCAGGCCCATTTAAAATTATAACCAATTGAAATTGAAGCATTTTTAAATTTGAAGCAAAAAATATAAAATGCTTTAATAACAATGAATTACAAAAACTGTCCGAACCATTGGTCTAATGAATGGACTAAATACCAAAAAGTTCTGTTTTTTATAAATCCTTTATAAAATGCAATCCTTGTAGTTATTGCCCAGAAAATGGGAATGCGCCCGTCAAACAGTTAATCACGGATATTGACGCAGCAACTGAACAAGTATTAAAAGAACGTACTTTGAGAAACTTAGTCTTAGATAAAATCCACTAATTAATTATGAATTGTGAATTGTGAACTGTTAACTTGCCAAAGCTAATACTTTAGAACTCCATGCAACCTTGAATTGAACCATGCCTTAGGTTCTAAGTTCATTGTTAACTGAATCCTTCCTAACTAAACACTGAATAACTGATAATGATAACTGATATGAGCACTATTTTAACTATTGTTCTCGCCACCGCTGTCACTTTACTTGCCCTTTGTATTCTCATTATCAAACGAGCTAAAGAATGTGATGTGCGATTCGACTTAATTGCCCAACGGGTTAACGACGCGATTATTGTCGCCGATGAAAATGGCATAATTACCTTTTGGAATCAGGGTGCCCAAAAAAGTTTTGGCTACGAGACAAAGGAAATTTTGGGCCAATCCATTTTAATATTAATGCCCGATAAATATAAAGAGGTCCACAAGAAAGCATTCTTGCGAATGAATATAACGGGTGAAACTCGCTTATCTGCTAAAACCATTGAATTGTCAGGTTTGAATAAAAATGGAGAAGAATTTCAGTTTGAGATGTCTATCACTACTTGGGTAGCAAAAGGAAAAAGAAGCATTTGTGCGGTTATTCGCGACATTACCGAACATAAAAAAGCAGAAGCGATAGAAACGCTTTTTGGTCATATTTTGGAGGTTTCTTCAAACGAAATCTACATCTTTGATGCTAAAACACTCAAATATATACAAGTCAACTGGGGCGCACGAAAAAATCTTGGGTATACAATGGATGAGCTTCGATCTGTCACCCCAGTTCACCTGAAACCAGAGTTTACATTTGACACCTTTAGCAAATTGATCCGCCCTCTTCAAACTGGTGAAAAGGAGAATGTTCAATTTACGACTAGCCACAAGCGAAAGGATGGCTCTTTATATTTTGTCGAAGTGTATCTTCAACGGTTCACTTTTAACTTTTCATCTGTTTTTGTATCGTTTAGCCTTGACATTACTGAGCGAAAACGGGTAGAAGAAGAATTACAAAAGTACCATAATCACCTTGAAGAATTAGTAAGAGAACGTACCACCGAATTAAGAAAAGCAAATGAACAACTGCAATGGGAAATTACTGAACGCAAACAAACTGAAGAAGAATTAAAACAAGCTAAGGAGGCAGCCGAAGCTGCGAACAAGGCAAAAAGCGAATTTTTGGCGAATATGAGTCATGAAATTCGCACCCCAATGAACGCTATTTTAGGCTTTACCGAAATTCTCTATGCCAAGGTTCAAGTATCAGAACAGCGAGAGTATCTTGCTGCGATTAATAGTAGTGGTAAAAGTTTGCTCCTTCTTCTGAATGACATATTGGATTTGGCTAAAGTTGAAGCAGGCAAATTGCAACTCGAATATACTGCGGTTGAACCACGTATCATATTTCACGAGATGAAACAACTTTTTAATAGCAAGATCGCCGAAAAAGGTTTAGATTTTATCATGGAAATAGATCCATGCTTACCAAAAGCCTTATATCTGGATGAAACCCGTTTTCGCCAAATTTTACTCAACTTGTTGAGTAATGCCGTTAAATTCACCGAAGAGGGTTTTATTAAACTATCAAGTATTTGGCTTGACACGACAGCTGAACGAGGCGATTTTATATTTATTATAGAAGATACTGGCAAAGGAATTGCTCTACAGCATCAAGATTCGGTTTTTGCCACTTTTACCCAACAGAATGATCAAGAACAAGCAAAATATGGGGGGACTGGACTTGGTTTAACCATTACTCAACGCTTGGTTGAAATGATGGGCGGAGAAATCAGTCTCAGCAGTATGCAAAATCAAGGTAGCATTTTTAAAGTCTGCATTCCACAAGTGGAAACAACGGAGCCAGTACTTAAAGAACAGACAACACCTTTTGATACAGAAGACCTTTATTTTGAACCGGCCAAAATACTGATTGCCGAAGACATAAAACTGAACCGCGATTTGATCGTTGCCTACATTTCACCCTATTCATCGCTTGAGTTATTTGAAGCACAAAACGGTAAAGAAGCCATTGAACTGACAGAACGCTATCTTCCTGATCTGATTTTAATGGATAGAAAAATGCCTGTGATGGATGGCTGTAAGGCGGCAAGATATATTAAACAAAAAGCTGAACTGAAAGATATTCCAATTATTTTTATTACTGCTTCATTAATGAAAACAGATCGTGATAAAATTAAAAGGGTCAGTAATGGATTTATAGGTAAACCTATCAACAGGATAGACTTACTGAAGGAGATCAGCCAATTTTTAACGCATTCAATTGACCTAAGCAAAACCACAATACAGAAACCAAAAGATCACACACTTGAACATTTTAGTACTGAGAGGCGTATCAAATTATCTGAATTGCTAGATATTTTACATAATGAATTAGATGAGCAATGGCAACACTTCAAGCATAATGCTTCTTTAGATATTACAGGTTTGATTTCCTTTGGCAAACGGCTACATGAGTTGGGCGATACCTACCACTATTCCCCTCTACAAAATTTTGGTCGTTTATTACAAACGCAAGCAAAATTGTTTGATATGAATGCCTTGCCGGTTACATTTGAAATTTATCCAGATTTGGTGAATGACTTGAAGGCAATAGTGAATGATTAATTGAAGTTAATTATTGGAGTCCAAGATTTATCTTGGCAGACACCCAAACTAAAGTTTGGACTCCTTGTAAGGGAAAGTTGATTATTGGAGTCCAAGATTTATCTTGGCAGACACCCAAACTAAAGTTTGGAATCCTTGTAAGGGAAAGTTGATTATTGGAGTCCAATATTTATCTTGGCAGACACCCAAACTAAAGTTTGGAATCCTTGTAAGGGAAAGTTGATTATTGGAGTCCAAGATTTATCTTGGCAGACACCCAAACTAAAGTTTGGAATCCTTGTAAGGGAAAGTTGATTATTGGAGTCCAAGATTTATTTTGACAGACATCCAAACTAAAGTTTGGACTCCTTGTATTCGCCCTTCGATACCAGAGAGAAAACTATGGATAAAAAACCGCTGATTTTAATTGTTGACGATACGTTAAAGAACATCCAAGTGCTGGGTTCCATTCTGCTAGAACAAGGATATAATATACACGTTGCTCTCAGTGGGAAACAGGCACTCCAAGCCGCCAGTGAAGAAAAACCCGATATGATTCTTTTGGATGTCATCATGCCAGAAATGGATGGCTTTGAGACATGCCGTCGATTGAAAGCTAATGACATCATAAAAAATATTCCCGTTATTTTTCTCACGGCAAAAACAGCAGAAGAAGATATGCTAAAAGGCTTTGAAGTAGGAGGGGTTGATTATGTCACCAAACCTTTTAGTCCTGTTGTTTTACTGGCAAGGGTGAACACGCATATTAACCTGAAGTTTGCTTACGAAAAACTAGAAAAACAAAAAATCGCACTGGAAGAATCTGCGATTTTGCGGGAAAATGTGGATCGTATTATTCAGCATGATCTCAAATCTCCTATTAACGGGATTATCACATTATCCGATCTGCTTGCAGAAGAAGCCGACTTAACACCTGATTACCAGAAAAAAGTACTTAGGAGCATTAGATCTTCTGGTTATCAAATGTTAGATATGATAAACAGTTCTCTTGATATTTATAAGATGGAAACAGGCGTTTATCAGTATAAACCCACCTCGGTGGATATTTTGCAGGTGTTCAAAAAAATGAAAATTGAAATGAGGAATATTGCAGATACTAAAAATGTCATGATAGAAATTATGCGTCATGATCAAACGGTGAGTGAAAGTGACACATTTATTGTTCAAGGTGAACCACTTTTATGTTATTCCATGTTGGCCAATTTGTTCAAGAATGCATTAGAAGCTTCGCCAGAAAATGGGCGTGTGACAATTTTTCTTGATGAATCTCCCACCGTTACTATTCACAATCAAGGGGCAGTTCCCAAGACGATTCGTGACAAATTTTTTGATAAATACACGACAGTTGGAAAACCAAAAGGAACGGGATTGGGTACTTATTCAGCTAAATTAATGGCTGAAACCCAAGGTGGAACTATCCATTTTGAAACTTCCAAAAAAATGGGTACTAGCGTAACGGTTCGGTTATTAAAATTAGAGGATGGACTCAATCCTAATACTTGCTCAATGTTTTATTGATAAGTTGTTGGAGTACAAAGCTTTAGCTTTGTACTCCACCAGAAAAAATAAAATGGAGTCCAAGCTAATGGAGTCCAAGTTTTAGCTTGGCATATACTGCAAACGGCTAGAATTTGAACTTTTTAGAGTGCTAAAAATCCGATGTCTTTAAGACATCGGATTTTTTAAAAGTTTAATTTTTACCCGTGCGAAGTATAAACACAAACTAACTAAAGTTGGTACTCCGACTATCACAGAATGATTTACAGTTTGATTGAGAGATTATTTGGAATGTCAAGTATTCCATATGATACCCAAGAAAATTGACTGAGTGCGAGCGGCCTTTTCACTAAAAGCTCATTCCGCTAATGGCAAAGTGAGTTCTATCATAACACCTTGGATATCTATACGGTTATAAGCCCTGCATGTGCCGCCCACATTCCAAATCAGTGATGCAACCATTGACAAACCTAAACCCATTCCTTGTATTTCTCCGGTAGCAAATTTGTCGCCCTGATAGTAGGGTGTCCAAATACCAGCGAGTTGTTTAGGCGAAAGGCGTAGCCCATCATCACGAATTTGTAAACGAATGGCTTTGGGAAGCATAGCCACATTGATTTCTAAAGTGGGAGAACCAGTGGGATGAAATTTTTTTGCATTTGAAAACACCTCCGTAAAAATCAATTCCATCATTTGACAGGGTGCATATATATAAATATTTTCAGGATCAGTCATATTTTGTTGAACCATAAAAACCGATTCAATATTTAATCTTTCCTTAACAGCAGTGATCATCAATTGCAGATTAGAAAGGTTACAAAATGCGACACCTGTGTATGCCATTTTAGATACATTCAAATAGCCAAGCACCTCTTCAATCTCAGATTGAAGGCGAAGCCCTCCAGTATGTATCATCTCAAGAAATTCCCTTATTTTCACGCTTGTCATCTGTAAAAAATGATCTTTCAGATAGTGAGTTGCGCTATTGATAGGAATAAGCGGTGTTCTCAATTTGTGATTGACTTGTCCTTGAAATGTCCACTTTTGTCTTTTAAGTGAAATACTATCCGTCACATCACTTAAACGAACAAGGTATTGTTTACTTTGCCCAGATAAAGTTTCCATGACATCAACTTGTAACCAAAAGGCGTTAGCAGTCGATGTCTCTGGACGTACAAGATAACGACGTGTTTGTTCGTCAGAATATTCTAGCCCATTTTCCCAAGTTTCCTGCGGCTCGCAGTGATACTGTTTTTTTGCCAAGTCTGAAAACGTTTCGGTGAGAGGCTCGGCTTGAGATTGTTCGAGGTATAAACGTGCTTGGGGGTTTGCATAGGCTATTTTTTCATTATGATCAAGTATCAGATAACCCTCATTTGCTTGTTCGGCTACCCATTTGAATTTGGCTTGTTCTATGAGCAAACGGTGATAACGGTTGAGATTAGTAATGGTACGAACTCTTGCTCGTAACTCTGCCCGTTCAAAAGGCTTAGAAAGAAATTCATCCGCCCCCACCTCAATGCCCCGCTGACGCGAATCTAGATTATCTAAGGCAGTCACCATAATAATAGGTATTTCAGCCAAGGAAGGATTGGCTCGTAAACGTTGACAAACTTCAAACCCATCCATGTCTGGCATCACCACATCTAGCAAGATAACATCAGGCGTTAATTCTGCGGCTAAAGCCAATGTTTCTGATCCGTTTTTCGCAAAAAATATATTGTATCCTTGATTGAAAAGCAATGCTTGTAAGGCCTCACGCCCAATTTTTTCATCATCTGCTATGAGGATGGTGCTTTTGGCTTCCATCATTTAATATTTCCTTTATCAGTTATTCAGTTATTAATTATCAGTTATCCGTTTTCAAATTTATCTGATAAGAGTATATTGTAACTATTACTTTGTCAGATAAATATTTTGGTCGGAGTCTGCCAGCTTTAGCTTGGTTCTGCCAAACTAAAGTTTGGACTCCTTTTTCTGAAAGCTATATACTTTGAACGGCTAAAAATTGGACTTTTACTTTTTCAGAAAACGGCAGACCTGACAGGTTTTAGAAACCTGTCAGGTCTAAAATTCAACCGACTGAGTATAGCCTTGAAATTTATTTCAAAGCTGAATACTAGCAAAATACTAGCAAATTTTATCTTATTTGGTATTATTATCTCAGCATTTCTATTTCTACTTGGTCATATTTAACATAACTCATTGATTTCTATTGATTTATAAAAATGTGGCAAAATTAATAAAGATAATAAAATCAATAACTTAAATATAATATGACAAAGTAGAACTATAGATTTTCAAAAAAATCATTTCAAAAATTGAAGCCTTTTTAATCTTACGCATTCACCGCATAGAGCATTGATAATACTTAGGAATGAGAATTCAATAAAACCCGAAACTAAACCTGACAGGTTTTTGCAACTTCGTGCTGGAACGCTCAACCTGTCAGCTTTAGTGCGTGAAATTATTTATCTGAAAAACTATAGTTCTGCTATCGAAAAAACCTGACAGGTTTCAAAAACTTGGAAGAAGTTTCCCACTACCTGTTTAGCACTACCTTTCAAGCATATCGAATTATCATTAAAACGGGTGATGTACGTTGGCTTAATAATCATACTTGGATAAGATAGGATTCAAATGGCTCAATCACACATTATCAGGGGGTTGTATAAGATATTACTGTGCGCAAACAAGCAGAAAAAACACTACGCAGGGTTAATCGAACATTAAAAGCATTGAGTGAATGCAATCAAGCAGTCGTCCATGCCACTGAAGAGTCAATTTTGTTACGTGAGATTTGCAAAATCATTACAGATATTGAAGGGTACTGTTTAGCATGGGTCGGCTTTGCACAGCAGGATGAAACAGTACGTCCAGTGGCACAAGCGGGTTATGAGGCGGGATACTTGGATACCGTGCATATCACTTGGGCAAAGACTGAATGGGGGCAAGGACCTACTGGCACGGCTATCCGTACTGGAAAACCCAGTATTAGTCAAAATATCTTAACTGATCCTCATTTTGTTCCTTGGCGTGAGGAAGCGGTTCGGTGTGACTACGCTTCTTCAATTGCTCTACCTTTATTAGATCATAATGGCAATCCCTTTGGGGCATTGAATATTTATGCAGTAGAACCAGATGCTTTTGATAGTGAAGAAGTCAAACTACTTTCAAGTTTGGCTGCTAACCTATCTTATGGCATTATCACGCTGCGGGTACAGGCTGAAAACAAAGCCATAACAGAGACACTACAAAAACGGACTGATGATCTGGACAAGCGGATTAAAGAACTCAATTGTCTTTATCGCATTTCTCATCTGGTTGAAAATAAAGAATTATCTTTGTTGGAGATATTTCAAAGGATTGTTGAATTTATTCCACCTGCTTGGCAGTATCCAGAAATTGCAAGCGCCCGAATTATATTTGATCATAAAGAATTTAGAACAAAAAACTTTCAAGAAACTATCTGGCAACAAACCCGTGAGATAATTGCACATAACAAGCCAGTTGGTTTAGTGGAAGTTTGCTATTTGGAGGAAAAACCTTCAAGTGATGAAAAAACTTTTCTGAATGAAGAAAGACATTTGATCAATGCCATTGCCGAACGAATGGGGCGTATTACAGAACTCAAACAGGCAGAGGCTGCTCTCGCCGATGAACGGGTGCATCTGGCACAACGGGTTGCAGAACGTACTGCCGAATTAAGCGTAGCCAATGCGGAGTTGGCTCGTGCAGCCCGCCTCAAAGATGAATTTCTAGCCAATATGAGCCATGAACTCCGCACGCCACTGAATGGTATTTTAGGTTTATCTGAGGCACTCTATGACCAAGTCTATGGTCCGCTAAATGAAAAACAACTAAAATATTTACGCCGTATTGAAGCCGCAGGCCGTCACCTGCTTTCTATGATCAATGACATTTTGGATGTTTCCAAGATCGAGGCAGGCAAATTGATGTTGCAAATGGATATATTTCCTGTTCAATCAGTCTGTCAAGGAAGTTTAGGGCTTGTCAAACAACTCGCCAATAATAAGCAAATCACAATATCCCAAAGTCTTGACAAATCAGTGACTATCATTCAAGCGGATAAGCGTCGTTTAAAACAAATCTTAGTAAATTTACTGGGCAATGCGATCAAATTTACTCATGAGGGTGGCAACATTGGATTAGAAGTCAAAGGAGAGGCAACTCTTGAAAAGGTTCATTTTATAGTGTGGGATACAGGTATAGGTATTGCCCAGTTAGAAATGAAGAAATTATTTCAGCCCTTTATACAGTTGGATAGTGGTCTCACACGACGCTATGAAGGGACAGGATTAGGTTTAGCATTGGTACGCCGTTTAACAGAAATGCACGGCGGTAGTGTCTCTGTAGAAAGCGAAAAAGGCAAAGGTAGCCGCTTCATAGTATCATTGCCTTGGAAAGCGGAGAGTTTAAGGCAAGTGGAGAGTTTAAGGCAAGTGGAGAGTTTAAGGCAAGTGGAAAGTTTAAGGCAAGTGGAGAGTTTAAGCAGCCCTTCAATGACAACAGAAGTTAATGAATTTGAAACGATCCCATCTCGTATAAATACTCATAACGAAGCCCCCTTGATTTTGGTGGCTGAAGACCACGAAACGACTCTCAAGTGGATTTCAGGTTATTTACAAACGAAAGGATATCGGGTCACTGAAGCCCGTAATGGTGCGGAGGCTTATGCTCGTGCGAAGGAGGAATGTCCATCCGTGATATTAATGGATATTCAAATGCCTATAATGGATGGTTTGGAAGCCACGCGGAAAATTCGGGCAGATAGCAATGATTTAGCGGCAGTGCCTATCATTGCCATAACGGCTTTTGCCATGAAGGAGGATAAGGAACGGTGTTTTGCAGCAGGTATCAATGATTGTTTAACTAAACCTGTCCGTTTGAAAAACTTGGTTAAATTGATTGAGGCACAATTAGACGAT
>Ga0233403_10001585_pt1 | contig 10504 bp, 3 predicted proteins | sample Na_oxic_1_MG_FD_179866 | JGI IMG/M metagenome (GOLD analysis project Ga0233403, IMG submission 179866) | Seawater microbial communities from Saanich Inlet, British Columbia, Canada - Na_oxic_1_MG | ecosystem: Environmental > Aquatic > Marine > Inlet | place: Canada: British Columbia | collected...
GTGACTTTAGTATTATAAGTTCTCCGACAGCTCCGGTGACGATTGCCGATGGCAGCGACAATGTTCTGGTGACGCTGCAATGTTTGCCAACGGCAGCCGAAACTCGCACCGCTCAATTGGAAATAGCGACTAATGATCCAGCCCAACCGTTGGTGAGTTATGACTTAGAATGCAGCGGCACGGTTCCATTAACACCTGGTTATGGCTCAACACCAGTGCCGAGCAGTACGGTGTATTTTGGCAATACGTTAGTGAATACGGCGGTCAGTCAAACCCTTGAGATAAGTGAGACCGGTAATGCCGCGTTGTTATTGGATTCAATGACGATAACCGGTAATCATGCCAGTGACTTTAGTATTATAAGTTCTCCGACGGTTCTGGTGACGATTGCCGACGGTGGTGACCATGTTCTTGTGACGCTGCAATGTCTGCCAACAGCAGCCGAAACTCGCACCGCTCAATTGGAAATAGCGACTAATGATCCAGCCCAACCGTTGGTGAGTTATGATTTGGAATGCACCGGCACCTCGATAACGGAACCGCCACCCTCTATGATAACTTTGGCGGTGGAATTAACTGGAAATGGCACCGGCGAAGTGACCAGTCAACCCGAAGGCATTGACTGTGGTACTGACTGCACTGCCGACTATATTTCTGATAGCACAGTCACCTTAACCGCAACCCCGTTAGCTCAGTCTATTTTTACGGGTTGGAGTGATGGCTGCCAAGGTTATGATCCTTTGGTCACTGTGACAATGGATCAGGCAAAAACTTGCCAAGCTGTTTTTGAAATAACGTGCCCCAATGGTAACGTACTTTATGTTGATAAGCTGGCTCAAGGCGATAAGACTGGACAGTCTTGGAATGATGCAATGACCGATTTACAAGCCGCCCTAACATTAGCAGCGACTTGTGATATCGAACAAATCTGGGTTGCCAGCGGAACTTATTACCCGACAACCACGCTTGATCGCTCGGCGACTTTTCATCTGCTCAATGGTGTTGCCATTTATGGCGGTTTTGCTGGTGCCGAAACGTATTTATCGGAACGGGATACCACCGCTCATCCCACTCTGTTGAACGGCGACATTGGCATCGTTGGCGATAACCATGATAATAGCTATCATGTTGTGACTGGGAGTGGTACTGACGATACCGCCATTCTGGATGGATTTATTATTACCCAAGGGGCTGCCAAAGAAGGTGAAACTTGTCCCAAAGCCTGTGGTGGTGGACTCTATAATGATAATGGCAGTCCTACCCTAAACAGTTTGTTATTTAGAAACAATTCGGCGATTTATGGTGGCGGCTTGTTTAACGCGCATCACAGTCATCCCACCATAGAAAAAAGCTTTTTTGAAAGCAATTCTGCTACTTACGGTGGCGGTATGATGAATTTGGACAATAGCAGTCCAATTCTATGCCAAGTGGTCTTCACTGAAAATTCGGCTACCCATTCCGGCGGCGGAATCATTAATCAAGATCAGAGTCATCCCAAGTTGAGACAACTTCAGTTGACCGGTAATTGGGCAACCTATTCTGGGGGCGGAATGCTGAATAATAATAGTAGTCCGGTACTCAGCCATAGCTTGTTGTACAATAATACGGCCAGCAAGGGGGGCGGTATTGTTAACTTGAACGACAGTCAACCATTGTTCAGCAATCTGATTTTAACCGGCAATTTGGCCACCCAAGCCGGCGGCGCGATACTGAACCAAGATAGCTTGCCGTTGATTAGCCAAACGACTGTGGCCAGTAATTTGGCGGCACAAGGAGGCGGTATCTTTAATATCGGCAGCATGGCTAAAATCAACAATAGTATTTTGTGGGACAACACCGATGGCAATGATACCGTCAGTTTGGCTCAAATCAGTGACCAGGACAACAGTGTCACTACTGTCACTTATTCTATTGTGCAAGGCGGTTGGAATGGCAGTGGTAGCCATAACCAGGATGAGAATCCGTTGTTTGTTGGCGCGAGTAACAATGTGATCGCGGCTCATTTTCAGTTACAACCGGGTTCGCCAGCGATTGATGCTGGTCACAATACTGATATTCCCAGCGAACTGGCAAACTGTCACGATGGTGATACCGGAGCCGTGGCGTTTGATGGCAAGCCACGTTTAGCCGACGGCGATGGCAATGGTCTGGCAACCGTCGATATGGGTGCCTATGAAGCGATAACCACTTCATTGCCCCAGCACCGCTTGACGATTACCAAGACTGGAACGGGCAGTGGTACCGTTACTTCGACAACGATGGAAATCAACTGTGGCTCGATTTGTCGCCAAGATTACCTCAGTGATACGGAAGTTACGCTGATAGCCCATGCTGATGAGGGGTCAGTTTTCAGTGGCTGGCAGGGTGCTTGCCAAGGTGTTGGACGTGTGACGGTGTTCATGACTGATCTTCTGACTTGTGAAGCGCAATTTGATCGTCTTCCAGAGGCGGAGATTCCAATTCCGCCACCAACGGCACCGATAGATATGGACCCTTGTGTGATAACCAGTTCTGTCATTCAGGGTGTGGTTTGCAATTTGGATGGAAAACGCGTTAAGGATGTCCAGATTATGGCGGATGCGAGTCTCTCTAATCTGGTATTGGAAGGCACGATTGAGAATGAAGGCCGAGTAGCGAATGCCACCCTGCTGGCTAATAGTGCCTTAACCGGCGGTATTTTAACCGGTGAAATCACTAACTATGGTACCTTGGTTGATTTTGAGTTTCTAGGTTCGTCGGTGACTGGGGGTACTTTGTCTGGCACTATTATTAATAATAGCGGTGGTACATTCCAGGATGTGAATTTAGGGGCTGATACTTCTATCAGTGGTGGCAAATTGGCTGGCCAAATCATCGGTGATTCAGCGGCACCGGCCTATTTAGAAAATCTGATAGTCGCCGCCGGAAGCCATCTGGACAATGTGATTATTGGGGATAATGTGACCTTGGCGGACGATGTGACTTATGGTCCTGGGGTTGAATTTGTCAATCAATCGAATGTCACGCCAAACCAGGTGATTCATGGTACCCTAGATGCGGATGGACAGACCTTGAAGGATGTCACTATTGCGGCTGATGGGGTACTGATTAATGCGGTGCTGGAAGGTACTATTCGGAATTTCGGGGAAGTTTCTGAGGTCATATTAGCGGCCGACAGCAGCCTAATTGGAGGTATCTTGACGGGCGAGATTATCAATCATGGCACCCTTGAGGATATCAAGTTTCGTGGTACCCAGCTCAGCGGCGGTACTTTGGCTGGATTCATCAATAATGGCAGCGATGCGATTATCCAAAAGGTGAAATTGGCCGCGAATACTTACATCCGCGGTGGCTATTTACAGGGCTGTATTAGTGGTGATTCGGAACATCCGGCGTTGTTAGAATCATTGACCGTTCTGCCAGGGAGTTGCGTTGAACATGTGATCATTGGTAAAGAAGTGAACTTGCCAGAGGGGATGATGTTAAAAAATGTCACCATAGATGCCAATGGCAAGGTGTCTGAGACGGTGTTAGAAGGTATTATCTACAATCAAGGGCGCATCTTCAATGCCACGATCCAACCGGGTAGTGATTTGGTGGGCGGTGTTTTGGCCGGAAATATGATTAATCATGGTACTATCGTTGATGTGACTTTTTTTGGTCAACAACTGACTGGGGGTACTTTAGCGGGTACCATCAAGAATGGTAAGCAATCTGTTATCCAAGAGGTCTCGTTGGCTCCCGACACGCGCCTGAGTGGCGGTTATTTGCAAGGGCACATTCAGGGCGATGCGGGAGCGACTGCTCGACTGGATTCGGTCACGCTCCAAGCGGGCTGCTTTGTTTCAAATGTCATTATTGGGGATAATGTGATCAATGAGGGTTGCACGATAGCTGATTTTGAGTTTCGTGGCTCCGTTTTGAGTGGCGGTACTTTGTCTGGTACTGTGATTAATAGCAAGGGCGGTCTGATAACCAATGTGCATTTGGCACCGGGGACGCTGGTGAGTGGTGGCAATTTGCAGGGTGAAATCATTGGTGATAATGATGAGCCGGCGTTGTTAGAGAACCTAATTGTCGTGGCCGGAAGTTTGCTTGAGAATGTGATTATTGGTGACAATGTGACTTTGGCGGCTGGGGTGCAGTTAGGTTCTGGGGTGCAATTTGTCAATGACTCAGAGGCTTTGGGACAGCTATTGAGTCAACCAGAAGTGGCTGCAACGGGGCTTATCATCGAGCCAGAAGGGCTGCTGGAATTGGAATATGAGGCTCGTTTTATTGGTGAAATCCGTACCACAGATGATCGGTTGCAGTCTAATCAGGTGTTGCTGATTTCTTCGCAGGCGAATTCGCTGAAGCTGTCAGTCAAAATCACGGTGGCTTCCCGACATGTGGGTAAAAAGGCTGAACTGCTGATGGTAGCCATGCATAGAGACTTTAATCGGGCGGCTGATTCTATGCGGGTTTGGAATCATTGGCGGTTTTGGGATGATCAACTGGGTAGCTTGAAACCCGTTAAAACTTTTCAGAAATTGCCGGCGGCCACTTTTGAGGTTGAAGTTTATCAGGGTGGATTAACGGATATTGCGGCTCAAAAGGCTTGGGATTCGGAGGGACGTGAAATTCCGGTCAGTAGCGGTACTGAGGGTGAATATATTTTCTATGTGGGTTACCGCCTAGAAGATGGCACAATTGTTTTCAATGGGGTGGATCCGATCCACTTTTTTGTGGAAATAGCCCCAGAGGAAGGTGACAATTGGAGTGAGCCACAAGCGACGGCATTGAAGTGGGTGCCGCCGGGTCTGTTTGAGGAGGAGTACCTAGCTCGGTTCGGCGGTGGAATCCTGACGTTGGAAAAGAGTCAGCCTAATCATATCATGTTGACTTATTCTCAATCGGAAGGGCTGAAACTGTCGGCAAGAATCAAGGTTGTTGCTGAGCATGTGGGGCAACCGGCTGATCTGATCGTGGTGGCGAGACATCGGGATAAAGAGCGGGGGCTTGATTCTATGCAGGTTGGGGATAATTGGGTGGTTTGGGATAGTGTCGTTGTGAACCTTGAACCAACCAAGACTTACTCAGCATTGCCGGAAACTTTGGAGATCACTCTGTATGAAGGTGATTTAGTCAATATTGCGGCTGAATTTGTTTTTGAGTCGAATGGACATCTTCTGACGTTAACGGACACAGCCGGTGAGTATACTTTTTATGTGGGTTATCGTTTGGAAAGTGGCACTATTGTTTTTAATGGAATCGAACCGATTCACTTTTTTGTGGAGCGGGCGCCGGATTCTTGTATTCTTTATGCCTTGCATGATGATAAGTTGAATGATTCACAAGTCATTACCATTGACTTGAGTGCCGGCTTAAGAGGGAGTATGAAAATACTAGGGCCGATGCGTGAGGGGTTTGACATGGAGGGATTGGCATTACATCCCTCGGATCCGAATCTGTTATTTGGCAGTGCTGGAAATCATGCTGTGGAAAAAGAGGTTGAGTTGGATGGGCGAAAAATCGCCGTAGGTGATGGTTATCTTTATACGATTCATCGGCAAACCGGAGAAATCACTGGTATTGGTCCAACCGGCTTTGAGAAGGTGGCGGGCTTGGCTTTTAATCCTTATGATAAGACGCTGTGGGGTTGGGGCCGAAATGAGGTGAAGGAGAAGTGGACCGGGATTGTTAAAATTGATCCGAGTACTGGGGCAGCCACTCCAATCAAGCAATTTGATTACAAGCTGCACGACATGGGCGGGTTAGCTTGGAGCCATGATGGTCGTAAGCTTTATGCGTCTGGCGATCAGCGTTTGTGGGTTTATGATGCTCATACTCAGTCGTTTGAGGTGGGTTGTGATTATGTGGACGATGGCCGAATCGAAGGGTTAGATTTGCAGCCGAATGGGTTCTTGTTGGTGGGCGTTGATCGCAAGGGCCAAAATAATCGGGAAACTCGTATTTTGGCTTTTGATCCGGAGGAGTGCAAAATAGTACACAAGCGTGTCTATGAGGGGCTTCAATATGATGATATTGAATCTATTGTGTGGCCGGCGGCGGAGTGTAATGATATGTCATGGTTGTCAGATCATGAATAACTGAGGTCATGTAAACAGATTCGGCAAAAAATAAAGGGCAACCTATAAAAGATTACCTCTACCGACTTATCATCGTTAGACATAAGGTAACTCGCAAAAAATAAAATACCATCAGGGGTAACCACAAGGGATTACCCCTACGAATCAATGACCGTAGGGGCAATCCGTTATGGTTGCCCCCAATCCGTTATGGTTGCCCTGGTAGATTATTTTTTGCGAGTTGCCTAATTAATAATTTAGGGACATCCCGTTAATATTTAAGGTAACTCGCAAAAAATAAAATAAAATACCATCAGGGGTAACCACAAGGGATTACCCCTACGAATCAATGACCGTAGGGGCAATCCTTTATGGTTGCCCCCAATCCGTTATGGTTGCCCTGGTAGATTATTTTTGGCGAGTTGCCTAAGTATCTAAATATTTGATTTAAAATTTAAAAAAACTTATGTATAACTATGAGCTACTGACCTTGGTGTAGGGATAATCTTTTGTGGTTGCCCCTTTTGGTTTGGTAAAAAATCCGTTTAATATAGATTTTATCCTATCCAAGCAATTTTTTGACGGCTGCCTTCAGTTCGTCTGCTTTAACCGGTTTGACCAGGTATTCTGATGCGCCCTGCATTTTGGCCCAGGCTTCGTCACTTTCCTGATCTTTGGTGGACAGGACTATTATCGGGATGGTTTTCGTGTCAGGATTTTTGGTAATTTTGCGAGTCGTTTTGAAACCGTTTAGCCCTGGCATGACGATATCCATGACAATTAAGTCAGGCTTTAGTTCTTGGGCTTTTTGTATGCCTTGCTCGCCATTTTCGGCCGATGAAGTTTGGTGGCCTTGACCTTCCAGAATTTTTTTGACGATTTCGATCTCTTTAGGTTCGTCGTCTACTATGAGTATGTGAGCCATCGTTAGTCTCCTTGTGGTTGGGTTTGAAAGTAAAAAATCCGATTTGGTTACCAAGCTATACGACCACTCAACGATATTTATTTGAAATTCGCTGGCGGTTGCTGTCCTACTAATGATTCTAAGTGATGCAGTTCTTCATCGGTATGACTTTTCATTATATCAGAATAGATGATCGGATTTTCGGCATCATGGCTGATAGAATAGGCTTTGTGATGGGTGGCCGTTACTGGCTGAAGGTGTCGAGTTGTGCTGCTGGTAATGATTTCAGTTTCACCGTAGCAGGTGCAGAAGTAGGTCTTGTTGGGTTCAATTTTGATAAATAAGCCGGTGCCACGGATGCCTAGAGTTGCGGTTGGGGATTGAATTGTTTTTCGGCCCTTGCCGAATGCTCCTAAGAGTGTTCCGGTGATGAGGCGCATGGCATTGACGAAGGAATTGCCGGGGTTGTAGCGCAACCTTAGAGTGGTGTGCGATCCTAATTGGTAGACATCGTCGCCAATAACGAAAATGATTCGACTGTTGGCACCGGTTTTGATGATGTCGCTGGGTTGAATTGGGGTGTCCAAGGTGGCCGATACGTTGTTTACCCACACTTTTCCTTGTATTTCACGGATGGTATTGGCGTAATTGGGTTGGGGTATGAATCCCAGTAGGGAAGCAATGACTGATAATATTAGGAAGTGTCGGCGTGAGGTGTTGTTATTTGGCATTGTTGATTAACCGGTTGTTGAGGTGTTTGGTTCGATACGGTGGGCAAGCTGGCTTTGGAAAAGTGGTATTTTTCCAGTAGTGCCCGCTTACCAGCCCCTACAAACTAATAACTAAGTAAGGCATTTATTTATTTTTTTGAGAATCTTTTGCTGAAGACTTTGCCTTTGTAAAATGTCACACTGGCTTCTGCATCGGCACTTTTCCAATAAGCAGTCGTGCCGGATAAGGGTTTGTCTGATAAGTCGTCTAAGCCGATCCATGAGCCGATTTCTCCGAGTACTGCTCCAATTTGGTTGAGATCGATGCTGCCGCTTTTAACTTCTTTGGGTTCACCTAAGAGGTTGATGACTTCTTCTTCAGTGGTTACCCCTTCTTTTATTTGGGCGAAATTGGTGAAGGTTAGGCGTTGCTGTTCTGGTGCAGTGACGCAGCTACTCAGTAGAAATAATGTCAGGATGATGAGTACACTGACGGATTTGTAGTTAGGGTTAAACATAAACATTCCTCTGGCTCAAATAGTTTTACTTAAAAAAAGGCAATTAACTTTATTTTGGTCTGATGACTCAATTGTTTAATATCGATCCTATTGCAAAACCCCAGGTTAGCACCTGTTGTTGTTAAAATTCAACCCCTACGGGGTTGCCCCTGGTTTTGTTAAAGAGCAACTGGCGAAACTTGGAAATTTTAAAAATCTCAACCCGAAAGGGGTTGAACGTTAAGAGCAATAGGAGAAACCTGGGGAACTTTTTTTTTCGCGTTGTTTAGCCTAAAAAAAGAGTTTTGCAAGAGGTTCATTATACTGAAAAAAAAGTATTTTGATCAGCTGAAAAATATCTTTTTTGGGGAGTTTTGCAAGAGGATCATTATATTAAAATATAAATAATTAGCAATAGCTACAAGGATTATATTTTAGAAAGGATTCGTTGGCACTGGTTCATTTTTAGGTAAAATATATAAAAATAAAACCGTTCAAATGATGTCAACCTTTTCTGTAATCAGCCTTGTTTATATCAATACGTTTTGCAATAACAACGTTTCAGGGTAACGGAAATTCTAAAATCGTTTTATCTATTTTTGCCATTAAGTCAATGGTTTGTTCCAACGCGGCTAGGATATAGAGGTAATGGTTGCAGTCTTCATAGCTTAATTGACGATCTTTTCGGTCTTTGAGCCATTTGTGGCTGACTTGATAGCCGCCAATGTTCCATTGCCAAACCGCCTCTGAGATATTGTTAAAGTATTGGGTTTGGTTGATATAGACTTTTTCGTCTTGGTAAGTGATTTTATCAACCTGGTTATCACCCTCGATTGGGTAGCTGCTGTTGGTATCAATCTCCGCTTCCATTAAGTGAATGGTGACCAGTTGTTTTCCCAATTTGGCGAGTTGCTTAAATAGGGGTTTGTCACCGGTTAAGGGCAAACGCGGAAAGTCAATTTTTAAAAATTCGGCATAGCGTTGGCGATAAGTTGGGCTATGGAAGATGGCGTACATATAGTGAAAGATATCTTCTGGACCAATTGTGGTTACTAAATCGCCAGTGCCGTCGTCTATGAATTTGAGTTTGAGACGAGTTTCTACCGCCTTGATGAAATTAGGGGCGAAGTTGGGTTGGCGCTTTGGTTTAGGTTTGCCATTACCGTTTAGAAATTCATCTTGTTCGGTTGGGTAAAGATAGAGAGGGAAAAGAGACTCACTACCCCGATTGTCAGAACGAATCACACCATCAGAAATAAGACTATTTGAGGTATAAAAGTATGTACACGGTTGTGAAGGTAACATTTGTCGCCTTGTGATCAGCCCAATATTTTCCCTGGCTAACAGGTGTTGCATCACATTATACCTTGGCATACAAAGAAATCCCTTGGTTTTACCGGTGTAATAAGTATATCTGATATCAAAAGGACGATATAGAATAGGAGTCACATAAGAATCCTCAATGTCATTATTGCTAATATCCTGTTGGGCTAAATGTATTTTCCAATCTCGGGCATCTTTACCCAATTGGTATTTTTCTCGCGCCATTTCTGGTTCTAGGGAGACAAAATCTTTGACCGTTTCCATAACGGCTTGTGGCGATTCATGGATAGTCAAGTTATCTCTGGCAGTCACGACACCAACCGAATTAACCGGCATTATATCAGGAATGCTCCAGTATTGTTCATATTCCTCTCGCAACGTGACATCTTGAGGAACAAACAAATAAAACGGTGAAGTAGGTTTTAACTCTTTCCAATCGGTCGTTTTTACGTCTTGTTCCTCTAACCAAGCATATTTATCCTCACGTTTTCCCCAGAGTTCCGCATGAAATACTTTAGTGGCTCGTTTAGATTGATGTTTGACAAAAATGCCAATAGCCACACCTTGTTGAATATCAAACACATTCTTATCTGAACTTCCATCTGGAGATTTTTCTTTCTTTTTAGAATTACCATGCAAATCAAGCAAATAAATATCATTGAAATCGTGCATCAATGCTTGACGCATGCCCCGAAAAGTGGGATTGTCCAAATAACCATGATTAGTGATAAATCCTAAAATACCATAACCGGTGGTATTAATTCGCCATTGGGCAAAACGGATAAACTTCACATAATCATCATTGAGCCATTTAGGATTTCTTTCCTTTAATGGCTTACCATCCACTTGAAAATAATTGGCGGTGTTTTCGCCAGTACGCTCATCAACTCCTTTCAATAAATTGGTAATCCATTCTCCAGAATTAGCCGAATGCCCAGAATAAGGCGGATTCCCGATAATCACCATCACTGGCGAGTCTTGTTTAATCTCACTCGCTGCTTGTCCTTCATTCACTAACCA
>Ga0233403_10001586_pt1 | contig 10496 bp, 7 predicted proteins | sample Na_oxic_1_MG_FD_179866 | JGI IMG/M metagenome (GOLD analysis project Ga0233403, IMG submission 179866) | Seawater microbial communities from Saanich Inlet, British Columbia, Canada - Na_oxic_1_MG | ecosystem: Environmental > Aquatic > Marine > Inlet | place: Canada: British Columbia | collected...
CCGTTCAGGCACTAGTTAGTCACATACTCAAAAGTATTCCAAGTTATTACTCTTTAACGAGTTAGATGAATTAATTTCAATTAAAATAGCTTTGTTTTTAAAAAGCGAATAATGAAATAAATGTGTCTCAATGGTGAAATTTCTTGCCAAAATCGGTTATGATATAATTACATGCTTTAACATTGGATATGCAGCTCTCCCCCACATCTAAGCGAAGTATTGATGCTTTGCGGACTTGTAGCAGGGGAAGAGTGGAAAAGATGCGGGGGCATTTTTTCCGAAGAAGAGCCAGTTGTTGCTATCCTTGAGTAGCGAGATGAAGAGATGATAAAATCTATTGCAAAATGGTGCAACATTTATCCAGGTGAAGGGCGATTAGTGGGGTTGATGCTCACACATCATTTTTGTCTTGAAATGGCCTGCTTTTTTATCTACACTACAGCTTACAGCTTATTTCTGATGAACTTCAATAGCTCGATGCTGCCCTATATTTATATCTGCACCAGTATTGTCACTCCGCTCGTCTCGTTCTTCTATTTGATATTAGCCTCATACATCTCATTTTCAAAACTCCTGCTCACCAATCTTGGCCTTCTACTCCTTGTAAATATTGTGATATGGTCCGGTTTGTGGTCATCAGAGAGTAGGTGGCTGATCTTTGTTTTGCCAATATGGTCTGAAGTAACCTACGTTTTTGTCAGTCTTGAATTTTGGGGATTGGCTGCTCGTCTTTTTGATATCAGGCAAAGCAAACGGTTATTTGGTATACTTGGCGGGGGAGCAGAAGCAGCCAACATTGTCAGTGGGTTTCTCATTTCATTTGTCGTCGTGGTAAGCGGCGCCCGAAACCTTCTGCTGATAGGCAGTCTCCCACTGATTGGGGCGATAGGGTTATTGGCCTATATTACTCGTTCATATAGGAAACAAGTGGATGCTTCAACTGATGAGGATGAAGAAGAAGGCGAGACAAAAACATCTTCGAGCCTCATCAAAAACTGGTATATTGTCCTCATCTTCCTTCTCACCCTTTTGCTATGGATAAGCTTCTACGGCCTTGAGAATATTTTTTACGATCAGGTTTCGGTTCAGTACGCTGATGAAAATCAATTATCCGGCTTTCTTGGGAAATTTTTTGCTATCGTGTCGGGGGGGACGTTATTGGCGACGGTTTTTCTGACCGGTCCGTTTATGAGCCGGTATGGTTTGAAGGCCAGTCTTTTAGTTCTACCGGTAACGCTGTTTGTAACGATCGGCCTAATGGCTGCCGGAGGAACGGTTTTCGGGCAAACAACCATGCTATTCTGGCTGATCCTACTCGCGAAATGTTTTAACGACATCTTCCTGTATTCAATTAGTGGTGTTGCGACAGAGATCCTGCATCAACCGCTGCCGCCTCACCAGCGGGTGCAGGCTCAATCCATCAGAGAAGGCATCATCTTTCCTGTCGCGGTTGGTATCACAGGAGTTCTGTTGTTATTGCTCAGAAAAACGTTTGCGCTCAATGTGACTCAACTTATTTATGGATTGCTTTTTGTGATAATATGTTGGATCGTTGTGGCGGTTTTTCTGGGGCAAGAGTATCCGTTGAGGCTGAAACTCGCCTTAGCGAAAAGGGATTTAGGTGACCTTGATCTCCGGAATATTGATTCGTCAGGTCTCGCTATTTTAGCAGAAGGACTCCATAGTCCGCATGTTGGGGTGGTAATCTATTCGCTGGATATGTTGGAAGTGCTGGATCCGGAGTTGCTCGCTCCCCTACTGCCCGAATTGCTTGACCATGCCGAAGCCGAGGTGCGCTGTGAGGCTCTCCGACGCATTGAACGGCTTGGCCTGACCGATCTCCTCCCGGTGATACGCCACAAACTGCGCGATGAACATGTGCCCGCTGTCCAGGGGGCAATCTTGCGGACGCTTGCTGAGTTCGAGGAATCGGATGCTTTTGATGATATTGCAGCGTATATCAAAGAGCCGAACCCTGATATTCGACAGGGAGCGATGGTCGGCTTGTTACGCAGTGGAGGGATTTACGGAATCCTACTGGCAGGGACCGATTTTCTGAAGCAGGCAGCGTCTGCGGATCCGGCAGAACGCGTTTTTGCCGCAGATTTATTGGGGGAAGTGGGGATCAGTGATTTCTATCAACCGCTGCTCACATTGCTGAAAGATGGTGATCCTGATGTCCGACAAGCCGCCTTACTCTCTGCCGGCAAGCTCAAAAATCCCAAATTATGGCATCTGGCGATAGACGCCCTGCATTCGCCAAAAACCCGCAGCGCAGCGATCTTGGCCCTGAGCGCAGGAGGGGAATCGGCGTTGCCGGTTCTCCAGGCGGCTTTCGCTGCAACAGAACACAGTTCGCCGGTGTTAATTGCGTGTGTGCAAATTTGCGGCCGAATCGGCGGAGAGGACGCCATCACTCTTTTGAAAGACAGGATTGATGTCCCGCAAGACGATGTTCGCGCTCAAGTTCTCCGGTCATTAAGCCTGTGCGGATATCAGGCGCATACTGAAGACAGCGCCCGTATTCAGCGACAACTCACCGCCGAAATCATGGACGCCACCGAATCGTTGGTGATTTTAGCTGATATTGGGGACACTGAAGCGGTTTCATTGTTACATCGAACACTCCATGACAAATTGAAGCAGATCCGGGAACGGTGTTTTTACCTTCTCTCATTTATCTACGATGCACCCACGATTCTCCGGATTCAGGATACTCTTGCTCATAGCTCAAAGGAAGAACAAGCGTATGCCCTTGAAGCGCTTGACGTGCTGCTTTCCCAGGACGTCAAAAACATGGTATTTCCTCTCATAGAACATGCGACCCCGGATCGACAGTTATCGGCATTAGACAAACTTTTTCCTCAGACGCGAAAACATATCGAACAACGCCTGCAAGAACTTATCGCCGCTTCAGATCACGCCTTCACCCCCTGGATCCGAGGATGTGCTCTGTATGCGTTGAGCTTGCTGGATATTCCGGTCGAAAAAGTCGTAAAAACGGCAACGTCTATGCTCTCCGATCCTGATCCCTTTCTCAAAGAAACCGCGTTTTGGATGTTAATTCGATTGCAGCCTGCGATAGCAAAGACGTATTGCAAACACCTGCAAAATGAGTCTTATCCCTCCATTGTCCGGCTTCTCGGGCTGTTAGAGACAAACGGGAAGAACGAGCAAAATTTGACCACATCCGCCTTCACGACGATCGAAAAAATCCTCTTTCTCAGAAATGTTGCTCTCTTTAACCAGATAGTGGACGAGGCGCTCTTCTGGATCTCTGAGGTGGCTCAAGATATTCGTTTTGCTCCCGGAGAGCAATTCATTACCCAGGGCGATCATGGCGATTGTTTATATGTGATTATCAGTGGAAGCGTTGATATTCATATTGATGGCGTTGGAAAGGTGGCTATGGGCAAGCAAGGCGATGTGCTCGGAGAAATGGCGATCCTCTTAGACAGTTCTCGAACAGCGAATTGTATTGCCGTGACTGATGTCGCCGCCCTCAAGATTGCCCGTGCCCCTTTCTTAGATCTCCTGAAGGAAAAATCGGAACTCGCGCTGGGGATTATTGAGGTTCTGATTCAACGCATTAAAGAAAGGGACCAAAAAACAACCATGTAATTGACGTTCTTGTTCCTATGATATTATCAAGTATTGAAAAGAGGTTATTTCTCAAAAGTGTTGAACTTTTTAAGCTGATCTCAGATGATGATCTTGTTTGGATCGCCGAAATAACCCAGAATGTCCATTTTGATGCGGGCGAACAGTTTCTCACACAGGGTGAGCACGGAGACTGCGTGTACATCACGATGAGTGGAAAAACAGATATTCTTATCGATGGTGTTGGGAAAGTGGCGACACTTGGAGAACGGGAAGTAATCGGAGAAATGGCAGTCCTCTCAGACCGTCTCCGGACGGCGAGTTGTATCGCCGTGACTGAAGTCACCGCTCTCAAAATCGTCCGACGACGGTTCATAGAGTTCCTCCGCGAACGACCTGAAAGTGCGCTGGGGATTATCCAGGTGCTGGCGCGACGTCTTAAAACACACATCTGACACGCAAAACGTTGATCGCGATGGGAGTATTAAATTGACGTCTATGAATTATAGTTAACACTAAGTGTTTTAAGCAGTTACATCATTAGTAGAATGCAAAAGGTCATCATAATCGAAAAGGATATTCTCCAAAAATGTCTGCTCAACCTGATCGTAAATTACATGCATTCTGATTTTTTCAAATGACCACGTTCTAAAAAGTTGAAAATGATCTCGACAAAAAACTGTAAATGCTTGACAAACAAGCACTTTGAGAAAATTGAGCGATGCCTTGCGGTCAAATTCGGGCGCATTCGTCGATTTATTCGATTGAATCTTCAGGATGTGTTTCGAAAACCGAAAAAATTGTTCAATATACGTTCTTTGAAACCATCGCCTTCTCAGCGTTTTGGCGAAAATATCGAGTGTATCGGTGACGATGACACTGACTTTTTTACTGGTGTTGAGCCTGAAAAATACGAGCACAACTTCACCTAATTTGTTGCCGACAGCTCTTTTGCGAAGAGGAAAAATTGGCTCTTCGCTCGTGCGTTCTTCTTCTAAAAACTGTTCAATATGCTTTTTCAAATTCATTTTTTGACCATCAATCTCAAAGATCCAACTTTTCTTTGGCACGGAAATCACGGTAATCTCTTCATCGGCTTCAAACAATTCACTGTGACAAAAACCGCTGTCGACGCTCAAAAAGAGATTGGGAAAATCAATATTTTCTTGTTCTTTGAGCGTGTCCAATTTCTGTTTTAGCTCTTCTAACAAGGTTTTCGCAACATCGAGTTCTTTATGCTCTTTGGAAGACATGTAAAATCGGATCGGATAGAAGCGTTCATCGATGACCATGCCGATCAGAGTGAGCCGAAAGCCATAGACGGGAGCATGATATTGACCGCTAAAGAATCTATCGAATTCAGGAATCTGTTCTCCTTGTGACAGAATGACTTTGTAAATACTGCTGTCAATGACTATTGTCACGTTCATCCGCGACCAGGTCGAGTCACTTTTGTGGCAGATGTCGAGCAGTCGTTCCTGAAATGCCAGCCAGAAGAAGCATTCTACTAACGTGGTGATTTGCTCATGACGACACGTTTTCCAGAGGCGATACACATGATGAGTGTTGAGATGAAATGCTTCCAACAATTGGCAGAGATTATGATAGCCAAAAAATTCACCTAACACCAGTAGATTCAATACTTTATGAACGTTTTTCAGTTCTTTTTCAGACAACGATAAGGACTCCAATTCGGAAAGGATTTGCCAACTTTCGGAAAAAAAGCCTTGTGAAAATTTGTTAATGGCCTTTGCCAATGTTTTACGGACTTTGCGAGCTCGTTGTTTCTGAGATTCTGTTTTCATAAAAAAGTCTCCTTGAAAAATGTTCATATATCAGATGGGTGACAATACATTGTTCATATTATTCACGTTGTGCGAAAAAAGCAAATCAAACAGAGACCTTTTGCATAATAGAAAGTCAGAAACTCTTTTAAAATCAAACAGTTAGGCATGATTAATACACGTCAATTTAAAGGATTTGATCGGGAGGAAAGCAGCATGAACATAGAGACTCCGTTTTATGTCATTGATGAAAATCGTATGATGAAGAATCTGGAAAGAATCAGACATGTAAAAGAGCAGTCGGGCGCCAAATCGGTGTTGGCGTTGAAATGTTTTTCTAATCGGTGTGTTTTTGAATTAATGCGCAAATATATGGATGGCACTACGAGCAGTGGTCCGTATGAAGCCAGGCTCGGTTATGAAGAATTCGGGGGAGAAACGCACGGATATTGCGTGGCATACTCACAAGAAGATATGGAAGAAATTATCAAATATTGCGATAAAATAATTTTCAATTCGGTCAATCAGTTGAGAACGTACAAAAATATGGCAGGTTCGATTCCTGTCGGATTAAGACTTAATCCAATGGTCGGTTGGGCCTGTGACATTATCAGCGATCCTGCCAGAAGATATTCGAGGCTGGGCGTATTGCCGTCGGCTCTTCCCGAAGATATCGGTCGGGAAATTGCTGGCGTGATGTTTCATTACAACTGCGATCATGAAGATTTTGACCGGTTTACGCGTCATTTAACGATCATAGAAAAGGACTTCGGCAAATTATTGCATCAGGTCGAATGGGTCAGTTTAGGCGGCGGAGTCACTTTTACCACAGACGGTTATCCGCTTGATGATTTTTGCGATGTATTAAAAAAGTTCGGCGAAAAATTTGATGTTCAAATGTATCTCGAACCGGGTGAAGCAGCCATAACTCGTTCCACCTCATTAGTCGTTACCGTATTGGATATTGTGCATAACGAACGGACTACGCTTATTGTGGATGCAGGCACGGAGCCTCATTTGCTTGACGTTCTGACTTACGGAGATGCGCCTGAACTGGAAGAAGGAGAGATCCTGGCTCATTCCGACTCCGAAGAATTCGAAGAGCCGGATGATGGTTATGCCTATGTACTATGCGGCAGGACATGTCTTGCCGGAGACAGATTCGGCACGTATAAATTTACCCGTGAAATCAAGATAGGAGACCGGCTCCATTTTAGCAATGCGGGCGGTTACTCTATGGTCAAGAAAAACTGGTTCAACGGTATAAAAATGCCTTCGATCGCTCATAAAAAACTGGATGGCACAGTGAACGTCGTTCAGGTTCCCACATATGAGGATTTTAAAAGAGGTGTATCGTAAAAATTACATTCACAACACAAGGAGGAACAACATGAAAGCATGGGGTCAACATTTGATTCTGGATATTGCAGGCTGCAATGACAATATCTGTAAAGGAACCTCCATAAAAATGTTTGTCAAAGAATTGGTCGCAGCCATTGATATGGTGGCTTATGGAGAGCCGGTTGTCGAACATTTTGCCGAACATCTTCCTGACGCGGCGGGCTATTCGTTGGTACAACTTATCGAAACTTCCGCTATCACCGGACATTTTAGCGACAACAACCGGGATGCTTACATAGACGTATTCTCGTGCAAACCTTTTGATAAGGACAAAGCTGTAAAAGTGGTAGAAAAACACTTTGAACCGCAAAGTATTCACATGCTCAACCTGAATCGCGATGCCAAACTGCCCATACAAGAGCCTTTTAAAAACGGTATAAAATAGAGGAGAACGCACATGAAAAAAAACGTATTGATTATTGGCGCTGGCGGCGTTGCCAACGTGGCGGCCCATAAATGCGCGCAGCATAATAACCTGTTAGGCAATATTTGTATTGCTTCCAGAACACAACGTAAATGCGATGCAATTATAGAAAGCATCCGCAGAAAAAATAGCCTGAAAGATAAAAATAACACACTCTATTCACGACAAATTGATGCGATGGATATTCCCGCGACGATTAAGCTGATTGAAGAGACTGATTCTTCAATCGTAATGAATGTCGGAACGTCCTTCATCAATATGTCGGTTTTGCAAGCCTGTCTTGAAACCGGCGCTGCCTATATGGATACCGCCATTCATGAAGAACCTGACAAAATTTGTGAAGATCCGCCCTGGTATGCAAATTATGAATGGAAATATTTAGACGCCTGCCAAAAAAAAGGGGTGACGGCCATTTTGGGAATAGGTTTTGATCCCGGCGTTGTAAACGCGTATTGTGCCTATGGGGTGAAACATTATTTTGATACTGTGGACACAATAGATATTATGGATGTAAATGCAGGCGAGCATGGCAGGTTTTTTGCCACGAATTTTGACCCGGAAATAAATTTCAGAGAATTTACCGGCAAAGTGTGGACCTGGATTGACCGGCAATGGGTCGAAAAACCGGTGCATGCGGAAAAGATACAATACAATTTCCCTCTGGTCGGCGAGCAGACTATCTATTTGACCGGTCACGACGAATTGCATTCTTTATCAAAAAATATAGACGCCAACAGCATTCGCTTTTGGATGGGCTTTTCCGATCATTACATTAACTGTTTTACTATCCTAAAAAACATAGGCTTACTCTCGGAACAGCCGGTCATTACCGCGGAAGGAGTAGAGGTAGCACCATTAAAAGTGGTCAAAGCCTGTCTGCCTGATCCCAGTTCCCTGGCACCGGATTATACGGGCAAGACCTGTATTGGCAATCTTATCAAAGGCAAAAAAGACGGCAAGGATCGGGAAATTTTTATCTACAACACTTGCGATCATAAAGAATGTTATAACGAAGTGGAATCTCAAGCGATCTCGTATACCGCCGGAGTTCCGCCGGTTGCAGCGGCTATCCTGATTGCAAACGGTACGTGGGATGTAAAAAGGATGGTTAATGTCGAAGAGCTTGATCCTGATCCGTTCCTTGATGTATTGAATAAAATGGGTTTACCCACAGAAATACAGGAAAAATAGGTTCTTTGGATAATTCCCGGAAACGTAAAGAGATAGCACGCGGATGACGCTTTCCGGGAATTATCAGAAAACCAAAAATTATTCAGTTTCCGTGTCTTTCCGTGTGTTCCGTGGGCAATATCGTTTTAGCCAGAGTACTTCTACTTAAAATTCCTTTGCCCAGGTATAGCAACCGTATTTCGTGTCAAAGCCAAGGGATTGATAAAATTGCTGGTTGGAGCCGACATAAAACGTAGTCGCTCCCAGAGCGGCCACGCGCCGAATACCTTCCATCATCACTTCCCGACCGAAGCCCCGCCGCCGGAAATCGGGATGCGTACAGACCGGTTCAAACACGCCAACGTTGTTGAGATCGTCGAACCAGATGATACAGCACGAGACATATTCACCATCAGGTCCCACGACATACAGGTCGAAGTCGTCGCGGTAGTCGGGCGCTCGCTGCACTTCCCTGTATTCAGCCGGCGTCATCCACTCCGCCGGATCAGAATGATCAAAGCCCAATCCCTGCACCTTACAACGCAAAGCCGGGTCGCCGCCTTCAGCCATCGAGCGCACGTCAAAGCCTTCCGGCAGGTTTTTCTGCGGGATTTTCGTCATCAGAAGTTCCGACGTATGCGCCAGTGAATTCGGATCTTGGCGATACCCGTGTTTTTCGGCGGCCGCCTGCCACGCCTCATCATATTCGTACGGATCCATCCGCAGCCGTTTCGTGTTGGAATCTACTCTCGTGGCCTCGGCATAGTCAATCATCTCATCCAGCAAAAACTCGTAGCCCGGACGCCTCTCCAGAAACACGTCTTCATTGGGGAACGGCATCTCTGTATGAACCACGCCCACAATCTGCCCGGACTCGTTCTCCCACAGTCCGACAGCGTTTTCCCAGAACCGGATATTGGCCTCGATTTTCGCAGGATCTTTGCTATCAAATACACAAGGATGATAGCGCGCCCAATTCCAGCGTTCAAAGCCCCAATTGATCAGCGTGTCAAAGGCGAAAAATGTGTCCTTCAAGAAATCCCGCACCTGTAAAAAATCGCGCGCTGCATTGTATTTTCGAAATGTTGTCTTCATAAGAGTTTATCAGAAATAAGTAACTATAAGAACAAAAACTTACAACGAACATGCCGGCTTTCCAATGTTTCAGGCGAAATACGAAAAGTTCTTTGTAAATTTTTGTTCTTGTAGTTACTTAGAACCCAGATTATGTGAGATCAGTCTTAAGTACCTGGGCAGAATTAATTTATAATTTTGCCACAGAGGCTCAGAGGGACACAGAGACCTTTTACAAGGGTTTTCTCTGTGTTCTCTGTGCCTCTGTGGCACATGAAAATATACACATAATTTTGTTCATCTACTTATCAGTTCAATCAGCGTTCTATTCTGCGCTATCCTCGTTGCAGTATGCCGCGTTGCCGCAGTCCGATTTCATACAAAATCATGGTTGTGGCGATGCCGACATTTAACGAATCGGTGATCTCGCTGAACATCGGGATGCGGATTGTTTCATGCGGATTGGCATACCATTGTTTGGTGATGCCGTACCGCTCGCTGCCGGCCACTAACGCCACCCGGCCGGAGTATTGGCATTCATAATACGGCTTGCCCTCGTTGGCATCGGCCAAATAGGTGGTAAAATCGCGCGTTTTGAGCCACGCTATCACAGTTTCGACCCCTTCTTCGAATTCGATAATGGGCACGAAAAAACAAGCTCCCTGACTGGCCCGAATCATTTTGGGATGCGTCATGCGGGCACGGCGATTGCACACGATCAGCGCATCCGCCTGTACGCCGTCAATGGTGCGCATGATGGTGCCGATATTGCCGGGAATCTCGACGCCGTCTAAAATCACCAACAGGCTCTGGTCGCGCAATGCCAGTTGCTCCAACGTCGTCAGCTTTAAATTGACCAGCGACAGCAAGCCCGCCGGTTTATCGCGCTCAGACAGGCGCTCGAACACTTTGGCCGACACGCAGTATGCGGCCTGGGCTTTTTCCAGAAAGGCCACCGCCAGTTCTTTGGCCTGTTGACTATGAACCATCTCCGGGCAGCAAAAGCAGGCTTCAATCGTAACTCCCGCCAGCAAAGCTTTCTC
>Ga0233403_10001587_pt1 | contig 10494 bp, 8 predicted proteins | sample Na_oxic_1_MG_FD_179866 | JGI IMG/M metagenome (GOLD analysis project Ga0233403, IMG submission 179866) | Seawater microbial communities from Saanich Inlet, British Columbia, Canada - Na_oxic_1_MG | ecosystem: Environmental > Aquatic > Marine > Inlet | place: Canada: British Columbia | collected...
TCCCGAAACGACGCACCGAATCCGCTTGCCAACCAATCATTTTTGACTGGTAAATTCCAAAGGGATTGCTTGATATGACAATTTTTTCTAGTTGCTGTCCTTTGTGCAGCCGCTTCAAAATATCAGCCTTGTCTTTTGGATTACTCAACGAACGCTCAGCACCAGGGTTGCCTTTTCCTCTGGGCTTAAATTTAAAAATACAGTCATACTTACCCCAAATGCAAAGTCCACTCATCGCCACTCGATATTGATCCTTGATTTCCTGACCATGCGGATTCCAAAACCCTTCCAATTGACAATAATTCGACGCACTTTTTTCCATTTTGACAGCAACGCCAGCATCCCTATTCCAATGTCCTATGCCATCCTCAATAAGAAATGCGCCGTATTTAAACGCATGATGTTTATCTTTCACATTCAATTTCCTCTGGGGTTGTTCCAAGATGAATATGAGTACAACGAATTTTGGTCCTAAAAAAATTTTCTTTGAAAGAAGGCTTGATGCCAGATTGGTTTTTTTGTACGCGCAAATTTATAATTCGTTTATCGGCCGGTAATTCGTTGTACTCTATTCCGATTGAATTAACGATAACTGACGTGTTCAGTACGGCGCAAGGTTCTAGCAATCGCCGGATATTCTCCGTTCGCTCGCCCGGTTCGGAAGCAAAAAATAGGCAATTCCGGTTCTGAAAAACCAAAGAGTTGTTGGAGCGTTTCGTAACCATTTTCGACTAAATGGTTCAAAGATTCGGGTAGCTTGAAAGTACCAAGACGTTGTGGATAAATGATAGCGGGAAGATTGGTGATAGGTTGAAAACCGTAGCCACGCAGATTGAATAACAGCCAAAGTCTTAAAGTCAAACGTCCAGCTGCCACTAAATCCTCTACGGAAGCAGATAGTGTCGTAATACATCCTATCCCAGCCCCATCGTCATAACTGGATGGCGACAGTTCCGAAGAGTCATCAAAAAGGTACGATTCAAGTTTCAGTAAACTTTGTGGAAACCAGCCAAGACGACTTGCTAACCACCACAGACGAGAACGCCAATAATACAGCCAATTCGGATTTCCCCGTAAAAAACTTCGCCAAGACATGCCATCTCTAGTTTGTTTGATTTCTTTGTCCGTGAAACGAACCCATCTCGTCATATCATCCCGAAACTCGGGCCATTCCAGAGCAATCAGATCGGCATTTTTCAGCAATTGTAAGTACTCCGCTGGGTATTTATCAGTAAAATATAAATTAGCCCGTTGAATCGCGGCTGCTTCTTGACGAACTTCTTGAAACACCGAATCATCAAGCGAACCTCCGGCATAGTAACGTCGATCACTATGGCGCAAGAACAGAGCCGGTGCCAACGGTGTCGGGGACAGGTTGTCAACCGTATTGAGTTCAGCCCTTAGCCAAGGATGTTCATCGGAACGTTCTTCTAACAAGAACGTGAACTGAGCGGCCAATCCTTCAATACTACTGGCTAATTCTATGGTTTCAGCAATCATGCCGATGCCCAATACCGATAAATCATCTGGAAATGTGGCCAGTTTGGCACGTTCAGACGAATGAAAAACTTCCAGTACATTTTCACCAACCACTATTTTCCAAGGTTGGCTATTTTCTGGCGTTGGAGTTTGCAAAATCGCTTGTACAATACGATCTATTTTGTCACTATTAGGAATAGAAGAGACCATTTTATTCGACATCACCTAATATATTATTTATATCGTAAATGAATGCTAAAGACTAAGGAAATAGAATCTTTTACTCAGCACCTACCAGTTTATCAATAAGTACAACGAATTTCTGACAAAATGGGAAAAGGTGGAATCAACGCCGGTGCTTCGATATCGCCAATTTAATCATTCGTTTATTTCGTCAATTCGCTGTACTCAACTCTTCATCATCAACGTTTATCTACTTTACTAACCAGAAAATTGCCCAGAGCCAGATAATCTATTTCGGTTGCCAAAAACGTGTTTATCGCATCTTGTGGCGTACAGACAATCGGTTCACTGTCGTTGAAGGAAGTATTCAGAACCACCGGAACCCCGGTGATCTTATAAAACTCCGAGATAAGCTGATGGTATCTCGGATTAACTTCTTTTTTGACCATTTGGATTCGACTGGTCCCATCAACATGAACAACCGCGGGTATTTTCTCTTTCACCGAAGGTTTAACCGGATACGCCATCAGCATGAAATCCGCCGCGGAGGTTTCTTTGGTTATCAGAAACCAATTGTTGGCTTCTTCATGCAGTACGCTTGGCGCGAGGGGTCGAAAGTATTCCCGATGTTTGACTTTCTGATTTAAAATTTCCCGCATGTTTGGATGACGCGGATCCGCTAACAAACTTCGGTTGCCTAACGCCCTTGGGCCAAATTCCATACGCCCTTGAAAAAATCCGACGATATTGTTTTCGCTAATCAGCTGAGCGACTTCCTTTTCTATATTATCGGTGCGTTTATAAATGAGTTGATGTTTTTGGAGGCTATTTTCTATGTCAGAATCAGTAAACGATGGGCCTAAGTAAGCATGGCTCATCTGTTCTCGTGGTTCGTGACCTAACACCTGATTCCAGATATAAAATGCCGAACCTAATGCGGTTCCACCATCATGGGACGCTGGTTGCACAAATAGATGATTAAAAGGCCCTTTTTCAAAAGCGATGGTGTTGCTCACACAATTTAACGCGACTCCCCCAGCCAAACACAGGTTATCAGAAGGAACCCGCTTATATAAATGCTGGGTCATATCAAGCATGATGTCATCCGTTATTGCCTGTAATGAAGCCGCAATATCTTGGTGTTCCGGTGTAAACGCCTGACCCGGCTCTCTGTTCTTGATAGAAAACAATTCTTCTAGCCCCTGAAAATACCCGGATGGTGGATCATAGTCGATTGTTTCAACATGCAGCACTTCGTTATCCATTTTAAATTGGCCATTTGGAACAACTCGCACAATTTTTTTGAATTGCTCAGCATAACGGCTCGGATTCCCATAAGCAGCCAACCCCATCACCTTAGCAGCATCATACCCACCAAACCCTAAGAATATCGAGAACAACTCCCAAAGAGCGCCAACAGAAGCCGGAAACAATATCTCTTGGATGAGTTTCAGTTGGTTGTTTTTAGCAGAAAAAAACGAAGTAGAACTACTTTCTGCTGTACCATCTACCACCAAAATCGCTGCTTCTTGAAAGGGAGATACGTAATAAGCAGAGGCCGCATGAGCGGTATGGTGACTGACCCAGTGAAATTCGCCTTGGAAACCCATTTCCTTTAGCTTCTCTGGTATCTTGAAAAGCGTTTTCTCCAACAACTCTTCATCATCTTTATATTCAGCAAAAAGTGGGTTACTTTTTATCCTTGGATTAAACGAGTAACCAATATGTCCGATTTGTTTTAATTCTACCCCAGCAGAATCCAAACAATACTGAATCGCCAGCCAGGGCAATTCATCAGGATTGTCTAAATTAGCCTGTTTGCCGTGTTTTATTCGGTTAAACCGTTCTTCTTCGGCACTGGCTAATATTTTGCCGTTTTCCAATAAACAAGCGGCTGATTCATGAAAAACCGCGTTAATTCCCAAAATATACATAGATATTGTGTCTCAACATTGACGTAAAAATTCGTGCCAGGCTGTCATAAAACCGGTTTGAACTGGTTTTATAACGTTTCTCTAACCTAACAAAAATATTTGGAACCAAACCTTCGAGGTTTTGCAAACCTCGAAGATTTTTAATTTTAGCTAGGAAGCCGCATTCTATCGAATGGTATCACAGAAACGACGACTCTTTCCCAAGTATCCTCATAACCAGAGACGATTGACCAAGTGACCTCGGCCCGAAAACGAGTCGTGTTATCGACAGTCGTTTCAGTCGTGTGGGTTGAAAAACGGGTTGCTCCGCTTGCCAACGCTGTAAACAATTCTCCAAAACTACCGCAAAAGTCATCAGTATAAACGGTTTTATCCGTCATCGGATCAACCCCGGCGGTATCATTCAAGAACTCTTCTGTGGAATTGGATTGATAGATAGTTAAAAATTCTTTATTGTGCCAAAAGACCTCTTCGCTCATGTGGCCAATACCTTCTCTGATGGCCTTTGGGTGTTCCTCAAAATAAGCCTTGAAATCCTGCACCCCTTTCGCACGCAAGTTATCTAAAAACACTTTGATACCAGAATAGTCCCCCACTTCCAGGGAAACCGGTACACTTTCAAAAATGCGGTCATACGGTTCGCTGTTTCTCAAAGCTTTGAGTTCTTCTCGCAACTCCTGTATGTCCATGTTATCAATGTCTTTCGACTTGGTTTCTGTCGTCATTTATTGATTGTCCTCTTTAGTGAGTACCTTCAATTAAACTAACATCTATATTCCAAACGGTCAATATTTCGGATTTTTGAGTTTAATACCAGACCGGTTTTTAAAACGCTTGGTTAAATTGAGCTTGGGGGAGACATTCTGTCAAGCGGTATAGTACAAGTTATTACGCTTGCCCAAGTGTCCTCATAACCAGGCACTATCACCCAAGTCACCTCTGCACGGAAAGGGGTTCCGCCCTCTAAATCAACTTCAGTCATGACAGTTGAAAAACGGGTTGCGCCATTTTCCAATGCAACAAATAACGTCGTTAAGCCACGGTAAAAATCCTTGTTGTAGAGTGTTGTATCCTCTTCTGGAACCAAACACGCCCTATTCATGAAATCTTGTTTAGATTCGGCTTTATATAAGCTTAAAAACTCTCGATTAATCGAGTAATCTTCGATGGTTGTGTCAATGCACTCAAAGATTGCCTTAGGATGTTCCTCAAAATATTCCCTGATATCTTGTACTCCCTTGGTACGCAAATCATTTAAAAATGCTTTTACCCCAGAAAAGTCAGCCTCCTCAAGAGAAACTGGTGTATTGTCAAAAAGACTACGGTAATACGCTTCGCTGTTTCTCAACGCTTTGAGTTCTTCCCGCAACTCCTGTATGTCCATGTTATCAATGTCTTTCGACTTGGTTTCTGTCGTCATTTCTTGTCCTCTTTAGTGAGTGCCTTCAATTAAACTAACATCTATGTTGGTTGGAAGAACACGGCTCAGTTTTAAACCCGCCTTTGCAAACAGTTGTGCGTATTCTTGTTGGGTGCGTTCAGCGCCATCGTCAACGACAAACATGGATAAATCCCACCATGAAGCAATGGATTTTTCGGCGAGAGACAGCTCGTGCCACGCGGTCGTGCATTTTTCGTTGTCTGAAGGGACGAGTGTTTCAATGACCAACATCTTGCCCTGATCGGGCAACACCTTACGGATATTGCTTAGAATTTCTACACATTTCTCATCATTCCAGTTATGGAGAACATGTCGTATTAGATAAACATCTGCTCCGCTGGGAATTGAGTCAAAAAAACTCCCACCAACCGTGCAGCAACGTTCTGCCAAACCGGCCGCGTCAATATTCGCTTGGGAACGTTTAACCGTATCAGGTAAATCAAACAAAATGCCTTTTAGATGCGGATAATGCTTTAAAACCGCAATTAATTGAGAACCGCTGGCACCGCCAATATCGGCCACCGTTTGAACCCCAGAAAAATCATAATGACCCAACATTGGTGCCGGATTTCCATAATAGAAAGAATCCATGCCATCATAAAAACTCTGAGCTTGCTCCTCTGTCACCAACAGTTCGTTATAAATATTTTCTTTGGGCGGCTTACCGGTTTTAATCGTCTGGGTTAACTGCCCCCATTCCTCGAAATAGCGACACATTTCAATGGTTAAGTGGCGTTGCGATCTCGGTGTGTCTGAACGGAGTAAGTTACCGAGGGGCGTTAACGAGAACTGGTCCCCTTTTTGCTTAAAAATGCCCACTGTGGCGAGCGCACGCATGAGTCGATACAGAGAGTGTGCATGACAGCCAATGGCGGTAGCCAATTCATCGGCGGTACGGCTATTTTCTTTTAAGTGGTCAGCAATGTCAAGTTCAGCAGCGGTACGAAGTGCGCCACTGACACAGTAGCCCCACATCATATTAAATAATTGGTTTTCGAGTTCAAGTTGATTTTGTTCCATAAATGACCTGGTTAACGATTTTGAATTTGTACACTTGACACTCATTTTTAAATGAGTAAATTAAATAGAAAAAAACTTGACAAATTGACAAATCATTTAGGATGCCTATATAGACTCCGTATGGGCATGATTTGCACTTTTGTCAGAACATCGTTCGGAATTAAATAATCTGGTAAAAAGTCAAGGCGAAAATGATTGTAATGGTCTGTTCAAGTGAGACTTTTCTTCAAAAGATATTTTAACAAAAAAATAAGAATTATGAGAATTCATTAATTTTTAGGATCGCTTGACTGAACGATTCTAATAAAAAATCAATAGATTACGAACGGTTGTCGTGTACTGAACACACTTATAATATGAGGGGCTTGACTTGTTTTGGCTCCGACGCTTAACAAATCAATCACTTACATACCATTCGCTGCTGATAAGTTGTTGTTTTATTATTTTTGCTTCAATTAACAAAAATCACCAATCAAGTTAGCCAGCTATTTGATTGGTGATTTTTGTTAATAATGATTTTGTCACGTAGCCAGTCATTTTAGCCACTTAAACAATGTCCAGAGCGGATATACTAATGAAAACTTGTTCATTTTTCAAAACGGATGATATCCGATTCATACCAAGGATAAAATATGCACCAATTAAGCTATCCTTGTAATTATAGGAAAAAAATATGTGGAAACTTTGGGTTATTATGAGCATGATTGCCATGTTGGCTAATTTCGGCAAAGTACTGATCGTTAAACAGCAATGTCAACATATCGATTCATGGCTGCTGATTTTTTATGCGCGGTTGGTATCGGCTATCGTGTTATTGTTATTTTGGTATTTTTTAGATTATGATTTACCGAGAAACTTGACATTTTGGGGAGTGACTTTAGTCACCGCTTTACTGACTCTGGCAGCCAGCATATTGTACGTGGAGTCGATTAAAAAGGGACAACTTTCAGTGGTTGTGCCTATTCAAGCTTCGGTACCACTTTTTATGATTGTGGTGACAATGATAGCTTATCATGAAATACCAAACCGATACGCTTTGTTATCTATATTGGTGATTGTGATTTCAATTGGATATATTCTGGTAGTCACCACTAAAAAATCAACTGTGACGCGATCAAAGTCGGTGAATTTTTCGGTATTGCTCTCTTTGGTTGCCGCTGCGTTATTTGGATTATCCACGGTTCTTGATCGAGTGGCTATCGCCACTGTTGTCAATGGTGCCCTGGTTTATTCGGCTTATTGGAATTTAATCAGTGCGCTATTAATGGTTCCGCAGTTTTTGGTCAGCAAAAAGGCAACTGTGATGTTTAACGCTCCCATTGCGTTTTATTCATTTCTGACCCTGATGGCTTTTGTATTTCAACAATTTGCCGTTCAATATTCATTAGCCATTGATAATGGCGTGACTTATGTGAAAACGATAGTGATGATTCATATTGCGTTAGTCGCGTTGGCGGGTTTTTTGATGTTGAAAGAAAAAACCAGCCGTGGCGTACTTGTCGCCGGATTGATGACTTTGATGGCAAGTATTAGTTTACTTTACCGGTGCCAAACCTAAAGCTTTGGATTCCAACAATTATTGGTGATCAATTTTAGGAATGCGTTGGAGTTCTTTTAGAAATTTATATCAAGCCTCATCCTTTATGAGTCTGAAATCATTTTAAGGAACATCCCTAAAATGCTGTCAATATGTTCAATCGACCTCTCATCAGATTGAATAACAAGAGTATCATTCGTTAATTTTAGAAATTTCCAATGATTTCCAGTCGTCACTGTACCATATATGTGTTGAATCGCATTATTGTGTTTCGTGTTAAATCGCTGAGCGGCCACCATTTCAGCCGTACATTGTCCCATGCCCAAATCAATTTCACCCTTTTTGGCTTCCACAATCGTGATAACCGGGCTACGTAGCACATATTGTTCCTCACTTTTGCTGATTAAAAAGTCGCAGACACCTTTTAAGCCCAAGCCGGCATCCACATTAAATTCTATTCCCGAAAACAGACTGATTTTTTGGTCAGCTAACTTTCGCACTTCGACCAATATAGGCATCACAATCAGTTCCGACTTAGCTTTTTCAGTGCCGATAGCGAGTGCTAATGGAATATTATCTTGTAAAGTCTCCGCTAACAATGGGCTAGGTGGTTGAGCCACCACACCGTCAAATAAATTTTCTGAAGCAACCGTTTTTAACTCAAACAGTTCGACGGCTTTTTGCAACGTAAATTTCTGATACGATAATCGGTGCATTGATTTTCGAGCGGTTGGTTGAGGAGTTTTCATATTTTATTATCGCTTTATGTGATTGAGAGAACCTACCGTGCTATAGCATTTCCCGGTAGGGTGGGATTGCTAAGCGCCCAGGTTTTCGTCAAAGGAACGGACTTGACCGCCCGCTTGCCCACCATTTCATGGTATTTATCCAATCGGGAAACGCTATATGTACCCACTTGGAGTTGGTGAATAATAATTCACCATTAAGCTAAGATAAGATGGTGGGCAAGCGGGCTTAAAGATTGTAGCATTTTTTAAGTGACTCGTTCGTGCCCGCTTACCCACCCTACAAGACTATGCCGAACTACAAGGATTATAATATTTTATAAAGGATTTTGTACATGCCAAAAATCGTCTTTCTGATAAAAAACCAATCCCTTCTAAAATATAATCCTTGTAGTTACTAACAACAACTACAATAAATTCCGTATTTCTCGCTGCGCGACTGATAGCATCGACAAATCTGGCTATGTGCGAAATGTCCGATAGAACTTGTTGGCAACGTTCTCAATGTGTTTGGTTGTTTTATTCTGGTTATTCTGGTTTTTTCAATAAATGAATAACTTCTCTAAAATCGCTCACCTGTTGCTTTAAATCACTCACCTGTTGCTTCAAATAATCAATTTCAGTTTTTTGTTGTTCAATCACTAAATGGGCTTTTTCTAATTCGTGTTGGTATTCTATTTGTTCAGTTTGAGGATAATTCACATGCCAATGATCGAATTTTTGACATTGAGTATTGGTCAAATTAAATATATTTTTGTCATTCAAACCAAATAAATATGGCAATTCAATTTCCATCACTTGTGCAATTTGTTCAAGCCTGGAAAGATTCACATCCGTTTCCCCACGTTCTATTTTGGCATAAGCATGAGTAGAAATTCCTAATTTATGAGCCATATTTTCTTGCGTCCAACCTTTGAGTGTGCGAATCAATTTAATTTGTTCTGATACTTTCATCAATAGAGACTCTTAGTGTTGTTATTAACAACTATGGGTTACTTGACACTTCTAAACGGTCAGAAAAGCTTAGGTTAAAAAGAAAAACGCCGTTGCTTCAGTTGAAAGTATTTTCAATGTAACCCAGTTTCTTCAAAAAACTGGTTTTTTTTGCCGTTTAAAAATTTTTTAGCAGTATTTCTCCATTATCCGGGCAAGGAAATTCCACCAATAAATACTCTGAGTTGTGTGATAAATAACTCTGGGTTTTTGGACAAGTTCAGAATGATTTTTTATAATTAATTATGTTTCATGTTTTCATGGAATAAAAGCCCCGTTCATTTTTCAACTGCAAATCCATCAATAGATACTCTGAGTGGGTTAATTAATAACTCTAGGTACTTAATGATTATAGCATTATTTTTTAGAATATCGAATGTGATTTTCATAACTATATATAAGGATAATGATAATTATACAACGGAGAAAAACAATGAAAACTCGAATACTGATTTTTTTCAGTTCAATCGCTCTGTTATCTTCCTGTATATCCTCGGTACCGACTCTACCATTATTAGATGGCGACAAAAGTGACGAATCGTCCACGCCATTCAGAACTGTCGGTGACGAGCAAGTTCGGGGAGTACGGAGAGAACAGCCCACACCCACCCAAGGTGAGGCAACTGGAAAACGCTATGCCCTAGTGATTGGCAACGCAGATTATACCGATCCAAACATTTCCCGGCTCTCTAACCCGGTGAATGATGCGTCAGATATGAGAACTGCCCTACGAAAAGTCGGTTTTGACGTGATTTATGTGGCTAATGCAGCCAATAAAAGGGAAATGGAACAAGCTGTGCAAAACTTTACCGCTCGATTAGAGAACGGTGGCATCGGCTTGTTCTATTATGCTGGCCATGGGGTACAAGTGAATGGCGAAAATTACTTGATTCCAACTCAAGTGACGCTGCCGTCACAGACGGAAGTTAAATATAATACCATGTCGGCCCAATATGTGTTAGATAAGATGGAAAAAGCCGGCAATGGATTTAATATGATTTTTTTGGATGCTTGCCGAGACAATCCGCTTCTTCCTGATGAAAACACTCGCAGTATCGAAAAAGGAAAAAGTGGCTTGGCTGAAATGCGTAATCCAACCGGTTCGATTATTGTTTTTTCGACATCCCCGAATAACAAGGCTGAGGATGGTAAGGGCCGCAA
>Ga0233403_10001588_pt1 | contig 10493 bp, 7 predicted proteins | sample Na_oxic_1_MG_FD_179866 | JGI IMG/M metagenome (GOLD analysis project Ga0233403, IMG submission 179866) | Seawater microbial communities from Saanich Inlet, British Columbia, Canada - Na_oxic_1_MG | ecosystem: Environmental > Aquatic > Marine > Inlet | place: Canada: British Columbia | collected...
GGCTGGCGTGTTGGGAACCCGTTCCTTATTACAACAACCGCCTTTGGAGATTTTGCGGCGCAATTAAATAACTTGACGCTGAGCGTCAAGAAATGTGTTAACTACCCGTCCATATATTTTTAACTCATGGCAAGTGCATACATCTCTCCAACAGTTACACGAGAGATAAGACTACGGTTCGGACGGCTACGGAATTGATAATCGGTTTCAATTTGTTGACCAACAATATTTTTACGGATGAATTGCAAAATGATGTTGGTATCTAGCAAAATGAGTTCGTCAATCGAAATCATGATAATTCCTCCAATGCCTTGAGAATTTCTTCATCCGTTTCGTCTCCAGGCCATTTGCCGTAAATCGCACTCATACCACTGTCTGAGCCTTGCGGTACTTTGAAATCACTCGGTTTGAAAGGACGATAAAGCGGTGTCGGGACTTGCCCCCATATCTCTAAGTCGTTTCCGGTCGCTATTTTGATTTGTGCGGTTTCAATGGTGAATACCTCTCCATTGGCGGAAAAATGTGCGGTGCCGGAAACCAAGATATCTTTGCCTAACAGCGTTGAGAGTGTTTTTTGGTCAACCAATTTGGCGAGACATTTAATAGGGCACTGTTGGGTGAGCAGTTTGAAGGTGCAATCACTCACGGTCATTGCATCCAGTCGGCCGGCAACTTTGACTTGACGCTGTGCCGAAAGCTGGTTTTCTGATCTTATTGAAGGGCGTTTCTGTTCGTCCTCGGCAAATTCGGCGCCGGATTGGTATCGCTCTGGTGCCTCGTTGGGAGGTTGCGTTTTAGACGATTGATGGGTTAGCACTACGTCCCACAAAGCGTCATCTTCAGTGTTGAGAGACTTGTACTCCAAAAAGTGAATGAATTGTAAAACGTCTGGCCAGTATTTAGGAGAGAGATGTTGTAAGGCATTGATAATAGAATCAGTTGTTGGAAATGTTGGGTTAACTGAAGTGATTGTTGTCATAATCAATTCTCCGGTTATTGAAATTTAGAGTAATAAACGAGTCTCAACTTGAGTTGGGCGCGTCACCGATAAATCTTAGACTCCTGCCAGTATAAACAAGGATGCCCGGTTCGATGAAAGCCTTTTTTATCAACAATCCTTGTAGTTATTGCTGTTAACAATTTTTATCCTGGGTTGTCGCCGGTTCTCTGTTTTTACTTGATGCGTTACCACAATGAAGGCGTTCTCAATTAAGGGGTTTTGGGACAATAACGGTTATTTCTCTCTAACGACGCGAAAACCCATATTGTCTTGGTCGAAAATATACTTAAACTCCCAGTTACGATAGGCAGCACGTCCATACGATTTGGGCTCCGACCATGAACCGCCACGAATAATTATACTCTTTCCATCAGTATTCTCTTTGTCTAAACAGCGTTGTTCTTCTCCGCTATATTTCTGCTTAAACTCAGAACACGTTAATTCATAAACATTGCCTACTGTATCAAATAAACCGAATGGATTAGCACTAAAGGAACCTACTGGAGCTGTTTTTCCAGACCATTGACTCCCACAATTCTTACAATTAGCTTGATTATAACCAATATTATTACCCCACCAATATTTAGTTGTTGTTCCAGCCCGTGCGGCATATTCCCATTCAGCCTCAGTCGGCAAACGGTATTTATGGCCAGTTTGTTCGCTTAGCCACTCTGTATAGGATACTGCATGTTTCCAAGAAATATTAATAACTGGCCGATTACCTCGTCCCCAGTTATTATCATCAGGTTGGTTTATTTGAACAATCGTTTGGGCAAAACGATCAAATTCGGCAAAAGTGATTTCATAGCGACTCATTGCAAAGCGCTTCACAGTAACCCAATGAACGGGCTGCTCTCTGTAAGTACCACCACCTTGAATATCACCCATACGAAAACGACCGGCTGGAATCCACACCATTTCTGGCCCAAAAGGAGAATCACGAAAGATTTCTAGTTTAGGCTCAACAATTGGTTCGTCCGGCTGCTTATTAGGCTGTGTAGAAGCTGAGTTAGAGTCATTTATTTCTAGTTTAGGCTCAACAATTGGTTCGTCCGGCTGCTTATCAGACGGTATAGAGGCTGAGTTAGAGCCATTTGACATCGGATATAAGTCTGATAAATATTGCATTAATGGCAGCGTATATGTAACAACAGTAAATATAATAAATACTAAAGCAAAACCAACCTTCCACAACCTTAAAATACTTACAAAAAGGAACGTAAATTGTTCAATTACAAAAGCAAAACCTCTTTTCAATAATATAAAAAAATTGACCGTCAATTTCCCAAACTTAGCAATAGCTTGCGAAAATAAAATACCAAGGTTTTTCAATATTATTCCATTTGGTACTTTATTTGTTGGTATTTTAACTGACGACAATTTAGATTTTATAATTGTCTTAAATACATAATAATCATTTAAGGAACTATTCTTAGGATCGTTTTTAGATCGCCCAGACCGTTGCTGTCTTAAATTCAACCACTCAGTTTTTTGGTCATCTGCAATTTCCAGATAAAATTCTGATAAAGGCTTATCTAATGCCGTCTTAAAAATGGCTGACAATGCGATATCGATGTCATCCAATTTTTTGTGGTGCGATAAGTCTGCTACAAGCCGCTCTCGCAACCAATTAGGCATATACCCATACCGAAACCAAGGTAAACGCGTCAGTTTGGCAAGATGTTCCTCTGTCACTAATTTCAGTTGATAGCCTAAATAAAGCGTTAATTGCCACCGTATTTCTGGATAAACGGCACAGGCACTCAACCAATAATAGGCATTTTCTCCGAGAAAATATCGTACTTGCTTTAACAATTCTGTTAGCACGGTGGCATCTGGAGCATGACGTTCTAACCAACGACGCGGACGTTCATTGATATAGTCAGGAAATTCTGTGGAAAATAAATCGAAAGTCTTTGGATAAGGTTGCCAAATGCCAGCATTAATTTGTTCAGCCAGTGCTGTTAAGCTGGATTCATTTGCTGGCATAATAAGAAAATCTGCCCTGTCCAATATCTGTTCTCGATAGCCCCATTGTTCTGGACTTTCTAGGGTAAACAGCACCCTATGTGTCCATACCGAAAATTGGTCAATCCAATTAACGATTTCGCCAGTGATGGGATTGATAAGTCCATTGCCCTCGGAAAATATCATTAACCGATGTTCGGGATAACGTTCAGCTAATTCAGTCAGTGTCAGTGGTGCAAGCTGGACTTTTTGGGGATAGCAACGGCGTGGATCACCTTCAAAGTAATAACGGGGGACAAAAACCTCTTCCGTAATGATTTGATTAACTAGGGAATTCATTAACTCTGCTTGATGATCTTTAAAAGTCGTTCTATCTATCAACACCAAATATTCTGGACGAATCGATCTTGTGCCAGTGATTGGGGTAAACCAACCGGCCATTTCGACCGTTTTTTCAATGGTAGCCACTATGTCCAGTTGATTGGCTGGGATGGTTTTATGTTTGCGTAATTGTTGGGCGGTGCGCGACAAGCTCACCGATTGATACAATTTATCGTTTATTTTTTCTACGAATAGTTTTTTTATGTCAGGCCGTGTATCTGCCGATTTTCTTGTTAAGAAACGTGGCAATATTTGCCATAACCCTACTAAGAAAATCAGAAGTAGCAAAAATGACAAAATGACCCATAACCATAAAAAATCGCTTTTGGGGTCAGTCGGTAGCTGATCCTGTTGTTCGATTTCTCGTTGCGTGATGTCTTCTGATGTCTTTTCTGGCAATGTGGGTACTGGTTGCACGATTTCTTTCGGTATAGTCTCGTTTCTCGGTGTGACAGTTTCTTCTGTTATCTGTGTACTAATAATTATTGAAATCGATACGATAGCCAACGCGATCAAGGCCCATTTCCAGAGTTTAATGCCGGTTTTTATATCAGGAACATCTTGCAGCGGCTGAGTTGGAGTCGATTCTCTCGTTTCAAATTGACTAATCCAGTTATCAAAATGTTTTTTAAATTCGGCCTGTTCTTTGAGCGAGTGACAGAGTATCGGTGCTAACAATGTCCGCAGCCGGCTCAGTTCGGATGGTAGCTCGCCGAGCGCTGTTAACACCAGTATCAATTCTTGCGCGGCAATGTATTGTGTCGCGCCAATGTGATAGTCGGCAGCGCGTAAGTCTTCTATGAAGTTGACGAGTCCTTCGGTTAGTATGTCTGTTAGGTTCATGGTATTAAAGATTTTAGGTATGCTGTTTCGGTGGCGGCCAGTTGTTCAGTAGCCCGTTGTGCCTCTTTGGGAGTTGGTAACATCTAACCTTCCAAGGTTTCCCAGCGTAATCAAACGGCTTCAATGTTTTCATAAACGCCATGCCAACGTGTTAATGCCAGCCCTAATTGTTGGCTGATAAAGCGATTTTGGGCATCCAGTGGTATTTCTTGGTAAACGCCATGAGGTTGGTAAAATCCGGCCCAATCATCTTGCTAACTAAATGGAGCAAACCAATAATATTCGGATACGCCTAATTGATTCCGATAGACGAGCTTTTTTTCGTTAATAAGATAAATCATCTTGAATCGGAGAGATGGGTACCGGTTTTGTTGTCGGTTTAACCGAAGCAGTTTCTAACATAACTGGTTGAGTCCATTAATCAGGTTGTAAGGCAAGTGCTTTGATAAATACGCATTGCAATTGCATTGCAATTTTATTTATACTTCGCACGGTAAACTTTTCGGATTGCCGATAGACTCCAAACGTATTAAACCCGAAAATCCAAAAGCTTGAATGTTTGGAGTATATAAGTATAGTACAGTAAATGGATTCGTGGGACTTGTGGTACTCAATCCGTTGTATGCTGTTCCAGCCCAAAAATATGCCGCGCCGTTTCCTGATCTTCCTTCATTTTCACTAAACTGCTCAAGGTACGCGACACACTATCGGGAGCGATAGGGTTGTCCACGCCTTTATACCTTTCGCGCAACACGATTAACCAATTGAGTAATTCGGCTGTTGAAGGTTTTTTACGCAAGTCAGCGTCTCGCAATTGATGAAATACATCTAACGCCGATGAGAGAAAATCGCTATTTGGCTTAGCCAATGTCCCTAAACGGGCTGCTACGATTTTCATTAAACGCGACTGCTTTGGAAATGGAATATCATAATAAATACAACGGCGTAGAAACGCATCCGGTAATGGCTTTTCTGAATTACTGGTGAATACCAATATCGGTTGTCTATCATCAGGGGCTTCGATTTCTACATTGTCCAACTCTGGAATCCGAAAATAGCGATTTTCGACTTCGTTCAAAATATCATTAGGAAAATCACGCTGTGCTTTGTCGATTTCATCAATCAACACCACTGAGTGACGAGGTTCAGTTAAGTCAGCCTCTGGCAAAATCCGGTTAACCTTGTTATCAAAATCAAACGGCAAAAACGCTTGTACGTTTTCTCTAGGATTGGCAAGTATAATCGCTAAACCAAGCGCATTGTATGCGATATAGTCCACCCGTTTTTTATTTGTTTTTTCGCCCAATTGGGCAGCTTGGGCGGCATGAAATCGGCTCAGCGCGTCATACACATAAAATAAATCACGGGCGGTACTGTTGGATTTGGTTTCAAACTTCAGCGGTTTTCCTAAGCCCAATTGATAAGCGAGACTGTACGCCAATTGGGTTTTACCGGTGCCCGGCTCGCCGGTTAATAACAACGGTTGCCCCAATAATAACGCGACATTGACGGCGTCAACTAAGCCTTCATCGGGCAAATAATTTTCTGGGCGCTTTTGCTCGCGCTGTCGCGAATGCGGTAATTTAACTAGTTTTCTGGGTCGTTCAGGTGGTTTTTTGTTGTAGAATAAGTTCATGTATATTCCTAAAAATAGCTACAAGTATTGTCTATAAGAAAGGATTTCTAATAATGGATGAAAATAGACATTATAGCGATTTAAATAATGTTCGATGCTAATTCGTCAAAGGCATACCGATCACCCACGCTCGTGCAAGGTACGCCTTGCGCTCATGATAAATTAAGTTAAATTAAATTGGTATAATGTCTAATATACTTTGTGAAAATCAAAAACGTTAAAGAAATCCGATTAAAAAAAAAGCGGATTTCTCCGCAAATATGAGTCCAATCTACAACTTTTGCGTAGATTTTAGTTTGGTAGGCCTCAAAATTTCGTCATCACGTTTAGCTCATAATCTCTTTAATAATCTGGCAACCTAATTTGGTTAAGATGTCTTCTAATCTTTTAGCTAAATCAGACATAGTCATTCCTTCGTTAAAGGAGGCTTCAAAGAGAGTACTAATTTCTGGTTGTAAAACATCTCGAAACTCATGTCCAAAATCATTTGCCCATTCTTGAACATGTTCTTCTTTAATATTATGTAATTCTGGTAATACCACCCCATTCACTCCAAATTTATCTAACAAATTGTTATTTTCTAATGGTTTAATTTTGTCTTTAATGGTGTCATTCACAGATTTTTTGAGTCGCAAACGTTCTAAAAAAGTGGGGCGTTTGTTTTTTTGATAGTTGAAAGTCACATATATTAAAAGTAAGTAACTGGGTGCCTGTGGAAATGACCAATTGCCCCAAAATCGGATGACATTGTTAATGGCATTAAAACCATCATCGCTATAAAGACTCGCGTGGATAATGACGGGGCATTGTATTTTTTGTCGTGCAATCTCTTCAATAATTTGTTGACGCAATGCGGATACATTGTCAAGTACACTCTCTCCTAATCGATTTAAAAATTCCTCATTTGATTCTTCAACTGTGTTTGGAATATCTCTGAGGTTAAGACGATATTCCTTAATTTGGTTATATTCATCGCCTATTTTGGGCAGATATTTTTTTATCAGACGAGTTAAAAAAGTATCATTACATTGATTATCGTCCCCATGAACCACACATAATAGAGGAAATTGTTTATCCTGATGTGCCTGTATGGCTTGACGTAGTTTTCTTTCCTGTGGGACGCGATTCGGTAAATGAAGTTGTAAAAAAAAAATCTTTTTACGTGGCTGAAGCGGTAATGTGTCTTTGGGGCAGTATTGATTCAATTCGGGCCACGCTTTTACCAAAATATTCGTTGGTATAAAAAACGCCAGACTATTATCGGGCCTATTATCAGCCGCGACAATCATCCCGACAATACCTAGCTTTTGTTCATCCCACACCGGGCTACCACTAAAACCCGGAACTATCTCACATCCGGTTGAGTGTGAATCACCTTGAATTTGTATGGTGCCATCGGCTAGTTCGGCTACTATCTTGCCTTCAGTAAAAATGCCCTTGTTATCATACCCCGTTGGAAAACCATAAGCTTGAAACAAATGCCCAAATACCTCACTTGTTAATAATCTCACCGGTTCGCAGCCGGTAGGCAGCCCATTATCAAGTAATTCCAAGAAGGCAATATCACTCAGAGAATCATCAGAAACCGAATACCAAATAATCACTTTCGCAAAAAAAATCTGATTTGGGGCAATAAATGGAAAATCAAGGGCGATTTTTTCAGTGGGTTGATCTGAACTATCGTCAAGAATACCTAAAGCACCGTTGACAACATGAGCGCAAGTTAGGACATGTTTTTTTGTCACCAAAAAGCCCATACCAACAACAATATTTTGTTCGGTCATTAAAAAAAAACGTGCGATACTGTTTTTAAACTGTTTAGTCATACGATGTTATGTTAGGCATAGTTCAATTCAAAGTAACAATAAGCTTGACTGGAGTCCAAAGCTGGATTCCAAGTGCCAGCACAAAGCTAAAATTTAACCGGTTACTGGGTCATGCTTGATGTCAAGTCCAGTTGGTGTATGAACATTAATGTTGATTTTGCTCCAAGACAAGGTGATTTTATAATTGGTATCCGCATTGCTAGAGGCAATCATCACATCGCCTTTGACACCAAACTTGACACCAAATTCTACTGTCATTGTATCCGGCGGTTGACTGATATTTTTCAGTTGAGCCAACATCGATTCGGCAACCGGATTAATTCTATCCAACGTTTTTTCTAGGGTTTCATGCGCTTTATTCATGGCGTTCTCAACACGCCCTACCCTAGTAGCGCCACCGACTGGTTCGGGCTCGTTGACTTCAACCAGCACGGTGCCCTTGTCATTTTCCAAATCAAATTCGACAATTCGTTTCACGGTTTTTCTCCTGATAGGGTTTATGTAACGGATAAGTAATTTTTACCAGACCACTTCATCATACCGGATGGGGATCGTAATAGGCTGTACGAAAGGTTGGACAGAATAGATCTAGCGTTTCCCGATTGAGTAAGTGACATTTAGATTATTTAAATAATTGATAATTAAAATAAAAATGTGTACTTGATTCAATCGGGAAATGCTATAACAACATAATAATATAAATGATAGCAAAAATATTGCAAAAGTCTCAAGCTAATACGGAAAAATAATAACTTATGTCCATATAATGACTATAAATTATTGATTTATAGTGGCACGGTCGGAGTTTTGCAAGTCCCTCATCTTTTTCATTCCATGATCTGTTCCGATTTTTTTGAGATTTCTAAAAGATCACACTCGTTGTTCAAGTTTGTTGTAACCTGTTGATTTAAAAATAAATATTATTTTCAGACCGAAAAACTCAATTCCTTAATAATCAATGATTTGCATATCTAAACCGTCATTCTGTGATTGCCGCAAAGCCAAATAACATCAAAAAATTGATCATCGAGTATAACGAACCAACCTGATGGTTTTTTAGCATAAGTTGCCTTATTATGAATTAAACAATTGATATTCAAAAACTTAAATATTTATCTGGGATACCATCACTCGATATTATACTCAGCACCAGAACAAATTTAACTTTTCCAGCTAAAGTTTTTTCAAAAAAAATAAGAGCACTAAGTCATGATAGCAAAACAATAAGGATTGAGTATAAACAAGGATGCCCGGTTCGATGAAATCCTTTTTTTATAAACAATCCTGGTAGCAGCAATTCCCGATAAAAAATAAATAGAATAAAAACAAGTTATTAGGGCGTGTCATCAATTAAAGGACTTGACAAAATAAAGCTTGAATGCTTGGTGCGATTTTCGCTAGATATCTTGACAGTTCAAATGATGAATGAGATAAAATTCAAGTCACCGCTTCAAACGGCGTGCAACCGAGTGTTTCTCGGTTTGGCCCTAATTAATATTCAAGAAGATGAAGTAGAATCATTACAAGCGTTGCTGAGTGCGCCAGAGTATAACAATGGTGGTTTATATCCGATGTCAGTTGGGCGATTTATTGCTATCAATCAGCAACCGGTCTTAGCAACAAATTATATACTGAACACGGGCATAATTTAAAATTTTATAGTAACATTCCTATATTTTTGTACCATTTTGAGTGTCAGAGGCGAAATTATTATTTTCCAACCGGGCTTCGATGCTTTCGACTAGCTGCCCGTTTATAACTACAAGGATTATATTGGCGGAAAAGGATTAGTTTGAATAAGATTTGGAGATTTTTCTTGAAACCATAACAATCTAATCCCCCTTCTAAAATATAATCCCGGTAGTTATTGATCCGGTTGAAATTCAATTATTATAACATCGTTTTGTTGAACATTTTTATAGGAATGTAACTCTATGTAGGGGCCGGTAACTGGTTTTTGTTGCCCACCAACCTCATTATAAAAGTTAAATTTGTTCCCGTGCTGAGTATACCAGTCCTCGCGCGAAACGATTTGCCGAACGTTCATTTAATCTGTCAAGTGCAGAGACTTTGCCAGACGGTAATCAGATTATCGCTGGCCGTTTTTTTGATAACGAGCCGAGACAATTGTCGGTAGAAAAACGCTTTGCCAACGAAATGGGCATTCAATTAGGAGATATGTTGCATTTTCAGATTGCTGGACAAACGGTGAGCGGCAAAGTCACCAGTTTGCGTTCCGTACAATGGGACACTTTCCGAGTCAACTTTTTTGTTCTCGCGTCTCCCGATCTGATGCAAGAGTTACCCAAAACCTATGTGACCAGTTTTTATCTTCCGCCCCGTTCGGAAGCGATTGTCACGGATGAGATAACGGATTCACCGTCCACTCTAAAAAAGAACCATTTGATGGTTTCATTGGTGCGCTCATTCCCTGGTATTACCGTGATTAATGTTGAGGCGGTGTTGGCACAAGTACGACTGATGATGAATCGTGCCACTTTGGCGGTACACTATGTTTTTTTGTTCACGTTGTTGGCCGGAATTATGGTCTTGTATGCCGCGATTTCAGCGAGTTTTGATGAACGTTTATATGAGGGTGCCCTATTACGAGCTTTGGGCGCCACGCGCCGACAAGTCTTGTTAGGCTTAATGACCGAATTTACTCTGTTAGGTTTGTTGGCTGGACTTTTGGCGGCTACCGCTGCCAGCGGGTTAGGTTATGTGTTAGCGGAGCAAGTGTTTAACTTGCCTTACCAGTTGAACGGCTGGTTATGGGTGATTGGTCCATTGGGCGGGGCACTGGGAGTCGGCTTGGCTGGCGTGTTGGGAACCCGTTCCT
>Ga0233403_10001589_pt1 | contig 10491 bp, 5 predicted proteins | sample Na_oxic_1_MG_FD_179866 | JGI IMG/M metagenome (GOLD analysis project Ga0233403, IMG submission 179866) | Seawater microbial communities from Saanich Inlet, British Columbia, Canada - Na_oxic_1_MG | ecosystem: Environmental > Aquatic > Marine > Inlet | place: Canada: British Columbia | collected...
GGTTTGAAAATGCCCCACCATACGCACAATCGTCGCCGCATCAAATAAATCCGTATTGTATTCCAAAACACCGAGCAAGCCAGATTCCGTTTCCCAAATATCCAAAACGATATCAAACAGTGCCGCAATACGGCGTTGTGGTATCGGTGTAATCGTTAAATCGCGTAAAGCCAATGTGCCCATCGGCTTATGATTCAAAGCAAACATCACTTGAAACACAGGATTAATGCTCAAATCACGTTCAATTTGTAATTCATCAACCCATTTTTCAAACGGCAAATCTTGATGAGCATAAGCATCCAAAGCCACTTGCCGCACTTGTTCCTGTAATTCAAGAAAATTGGGATTTTGAGCAAAATCAATGCGTAAGGCTAAAGTATTCACAAAAAACCCGATTAACTCTTCAATCTCAATACGATGACGATTAGCAATCGGGGAACCGATCACCATATCCGCTTGATCGCTGTAGCGATAAAGTAAAGTCGCGAAAGCCCCGAGTAAAGTCATAAACAAAGTGGCATCATGACGTTGACTCAGCACTTTCAAAGCCTGCGTCAGTTCTGAATTGATCTCAAATTGCTCACTACTGCCCCGGAAACTTTGTACCGCCGGCCGCGGCCGAACAGTCGGTAAATGCAAGACTTGTGGCACATCAGCCAACTGCAGTTTCCAATAATTAAGCTGTGTTGCCAACATCTCACCAGAAAACCATTCACGCTGCCAAACTGCAAAATCAGCATATTGAATCGCTAATTCAGGCAAAGGAGAAGGGGCCTGATTTAAAAAGGCCTCATACAAAGGCGGTAATTCTTTAACCATAATTCCTAATGACCCGCCATCTGCAACAATCTTGTGCATTGTCAACAACAAAATATGCGTTTCGGGATTGACTTTTAATAAAGTTGTCCTAAACAAAGGCCCTTTTGCCAGATTAAAAGGCCGTTGCGCTTCCTCTGAAGCCAACTGTTTGACGGCCTCAGCTTGTTCCACAGCTTTTACAAACGGCACATTCACAACAGGCATTGAAAAAGCATCAAAAGTCTCATTGACAATCGAAACCTTTTCATTCAGAAAAGTCGTGCGTAAACTTTCATGCCGTCGCACAATTTCTTTAAAACTGTTTTCCAATGCTTTTTCATTTAGAGTACCTTTTAATTCTAAGCTAATTGAAAGAGTATAAAAGGGATTATCCGGTTCCAACTGATGTAAAAACCATAAACGCTCTTGTGCAAAAGATAAGGGTAAAGCGTGATCTCTAACAATCGGTTGAATCGGAGAGGATAAAATTGGGTGTTCATGACGCGCTTCCACGATATGTTTTCCTAAATATTGTTGACTATCTTAATAATAATAAATCTAGTCACGATAAATCAATTGAAAAAGTTTTGGTGTATCGTGAAAGCATTTGAATCGTTAACATGAGCCGCTATTTCTTTTCAACGATCAATTGACAAAGAGCATCAATTTTTCGTTTTTCATAAGTATTTTGCTATTATGACAATAAGGCTTGTTTATACTTAGCATCGCCATAAATTGCGCTTTTAAGATTTTCGTTCCAAATTGCGTGTTTTTTTTCGTTCAAAATTTATTTTGCGTGTTTTTGGAGTGCAAAATTTATTTTGCGTGTTTTTGGAGTGCAAATTTATTTTGCGTGTTTTTGGAGTGCAAAATTTATTTTGCGTGTTTTTGGAATGCCTGTTATTTTGCGTGTTTTTGGAGTGCAAAATTTATTTTGCGTGTTTTTTTTCGTTCAAAATTTATTTTGCGTGTTTTTGGAGTGCAAAATTTATTTTGCGTGTTTTTTTTCGTTCAAAATTATGTTTAAATTTCCTTATGGCTTCAGTGATTTTGATCTACTGAGGACAGAAAACTATTTTTATGTGGATCGCACTTCACATATTCGACTCATTGAAGAAGCGGGGCATCAACTCTTATTCCTGCGCCCACGTCGCTTTGGTAAAAGTTTGCTGTTATCAATGCTAGAGAATTACTACGATGTGGCAAAAGCTTCGGAGTTTGAACGCTTGTTTGGGGATTTAGCCATTGGGCAAAATCCTACCCCAAAACATAATCAGTATTTGGTGATGAAGTGGGATTTTTCTAATATCAACCCAGAAGGCGGCGCATCGCAAATACAGCTTAGATTATATCGCTATATCAACCGCTGTATTCAAGATTTTGCTGAGCATTATCAAAGCTGGCTTTTGAAACCGATCCATATTGAACCAGAAGATGCCATTGATTCGTTTCTTTCCCTTTTGAGCGCGGTACGACAAACACCTTATCGCCTTTATCTGTTAATTGACGAATATGATAATTTTGCCAATGATTTGATGATGGCGCGATCCGATATTAACCCAGAACGTTATAAAGCACTGCTATCGACAGAAGGCTCTTTCAAAGCCCTTTTCAGAGCGGTTAAATCGGCCAGTAGTGGAGGAGGTTTAGAACGGGTTTTTATCACAGGCGTTTCTCCGGTTTTGATGAGTGACATTACCAGTGCTTATAATGTCGCGAAAAACATTTACCTTGAACCGGAATTTAACGAGTTATGTGGATTTCAAGAATTTGAGATCAAAGCCGTCTTGACTCAAATTGTGAAAGACTGCGGGTTTGATGTTGAGAAAATCAATCAAGCTCTGAACTTGATACAAGCTTTTTATAATGGCTATTGTTTTAGTGAGTATGGTTCCCAAGACATTTATAATCCGACTTTGGCACTCTATTTTTTTGAATCGTTTCAAAAAGCTTGTCGATACCCGGATCAAATGCTGGATGACAATTTGGCAATGGATTTAGGCAAACTGACTTACCTCTCTCGTTTGCCTAATGGGCGAGCGATTATTTGGCAAGCATTGAATGGAACACCGCCTTTGACACTCTCATTACTGGCCAATCGTTTTGGTGTCGATCAAATGTTAAAAACGACTCAAAGTAACCAGTTTATCCTGTCTTTGCTTTATTATCTGGGCATTTTGACTTTGGATGGCGTAAATGAACTGAGAAAACGGCGTTTCAAAATTCCCAATTTGGTGGTGCGAAAACTCTATGTAGAACATCTTTTTTCAATGCTGTTACCTGAAGAACCAAAACGCGAAGAAGTTCGCTTATTGGCTGAAGAGTTTTACCAAACGAGCGATTTGCAGCCCTTATGTGATTTTATGGAACAGCGTTATTTGGAAGCGTTTGATAATCGGGATTATGTTTGGGCGAATGAATTGACAATCAAAACCGCTTTTTTGACGGCCCTTTTTAATGATGTCTGGTATATGATAGATTCAGAAACGCCTTCAAAACGGCGCTATGCTGATTTAACGATGATTATCCGTCCAGACTTTCGTCAGTTGCCATTGTCTGATTTTATCTTTGAATTCAAATATTTAAAGTTATCTGAAGTGAAATTGAGCGGCGCAGAACTCAAAGCCTTCACACCTAAAGAATTGAAAGCCTTAGAACAGGTGAAGGAAAAATTGGCGGAATCTGAAGAGCAATTGCTAGATTATCAAAAGGCTTTGGAATCAAAGTATGGTGACAGCTTAAAATTACAACTCATCAGTGTAGTCGCGGTGGGATTTGATCGCCTCGTGTGGCAAACGGTATCGAGGCCGTGATTCATGATGATAGAACGCTGATTGTCATGATCGGACTGATTTACGCTGATTAAAAATCAGTGTGAATCAGGCTATAATCATAAAATGGTGTTCAGTATAATTTAACCTGGGTATGGAAAGGCACAAAATATGAATTTCACAACTCTGGAGAATAATTTATGGAACGCAAATACAAACTTTTGATTGCAGATGATGATCAAAGTATTCTGTCCGAATATGGAGATTACTTTGAAAAACAAGGATTTATAGTAGAATTGGCTCAAGACGGGATCGACGGGCTTGAAAAACGACAACCTGACAGGTTTTAAAAACCTGTCAGGTTTAATAAATTTCTTGAGGAAGGTATTTTCAAACAGAGTTTGGGAACGAGAAAAACGACTTGAGGCTTTAAATTGATTTGGAGAAGGGTGTTTTGAGGTTTTAGCACCTGTCAGTGGTGGGCAACAACGTTGCCCACCCTACTGTTTCGCTGGCTTTGAGTTGCAGGCGCGAGTCACTTTATACGCTCGCTACACATCAAAAAAAGATTTAAGTATCCCCACTATTTGGCTACCATTACCGAAATGATATAAATAACTATCTCTAGTCGCGATGTTATCCTTTAGTGATAAAAACTGCCATAACGCTCCATCAGTCACGACACCATATACAGTTGGAATGTTATTACCGATTCATTTATGCTAACAAACGTTAACAATAGCACTCTTTTTAATTCGTGCATCTTAAAAAGAGAGGGTGAATCTACCAAAGACCCTCGAAAATATTTAGAGAATCGCTTATGACAACCCAATATGACTTGGTTCTCGCCAATATGCTCGTTTAGGCTAAAATTTAGCGAAGCGAAACTTTAGCCTCGAAGGGTGCCAGTCTCAGGTTTTACCAGTCTAACTTTTCACGCAAAAGTTTTTGCGCGCAAAAACTGTATTTAGCTTCGCTGACCTTCGGTTCACGCAAAAGTTGCGCGCAACTTTTGCGTGAAATGTGAAATACAGACTGAACCAAATACCTGCCACTTGAGCTAAAGTCCTTTGACTCTAGCTATAAAACATCATACTAAAAAAAATTATAATTTGTCAAGAAAAGATTTAACTCTCTATTTCAGTTGAGATTTATTTTTGTTAACGTTTATTAATATTTGTTAGCAAAAGGTCTACTATGCATAAACCCCCTTAACGAGAAATACGGCGGTGCGGGATAGTAAATTAATGATATTGTACATTGCCTTGATTTAAATCAATTTTCAACAACCTTTCAATGCCATTAAGTTAAGCTCCCCAAAATCCGTTAGAATCAGATTAATTTTCGTCATAAAAAAAGGCTGAAGTCAGCAATGATTACTGACGACAGCCTTGATAATTTGCAAGTGCGTGGGTTTCCTTTTATTAGAGGAATGGTGGGTTGCAGCGAAGCTCCTACCCACCCTACACATAACCCATGCTACGCTCGCTTATTTTTTCTTCGCGCTTGGACAGTCATCGGTGCTCTTTACTATGATGTTCATTGATGACCCTTGCAGCGGCATTTTTTGCCTCGCCGTTCCTTCGATTATTCTCCCAGCGCCTGTGAATTTGGTATCCAGGCTGATCTCTACCCCACTCTGCTCGTATTCTATCGTCAGGTCCGTGGGCGCGTTAAAGCTACACTTTACCCACCCAGGGTTTAGCTGCTCGCAGGCGGTAGCACCCTCTTCTACGGTAAAACGCGGCACCCCTTTAAACTCATCACACTGCTCTGCTCCTAAGCACCAATTCTGCTCCAGATAGGTTACATTTTCTAGGTCTCCTGCGTACGGGATCGAGCGAAAATCCGAAATCTCTAGCACACACTTTACTACCCGCGCGGGCGTCTCCTTTTTTGCTTGTTCCCCCGCTATCGCAGAATGACAAATTGGGATGAGACAACTACTTACCACGATTGCTAGGGCCGTTTTCTTCATTTTGTTTCTCCACATTTTAGGTAATATTCGACTTCTGGCGTTTGGATTGCTTTCCCTTGTTTTTTCCGCCAGTCTGATTTTACATTTGCGTTCATCACGACTAAAAAATGACTTCAATATCTCACCATGTCCGCATTTATGTCCTGACGCGCACATTTTAAGGCAACTACTTGTGCTTTCTATTCTAAGGCACACACCTTTTGATGTAATCGCTTTTGTGCAATCAAATCTTTGGCTATGGGGATTAGCACATAGCAAGCGTAGGGTGGGTAGAGCGACAGCGAAACCCACCTCTTTCTTTAGAACTATACAAATACATGATGGGTTCTGTTCCTCTATCCACCCTACCCTTGCTACTATAATTAATTTGTAATCGCTTTTGTGCAATCAAACTTTGGTTATGGGGATTAGCACTTAGTTATTCACAGTTGCATCCCCAAGAATTCTACTTGAACTTAAACCAATGGAATAATCACCAAAAGCAATTACAATTTCAATAAGCAATCAAAATTGCTGTGCCATACATCTAAGCAAAATGAATGCCAATCACTTTTTTTATCTAAGTTATTGTATTTTATGCTATTTCTGATTTGCAGTCGTCATTCTAAAATTTAGAATAATTCTAAAATTTAGAATAACTTTTATAACTTTTATAAAAATGAAGACATGGGAACTGAGTCAATTTACTTATGCTCATTTTTCCAGCGTTTTAATTTGTTATAAAGTGTTCCGTGACTGATTTTTAAAACGTTCGCTGCTTTGCAGACATTACCATCGCAATATTCAATGGTTTTAAGAATCGCCTCTTTTTCAATTTCGTCAAAAGGGCGAATAATATTATCCGAGAATCGTGCAATGTAGGAAAATGATAAATTCTCCTTACAATTCAATTTGTTACGTTTAAGGGTGGGGTTTATTGTCAACTTTGTTACCGTTTTTAGCAGCCAACATTTCGGCGGTAATCACTTTACCCCCATTTAATAGCACCACATTCTGAATGGTATTCTGCAATTGCCGTACATTACCGGACCACTCATAACTCAATAACTTTTTTTCAGCTTCAGCATTAAAGCCCTGAATATCTTTCTGCACTTCTTTGGCAAACTTATGCAGAAAAAATTTAGCCAGCCGTAAAATATCTTGCCCACGTTCACGTAAAGCCGGTAATTCTATTTCAATAACGTTAAGACGATGATAAAGGTCTTCCCTAAATCGCCCTGCTTCAATCTCTGCTAACAAATTCCGATTAGTCGCGCAAATGAAACGAACATCCACCTTTTCTAATTGATGGTTACCCACTTTTGAAAAAGTCTTGGTTTGCATAAAACGCAATAAGGTACTTTGCATGAAAAGTGGTAGTTCTCCAATTTCATCTAAGAATAAAGTACCCCCATCCGCTTGAGATACCAGCCCTTTTTGATCTTTAATCGCTCCACTAAAAGCCCCTTTAATATGACCAAATAAATGGGATTCCTGCAAATTTTCTGGAATAGCCGCACAATTACACACCACAAAAGGCTTATCCGCTCGTTTACTTTCTTTGTGGATAGCCTCTGCACACAATTCTTTACCGGTACCCGTTTCGCCAGTAATCAAAATGGGTGCTTTACTGGCCGCCACCTTATCAATCATCTGATAAACTGTTTGCATTGGCATAGAAGCACCTATAAAATCATGATAATGTTCACGGGATAAACGTTTTTCACTCTTCTGAAATTCTTCAAAATAAATGGAAAGCCCCAAGCTCACACCAATTTGCTGTCCGAATTCACTGAAAAGTTTGAGTTCGTTTTCCGTCCATACCCTAGCATAAGAACACTGATGCAATCCAAATAGCCACGGTTTGCCAATTTTTGGGTGGATGGCTAAAGATAGATGGGATTGAACCGAAAACGGTTTGGCAATTATTGAAGGTACTTTGTGTTCATACTCAGGCCCGAAGGCAATCGGATCCGTTGCTGACAAAGTCTCTCTGATCGCTTCTGATATCTCCGGCACCATCGGAATCTCTGTATCTTTAATGCTGGGGTATTCTGGTGTAGTCACCTCTATTGGCACGCGAAAATTGGGTGCATTCGGATCACAGGGATAGAGGAGCCAAGCCCGATCACACTTGAAGACAGATAATGTCACATTCACGGCACAATCCATCATTTGAGCTATATCCGGTGTTTCACTGATGGCTTTTTCCAGAGCCGCTATACTTTCCAGACGGTAAACATAATCTTGCAATTGAGCGTTTTTTGCTTCTAGTTGTTTCCGCAAATTGCTGATAGTCAAATGTTTATTGACACGAGCAATTAGCTCATCACGTTGAAATGGCTTAATAATGTAATCAACAGCACCGATTTCAAGGCCTTTAACTTTATCAAGGGAATCCGTTTTAGCCGTTATAAAAATAATGGGCGTATCTTGCGTTACTTCAACCTTTCTTAAACGGCGGCAAATTTCAAACCCATCTATTACTGGCATCATTATATCCAACAGAATTAGATCAGGTTTTATATGGTTAACCCGTTTGAGAGCAGTTTCCCCATTTTTAGCTACTTCCACTTTAAAGCCGGCATCGTGCAAATAACTACGCTGTAATTCTAAACTGACTGGCTCATCATCTACAATTAAAATTTTATGAGTCATCCGTTATTGCTCCTTCAAGCCATTCACTTAATTCTTAAACTTTTGGTGGGCAACAAAAACACGTAGGAAGCCCTACAATTTCCTGATTGAGATAATGATCTTTTTTTGGGGAATGCGCCCCTAGCAAAAGTGAAAATTACTGTTTGAGTTTGAATCAATCCTAATAATCTCTTTTATTTCAATTATTTAAAGACTTATGATATTTAAAACCATACAAGGTTTCAGCGATTTAGTATAACAGATTGACGCATGGCTCAAACCCGTTTGAAAACATTCCATGCCATCCTAATGTTCATAAAAAAAGCCCTAAGTCAAACGACTTAGGGCTTGGTATTGATTTAAACGACAGGCCTGACAGGTTTTAAAACCTGTCAGGGGGCGCATTCCCAAAAAAAGGGTCATTTTACAAAATAAATTTTGCGGCCCGCTTTTAGTGAAAAATTCATTTTGCTGCCTTTTTTTAGTGAAAAATTCATTTTGCTGCCTTTTTTTAGTGAAAAATTCATTTTGCGGCCCGCTTTTAGTGAATATTATTTTGCGGATCGCCAAAATTGATAATGACCCTTTTTTTGGGAATGCGCCCCCTGTCAGGTTTCTATCACCATTCCTTTCAAACAATTAGTCCGTCGTTCTATCCACAACTTTCAAATGCAACGGTTTTTTACCATTATGAATAATCGTTCCATTTTCAAGACGATAGCCAAAATAGAGCCAATATTCACCGATAGGTGGATTAATCGTTATCGGTATCTTGGCGCTTTCCGGTGATTGTGCAACGACAGTCATCGCTTGTAAATGGTTCATTTGACCATCCCAATCAGTCCAATTTTCTCCAATACGCATTTCAAAATCTTGTGCATTGAAGCGTTGAACCATCAACAGTTCAGCCGATTGTCCCTGATGTTCAGCATCGACCGTAATCGTGGTTAAAAGCTCAAGGGTTTCATCAGCAAACACCGTGAAAGGTTCTGATAACCGAACTTTTGTTGCAATCCCAAAAGCGGTTGTCCTGTCTAAAACGGGTTTACCATATTTATCAATCCCAATGCCCTGAGTCGTTGTTGATTCAAACCAAACGTTTTCTCCAAACCTGATGCCTTCTGCCAATTCGACATTTTGGCCAATAATGACATGATTCAAATAAGTCTCTGCCTGAATAGTGACAAACTCAAGTAATGCTGGCCCGTTCGCTTGGCCAACGACACGCTCTAATAATTGCCCACCACTGATATGAGCATCAGCCGCTAATTGGACATTTTGGAAAATACCCGCACTGCTATTTTGAATGCGTCCGGCCAAAAAGGCTTGATTCACTTCGAGGCCTTGTAAGACGACATCTGTCAAAGTCACGTTTTCTTGTAAGATCACATCATTGTGCAAGATCACATTAGAAATTTGACTCTCGCTATCAATCGTCAAAGAGGCCAAGGTTGCCGGGCCTTCAGAATCACCGCGAATCTGTCCTTTGAGTAAACCACCTGTGATAGTCGTACCCGGGGCCAAATTAACGTCTTGGAAGAAGCCACCAATTTGACTACGATTAGTGATTTTGCCACCCAAAGTGCCAACGATTTCACCCGCTTGATGACTACCCTGAATAGAAGCGCCGACAAATTCAAAATCGCTGATGATGCCGTTATTCTTGATATAACCACTGAGCTGGCCACCCGTTATCATGCCTTGTTCACTGACGGTGACGTTAGAGATTAAACCCTTATTCAGAAGGGGTTTATCAACAATCGCACCTGAAAGACTACTGTCAGCTTCAATTTCGGTATACGGGATAACTTGTCCATTCGCCTGACAAATACCGCTAAAATGCTTTCGTTCAGTGGTAAAGCAAATCTCGTATATAGCAGCAGGCGGTTCCGTTGTGGTTGACCATCCTGGTCTGTCCTGATGACTACTGTCCTGACTCGTTTCCTGATGACGACTGTCCTGATGACTCGTTTCCCGATGAAATTCATGCGCCCCTAGATCAACCTGAGCCAAACCATCATCATTACCATCTACAATGCGCGTTTTGCCATGAAAGTCTAATTGGCCAAGACATTCAACCTCATTGCAATCAATTGGAATGAGAGCGTTATTACCCGCATCAATGGCTGGAGAATCAGGCCTTAAATGAAAATCGCCATCTGGCGTATGGGTTGCAATATGATCAACAACCGGTTTAACAAATAACGGATTGTCATCCTGATTATGCTCACCAAGCCCTTGCCAACCGCCTTGTATAATCGAGTAATTGACCGTCGTCACACCAGTACTTGGTGTGCCCAACTCATCCAAAATTTGGGGGCTGAGATC
>Ga0233403_10001590_pt1 | contig 10490 bp, 8 predicted proteins | sample Na_oxic_1_MG_FD_179866 | JGI IMG/M metagenome (GOLD analysis project Ga0233403, IMG submission 179866) | Seawater microbial communities from Saanich Inlet, British Columbia, Canada - Na_oxic_1_MG | ecosystem: Environmental > Aquatic > Marine > Inlet | place: Canada: British Columbia | collected...
CTCCGGTAGCAGGTATGTGGTTCAGTCTGTCAAGTTAGACTGGTAAAACCTGAGACTTATAATCCGAGTCAATTGGCGAGAACCAAGTCAATGAAAGGATTATACAAAGCGACCTAAGAGAATTTTCTGAGGTCTTTGGGAGATTCCCCCTCTCTTTACTTAATGAAGAGTGCTATTGTTAACTTTTGTGAACATAAATGAATCGGATTATGCCAAGTGTTCAGATTTCCCGCTGATATGAAGGGATTAAAAGACCCAGACATGCTTAATTTGTTACTTCCAAAGGGCAATCCGTTAATAACAACCGATTTGGCACTGTTGGATGAACACCTTGATTATATACCCTAATGTCATCCGGGTATTATCCTGATTGCCAACTCAGAAAGTGTGCCACAAACACTGACTATCAAGAAAGTACCAGCCCTTCTGCGGCAATTCAAAATGACTTTCAGTCAATGGCATCAAGTGTCTTGGCAAAATTCTATAGTGTTGATAACGCCAGATTCAGTCACCGTTTTACACGTTGAAGCTGCTTGTCTAAAAGAAGATGGATATTTCACCTATCAATCGCTTGATTGGGATAAAATGCTAGAAAAAGCTTTGTGCAAGAATGCGAATCGGCTGTTTGCTACTATCCGTTGTGAATCCATATAGCAAGTTTTTGTCCAATGCTGAGCAGATATTGGCAAGATCAACACAACCAGATTGTTGGAGTCCAAAACTTCAGCTTTGGACTCCAACTCCGAAAACAAAAAAGTCCCTCGTCAAACGCGGGGCTTTAACAATATAACTACAAGAATTACTGATAACAACAAGGAATTTCTTATAAGAACTCATAAATTACAATTATTATCAGTAATTCTTCTTATTTTTTCTTACAAAACTTATCGCTTATTTGTCCTTTTACCTTTGTTAGGTTTCTTTTGAATACCTCTTAAGAAATCACCAAAACGATCTTCTTTACTGGTCACATTTTTTCCTTGAAGAATAATGATGTTATTGGGCTGCTTGAATATTTTTAGCAACTTGTCATGGTATTTATGATGTTCTTGTAGTGGTGAACCGCCGGCTGCAACAATACAAGCTTTGGCTGTGTACTTTGATTTGAAATGTTGCTTAACATGTTGGTAGGTATTTATCAGTTGTTCCGTCGCTTTACCAACATCTTTAAGATTGTCTTTCAATTCCACAAAACAAAAAACTCGCTCATCCCCTTTCGCATAAAACACGATCAAATCACAAAGTGGTTCACCGATTTTATTTCCCCATAACTTTTGACGCAGAGAACAAGATGGGTTTGATTGATCATCTACATGAAAAAATAGTATTGTTTCACCTTTTTGCGGTGTTACCCAAACGGTAGCTTGGCTCTCATCAAGACGAGTTTCACCAGTCAGCAAACAGCGGGTTAATAGCAACGTTTCAAGCAATAATTCATCTTCTTTTACAGACATTATTACTCCGTTAGTTTGCTGATGACTTGGGGATAAATGTCGGAAACATCTGAGGAAACATTGCCAAAGGTGCTCCAATCTATCATCCCTTTGTCATCCACAATGTTTCTGGTGGTACCGTCTTCAAACAGATAAATCGACACTTGCTCTTGGGGAATAAATGCGTCGGTTTGTTCTAAATAAAAGAGTTCTTTAAGAGTCTCCTTATTGTCATGTTTAGCGGCTTGCATCAGATTGGCTAAATGATCAACAATGTAGGGACTATGAGTCGTAATAAGTACATGTAAACCGGCGTTCACCAACATGGCTAAAAATTCCGTCAATTCGACTTGAACGGCTGGGTGTAGATTCATTTCCGGTTCATCAAAAACAATGAGGCTGTTTGGTGTCGCGTGATAACGTAGGTAAACAACCAGCGGTGCTAATTCTCGGATCATTGACGAAGAAACCGACATTTCTAGTTGAGTATTTTTGGCTTGAAAAATCAGTTCCGTTCCAAGTTCAGACTTTTCAAAATCAACTCCGCCCCGTAAAATGTCATTTTCTAACAATTCCGCTAATCTTCGGTATTTTGATAAATGGTCGGGACTGTTAGTCAGTTTTGGCTCATTCGCCTTAGCAACAATTTGTCCAAGAAGCATTTTTAAAATAGCCTCTGGTATGTCTGAGTTAGAAAGTTTGTTATAAATCTCTTCACCTAGTTCAACCAAGAGACGTTCAGCCTTTTCGGATTCGGTACCAACAGTTGCTGTCTTTTCATTGAGCCTCTCCACGGAGAATTTAACAGTCGATGAATAGATATTTTTTCTCATCAAATGAAATAATTGCGATACCAGAAATTGTTGTACCGTCTGGCGAGGTAATTTATCTAATATCTCGCCTTCTGAAAAAAAGTAGAGCGTGCGTTGTTGTGCGTCCTTCACCGCGTTGAGTGAGCCATTAATCACCGATTGTTTTTCATTGACAGAGGTTGCCATTAGCCTAGTGGCTAATGTTGATTTCATATCAGCGAGATCGATCTGTACTTGTAAATGTTCAAAAGTCACTCGTCTGGTATTCATACGTGCGGGCATCCAAGTGGGCGCCAGACTGGCGACCTCATTGAAGTAAGTTTCTATGGAGTCAGTCACCAATTGGATTACATCAAGTTGAGTATGACCTTCCTTTAAGAATTGCTCGGATGCTTGATCCAAAAGTGGGTAACTCGTTGATTTTTTATTGAGGTAGGCTTTTAGGTATTGTTCATGTCCATAAGCCCCAAAAATAGCCTCTAATGTATAGGCAAGCCAAGTTTTGCCAGTGCCATTTTCACCAATAAAAACGGTTAATGGTTTTAAATCAATAGAAGCCTTTTCAATAGCCCCTAAGTGACGGATTTCAATTTTCATTAAAACTTTATTTTCTCTTGTGTAGTGGCTATAGCATTTCAGTCGGTAGGGGGCCGCTAAGCGGGCGGCACGATCCAAAATATGAGTGCCTTTTTAATCGTTTATCAGCCTCACCATTCAAATTGCTCTGCACGGTCATATTTTCGGATTTTTGGTAGATGGTGGGCAAGCGGGCTTAAAGATTGTGGTGTTTTTTAAGTGACTCGTGCTTAGCAATCCCACCCTACAAGACTATTGCTTCGGCTTTAAAAACTATTACTCCTGATGATGCCCAAAATTGTTTTCAACATTGCCGTTAATTTTGTCATTATCCAATCGGGAAATGCTATAAATCGCCGGTGAATGCGTTCGCATATTCGCGCAGTAACGGATAGGATTCAGGTTTGATGGTGGCCGAATCAAAGTCAAAATGGATTAATGCGCCGACTCTGGGAACGGTATCTTGTTGAACATCATAAAAGCCTTTGGGACCAAAACCTTTTCGTTGGAGTTTAGCGGCGGTTAAGGCTTGAACGATTTCCGCCTCGGTGCTTGGAAAGTAGAGTTCCGCCGCCCAACTGCTATTGATTAATAATAGGCTCGTCACCATCAGGTGGACGAAGCGGTTGTGTAGTCTTCGGAATATAATATTTCGCCCTCCGTCATCAGTTTGAACGATTCTTGATTGTTGGAACGGTAGTTAAGGTATTATTTCGCATGGTTTTTTTTCTGTTGACTTATTGGTATTGGAAGACCGGTTTTAAAAAGCGGTCAGGTATAAAACAATGAGAACACAGTGGCCGCACGGTCGGACAAATGATGGCTCACTGGACCAAAAACAATTGGTACACCGATCATTACTGTGACCAATTTATACTTCGCACGGTCAGGTTTTCGGATTTCTCAGTACCAAACCGTGCAAGCTACGGCTTGCACTCCGGTATCAAAAAAATCCGAAACTTTGAAGGTAGTTATAACCTCTGTCAAAACTAAATAATAGGGCAGTGTAACTTTGTAACATTGGTTTTTTCCTGGTTTTCCTACTTTTCATTTTCCCTGGTTTAAAAAAAAACAATTGTGGTGATCTTCGTTCCAGGCGTACCTGGCACGAGCAACGGCGAATCATTTGTCATAGGATGGTGGGCAAGCAAGCGGGTGGTAGGATTCGGGTAATATTTGATAAACCGGTTTGCTTTTAAATAAGTATTGACTCAAATGCGCGATAAATCAAGTCCAGTTGATTCCTGGCAAACGGATTGTTTGGGTCTAGCTTGGATAATGTTGGTAAAAGTATAAAGCAATATTCGGATGTTCACGACCGGCCGTATTATGATACGGATTGTTAAACATATCAATCAAAAGTGCCACTTTTCGTGCTTTAGTTTCTTGAGAATAGTGTTTGTTGATAAGTTGAAGTAACGTATTGGTCAACTCATCATCTTTGAACGGATAATCGGCGTTTTTTAAATCTATTTGAGTGATATCACCCATCTGGCTTGGATTGATCGGTTTCCTTAGTTCAGCTAACTCATTCAGTTTAACAATGAGCCGATAGACTTCTGTACAAGGATTCGACAAGTAAACCGGTTGGTTCGGTGAATGTTCACGATGGTATTCTGCCAACTTGTTAGCGTATTGGATGGCTTGCTGTTCATCTCCCCCTTTTTCCTTTATCAATTGGAATATTTGAGGGTACGATTTCAATTCTTCATAATCTTCTCCTAAAAAGGTTTCAATGAGCTTATCAATTCTTTGGTCAGGTGGAATAAATATTTTTCGGGGCGATTTGGTTTTTTTAGAGGGAGGTCTATGTAATTCTTTGGTCGAATATTCCATAAAATGCAATAAATACCAAACTTCAAAATTTTCATTGGAGACGATATGAATTAATTCACTATCAATATTCGTCTCGTTGACGGAATGTATTTTATCAATAGCATCATTAAGGGTAGGGTGATCGTCTACATCCATGACACAATAAACGGCCTTATAAGGATACATCCCCTTTTTCTTGGCTTGTTTATTGTACTCATCGCGTTTGCTTATCGCATAATCAACGACCGATTTGGGGGCGGAACCTTTTTTGCTACCTTCAACATCAACCGCTATATCAAAGCTATCTATTTTTTCAATGGTTGCAGTTTTGGATAAACCACATTCTTTGACCTTCCTTTCAAAATAATAGACAGCCGATTTGCTGTCCTCACAAACTATTAAAATAGAAAATTGTTCGGGTTCTTTGAATTGGGCAACTCTCGATTTGAGCATTATTTTATACCTCTTTATCAATGTGAGGAATACCACCAAAAATACCTTGCAGATAAGCATTATCTAATTGCTTGTCATCATCAATCAGATAGTTAGAAAGCGGTTCTATTGTCGAGTTGCCTTGATTATCTCGGTGAACAATCCACATCTGATCATCACGCATTTTATTTCTATCCATCAATTTGACATCGTGTCGGGTAAAAATCAGTTGGGCATTTTCCGATTTTTGGTGAAAAAATTCAATTAAATATTCTGATAGTAGTGGATGCATACTATTGCCTAACTCATCAACGATTAAGACTTTATTGAAAGAAAGAGTCAATAGCCAAGGTGCTAACCAGGCAATGAGTTGTTGAGTGCCGGTCGATTCTTCGGTGACAAAATCATAAGTCACCTTGATTTTGTCACCATTGACATCTAAGCCCTCATGGTAAGTTTTCGCTAACAGTCTTGCTTCTCCCTTTTCATGAGTAGGCCACGTTTTGATGTCAAAACCCTGGATGACAAAATCGGTTTTTGCCAGAATCTCTAAAAATAACGCTTCGGCTTGCTTATCTTCTTTGATTAACGCGAGTGCCGGTTCATAATTGAGATGGCCTGATGAATTGACGACGGTGCTGATGTGGTTTTTAAACCAGTCATAAATTTGCTCAGCGATGGGTAACTTGAAGTGACTGTCTTCTGGCAAATTAGCGGCGGCTGATAAAAAGAGATTATTTTTTTTAACAATCACCTCTTTGAGCATTCTTGATGCCTCATTCTGAAATTCGTGACTCAATTCGCTCCAATCGTATTTATCAGTCTTCGGATTATAGGTTCTCTGAAAATGGTTGATTTGCCGCTCCGGCAAAAATTCGATTAACTTCTCTTCAAATATTCGCTCGGCGTTGTGACTAAAAGAATATTCAAAATGAGTGTTATTCGTCAATAAACCAAAAACATATAAGGACGGTTGAGATTGATTAACCGGTTGATTTTTATTATAAAAATGAGGCAGCAGATCACCTTTATGGTTTTTTGAGCTATTTAAGACGAGTTGTACGCCGTCAGCGATGGCTTTCAACAGATTACTTTTTCCGGCCGCATTAGCACCGTAGATAACAGAAGATTTTAAGACGGAAACACCATACCTTTCAACAGCAATGGTATGATTAAGTTGTTTATTACCATAATCCGCCGCTATCATAGAAAATTCTACTTCTTGCTGATAGGAGCGGCTATTTGCGGTTTTAAAATAAAGTAACATTTCATTCACCTATTTCTTCGTGGTTAAACTCAATATATAATAAATATAGCATAAAAATAATCTCTTCACCTAGTTCAACCAAGAGACGTTCAGCCTTTTCTGATTCGGTACCGACAGTTGCTGTTTTTTCATTGAGCCTCTCCACGGAGAATTTAACAGTCGATGAATAGATATTTTTTCTCATCAAATGAAATAATTGCGATACCAGAAATTGTTGTACCGTCTGGCGAGGTAATTTATCTAATATCTCGCCTTCTGAAAAAAAGTAGAGCGTGCGTTGTTGTGCGTCCTTCACCGCGTTGAGTGAGCCATTAATCACCGATTGTTTTTCATTGACAGAGGTTGCCATTAGCCTAGTGGCTAATGTTGATTTCATATCAGCGAGATCGATCTGTACTTGTAAATGTTCAAAAGTCACTCGTCTGGTATTCATACGTGCGGGCATCCAAGTGGGCGCCAGACTGGCGACCTCATTGAAGTAAGTTTCTATGGAGTCAGTCACCAATTGGATTACATCAAGTTGAGTATGACCTTCCTTTAAGAATTGCTCGGATGCTTGATCCAAAAGTGGGTAACTCGTTGATTTTTTATTGAGGTAGGCTTTTAGGTATTGTTCATGTCCATAAGCCCCAAAAATAGCCTCTAATGTATAGGCAAGCCAAGTTTTGCCAGTGCCATTTTCACCAATAAAAACGGTTAATGGTTTTAAATCAATAGAAGCCTTTTCAATAGCCCCTAAGTGACGGATTTCAATTTTCATTAAAACTTTATTTTCTCTTGTGTAGTGGCTATAGCATTTCAGTCGGTAGGCGGCCGCTAAGCGGGCGGCACGATCCCAAATATGAGTGCCTTTTTAATCGGGCGCATTCCCATTTTCCAGGTAAAAATATTTAGTTTGGGCATCATCGATAAATCTTGGACTCCGGAGTCCAAACTTTAGTTTGGGTGCCCAAGATAAATCTTGGACTCCAACAATCAACCCTGAAAATGAGTAGTCAACATGACTATAGCCTCTATGTCAATTGAACAAACGGTGACAAATCCGATTTTTCTGGAAAAATCGGATTTATTTGACACCCTGATATAGTAATATTCTTACAAAAATATTCGAGATAAATTAAATTATTCGTCGGGTGGGATTGCTAAGCGCCAGGATTTTTGGTAATGGAACGAGCCTTATCGCCCGCTTGCCCACCAACCTTCCTTATTGGCCAGATATCCGAGCAAATTCGACTCGGCGGTTTAGGGCACGTCCAGGTTCTGTGGTGTTGGTGTCAATCGGCAGGTTTTCACCATGGCCGTTGATGGTTAACCGGCTGTCGTTAATGCCATAGCTGAATACCAGAAATTTTTTAACCGCTTCGGCGCGGCGTGTTGATAGGTCCCGGTTGTAGTCTTCGGATCCTCGGCTGTCCGTGTGTCCGGCGATTTCTATTCGGGCTGCGGCTAAATCGCCGGTGAATGCGTTCGCATATTCGCGCAGTAACGGATAGGATTCGGTTTTGATGGTGGCCGAATCGAAGTCAAAATGGATTAATGCGCCGACTCTGGGAACGGTATCTTGTTGAACATCATAAAAGCCTTTGGGTCCAAAACCTTTTCGTTGCAGTTTAGCGGCGGTTAAGGCTTGAACGATTTCCGCCTCGGTGGTTGGAAAGTAGAGTTCCGCCGCCCAACTGCTATTGATTAATAATAGACTCGTCACCATCAGGTGGACGACGTAGTTGTTAGAGTGATGCTTGTTCATGTTAAATACCTCAAGTTGGAGTACAAAGCTGAAGCTTTGGACTTTATTTTTGACAATTAATTGTCCCCAAGAAGGTTATTGAATCAGTTTATCCTTGAGTTCGGTATAAAGTTTGAATTTGCCGTCAGCAGATAAGAGCAAAGCATTGTAGATTAACGCCGTTGCAATGATAATGCGATCTTGCGGATCGCAGTGGTGTTCCGGCAAATCAACAGCTTGGCTGGAGATTTCAGGGGTAATGGGAAGAAGTTGTATATCTGAACCCGTCAGTGCGTTATCAAACCATTCATTACGTGGCTTGGGAAGTTGAATTCGATTATGCCGTTCCAACCAAGAAACCTCAAACAAGCTGATAGCCGACACACCTACTTGGTCAGCCGGTTCTATATGTTCCAGCCAAGTTGCTTTCAAGTTAGGATTTTGGTTAATCCACCACAACCAAATATGTGTATCCAGTACAATCATAAACAAAAATCCCATTCTGATGAGGGAACACTGTCAAAAATATCACCTATTATTTTTACTTTACCAGCAATCTCTGGATGTGGACTACGTTTGACACTGTTATTCACATCTTTGAGTACCAGAAAAATCGTCTCAAATTGTTTATTTGCGGGTAGTTTTGGCAGATATTTGAGATTTCCGGCACTGTCCGTTTCAAGAATCAAGCGTTCGGCATACATATCAGTAATATTTTTCCTTTTAATCAAATTTATTTCATTTGAATTTCATTCACCAACCGGGTGAACGATAATCAGGATTGAGTAACCCCTTTGCTCTTTTCATTTTCTTTCTAACCTAACCACCGGACTTAATAGCAAGTTTATTGCAAAAAATTTACCCGCTACGCGGGGGAAAGATAAAAATTCAAAAATCTAAATGTTAAATACCTCCGCTGGAGTACAAAGCTTCAGCTTTGTCACTCTCAATTATTGATGTTGAAAGGAAAAAACGTGTACGCATTGTTGGCAGATATCGTTGAGCTGTTGTTGTTGCACGGTGAAGGTTTCTTGTTTGGTTATCCAACTGTGTGTTTCAGTATCATTGACCAGTGCTTTGATGCCCTTTTGTTGAATGGTTGCGATGAGTTGGGTTTGGGCCATTTGCAATTGTACCGCATCATTGTGGCTTTGGGCAACCTGGAGTTGTTCGAGTTGTTTTTCTAACGCGGTATCGCGTTCGCGAGTCGCTAGAAAGTAAATGGTTTCGGTGCCCGTTTGGTTGTCCAGTACAAATGATTTGTCCTTGGAGGGCAAGTAGTAGGTTTGACGACGTTGCACCGGGTTCATGTTGTTCAGTTGATGTTGTTTGAAGCGTTCCATTGGAAATAGTTGAAATATCAAGTTGGCCGAGTCTTTCTGGAATAGGTAGACGTAGCAGTCTTCCATTGGGGTAAATATAATCTTGTAGTGGTCTTCAGAGTGTAATATTTCACCTTCCGTCATCAGTTTGAACGATTTGTTGGAACGGTAAACGTAGCTAATTTTGAAATCCAGCGGTTGGGCGGACTCCGGTTCAACCAGTGTTGGCGACGAAACGGTGGCATTGGCTTGAGCGTCGGCCGCTTCCGTTGCCGATTGAGTCGGCAAAATAGTCACCGATGGTTGTTTAGAAGCGGCTGACTCGCTGGACTGGATAATGATTATCGGGTCATTGTCGAGTAGGCCATATTCGATGCCGAGCAGTATGCCGCCTGCCACGATGGCAACGATGAATCCACTAAGGATGGCAATGGTTAAGGTATTGTTTTGCATGGTTTTTTTCCTATTTAAATTGGGTAGCCTACAAGATTCGTCCTAAGTGAACATCAGGAGTGCAAGGCGAACCTTGCACGAGTAACTTAATAGAAAGTTTCTTACAAAAAATTGACGCTACGCGGGGGGAAAGATAAAAATTCAAAAATCTAAAATTTATCTAAAATTTAAAAATTTAACAGAAAAAGCAAAGAAAAAGGAAAAAGTGAACCGTGAAAAGGGCTACCTTATTCTGGCCGGGCGAACCCCATAGCCGTCCTTGCGATCAGCCTGCAAGGTCCAGCCGCGGATAGCCGACCGTGCCCACCCCGCGTCGTCGTCCCACGAACTGGAGCGGACAACAAACAGGCCCGCGCTCTCCGCACACTGCTGCTCCTTGCCAGTGTATTTGTCCGTATATTTAGAACAAGTCCACTCCCACACGTTGCCGGCCGTGTCATATAATCCGAACGGATTTGGGGCAAAGGAGCCTACTGGGGCGGTGTATTGAAAGCTATCATCACAGCTATAACAATTGGCTCGATTCGTACCAATGTCATTACCCCACCAGTATTTGGTTTCGGTACCGGCGCGAGCGGCGTATTCCCACTGAGCCTCGGTTGGTAAAATATATTGATGGCCGGTTTGTTCGCTTAACCATTTGACATAAGCGGT
>Ga0233403_10001592_pt1 | contig 10488 bp, 15 predicted proteins | sample Na_oxic_1_MG_FD_179866 | JGI IMG/M metagenome (GOLD analysis project Ga0233403, IMG submission 179866) | Seawater microbial communities from Saanich Inlet, British Columbia, Canada - Na_oxic_1_MG | ecosystem: Environmental > Aquatic > Marine > Inlet | place: Canada: British Columbia | collected...
ATAGGGGTGTGAAGCAGAGCCGATTCAAACGCGTCGTCAAACGATCTGATCACCTGTTCCATATCAATATTCCTGAGATATTCCCGCCTGAGTTTATCCGCGACTTTTGCGGTTTATTCCCACTGGCGGATTCGTTTTATTATATCTGCTTTTTCTTTCTCATTCATAAAATTAGTTCCCGTATTCGGCATCTTTCATATTACTTCAAAAATAGTTTGCACTTTTTCCGAAGAACAAACTCATCTGCGTTTATCCGCGTCCCGTTGTTCTTTCAAAAGTGTCAACTGACAAATGAAGGATGACCATTTTCCGTACATCCCTGTTCTGATGCCGCGCTGAGAAAAAATTTCCCCCCTTTTTTTTTCATTTTCAGAAAGGTGTTGAAATCCGGCCCAGTTCATGTTATTCAGTTTGAAATGCGGGAATGAGCCAGAAAAGTCCATCCCGGCCGGACAAATCAGCAATAACTGTCCGAAATTACTGATCATACTGTCAACTATCTTCATTAAGCCAATGACCAGGAATATGACACCATTTTCTGTTTTTACAGGATATGAGATCGGAAAAAACATTTTTCTCCCATTCGGAATCTTCCGAAAAATGCAAAAATAATTTTCACTCATAAAATGAAAATACCATGAACACCGATACAATGGACAAAAACATCGAACTTCGCAGGCGGGCGGAAAAGATTTTGCAGACCCGGCAGGCTGACTATCCTGAGATATCGGAACTGTCACCCGAGGAAACACAGGATATGATCCGTGAACTGAGAGTCCGCCAGATTGAACTTGAAATACAGAACGAGGAACTGCGCCAACGCCAATCCGAACTGAAAGCGGAACTGGACAGATATCATAATCTGGAAAAAATTATGTCCCAGGCGCAGGAAAATGCCCATATGGGAAGCTGGGAATGGGATATCGGCAGTGACAGGCGAATCTGGTCTGATGAGATGTACCGCGTTCTCGGGTATGAACCGCAATCTCTCCCCCCATCTGATGAGGCTATCATGGAGCGAATTCATCCGGATGACCGGAAATATGTGGCGAACATAGCCAGAAAATTTACAGACGGATGCAGAAGCGATGAAACTTTTGAGCATCGTATTGTCCGCCCGGATGGAACTGAACATTCGGTCCAGACCCGCTGGTGGCTTCAGAAGAACAAAGAAGGCAGACCTGTCAGATGGTTCGGCACAATGCTTGATATCACCTCGCCCAGAGTGACAGAGGAGACACTGCTGGAACTGATACACTCATCCGTCAAGGACATTCACGAATGCAGACGGGCTAAGGCGGCACTGCGGGAAAGCGAGGAGCGGTATCGCAACTTTGTCGAGGAGATTCCCCATGATGTCAAGGAAATAAACAAAGATGGGATCACCGTCTCGGCTCTTGACACCTCCCCCCCTGTTATTCCTATATTCAGTTGAATATTATCGGAAAAATTCACATGGGAAACAATATCTCCCACAAAAAAGATAAGGTAAATAATTGAAATGGATACAGAACGTGAGACCATAGATTTTGATGTGCTTTTTGTTGGTGCCGGCCCGGCAGGTCTGGCCGGGGCCATCCGGCTGATGCAGCTTGCCAATGAGAAAAACATGGAACTTGAAGTGGCGGTGATTGAAAAAGGCGCGGAGATCGGCTCCCATGCTTTGAGCGGCGCTGTGCTGAATCCCATTGCCCTGAGGGAACTGATACCGGATTTTCTGCAAAAGGAATGCCCGGTTGAAACCACGGTCAGGGATGATGAATTTTATTTTCTGACCCGCAGAAAAGCGATTTGTCTTCCCATCACTCCCAGACACATGCACAACAAAGGCTTTTACATCATCAGCCTTTCCCGCCTCACCCGATGGCTCGGAGACATTGCCGAGGAACTGGGGGTGAATGTGTTTCCGGGGTTTGCAGGAAAAGAGGTGCTTTATGCCGAGGACGGAAAAAGTGTCATCGGAGTCCGCACCGGAGACAAGGGACTGGACAGGGACGGCACACCCAGAGAAAATTTTGAGCCGGGCATGGATATTTTTGCAAAAGTGACTGTTTTGGGAGAGGGTGCGAGGGGAAGTCTGATGAGTGACATTGCAAAAAAACTGAATATCTTTCCCGGAAAAATGCCCCAGACATTTGAAACAGGCATCAAGGAGGTGATTCAGCTTCCGGAGGATAATTACTTCCGAAGCAGCAGGGGCAATGATATCCATACCCTCGGGTATCCGCTGGGGCTGAACATTCCGGGCGGCGGATTTCTCTATGAAATGAGGGATGACAAGATTTCCATAGGCTTTCTGGCAGGGCTTTCCTATGAAAACCCCCTGTTTGATCCTTACGAGGAATTTTTGAAATTCAAGCAGCATCCCTTTGTCACTGATATCATAAAAAACGGGAAAATCCTTGAACAGGGCGCGAGAACCGTTTCCACAGGGGGATATTTCAGCATTCCAAAACTGGCTGTGAACGGTGCCATGTTCGCGGGCGGTTGTGCAGCCATGCAGAACACACCCGCTCTGAAAGGCATTCACGTTTCCATGAAATCGGGAATGCTGGCTGCCGAGGCAATTGTCAGAGCCTTTGAGCAGGGAGATTTCACAGAGAAATCGCTCGGACACTATCCCCGGCTGTTTGAAAACAGTTGGCTGAAACAGGAAATTTATGAGGGAAGAAATTTTTCCCAGGCCCTTTCCAAAAAAGGTCCGCTGAAATTCGTCTATCTGGGCGCCCAGTATTTCAGCGGGGGAAAAGGGGTTCGGGACAATATGCCCGCGAAATCTGACCACAGAACCCTCAGACCAGCGAGGAAATATAAGGAACGGGGGGCAGACAGAAAAAGTCTTGACGGTGTTTTGTACGCGGACAAACTCACAGGGGTTTATCTCTCCAAAACCATGCACCGGGAAGATCAGCCTTCCCATCTCATCATTCACAATCCTGAAATCTGTGTGAATGAATGCTACGACACCTTCAGAAGCCCCTGCACACGCTTCTGCCCGGGAAAAGTGTATGAGATTGAGGAGGATTCGGTGGGTACGCCCCAACTCAGGCTGAGTCCGTCAAACTGCCTTCACTGCAAGACCTGTGATATTAAAGACCCATATCAGAATATCATCTGGACATGTCCCGAGGGCGGAGAGGGGCCGGGATACACAGTGGTGTGAAAAGTGAATCCGAACCGTGCAATCCCTCAAAATCTGTGGTTCAGACGGCTCCCGTAATTGAACGAAATAGTCTGAACCACTGATTGCCCTGATTTGACAGATCGGAAAATCCCGTAATTGAATTCCGAACAATACCCCGAAGGGGTTAAATATAACAGCCCAGGGTCAGCGAAGCGCCACCCTGGGTTATTTTTGATTACCCTGATTTCACAGATCGGAAAATCCCGTAATTGAATTGGGTGTAATCGGTCTCATCCAAACACCACTTAAATAACTTAAATGTTTCCCGAAATTTTATGTTTACTCTGTACACCCTTGCTGAACAGGGATTCATAAGTTCTCATTCACATAAGAGCCGTTATTGATTGAACTTTTTCAATGGCAGAGCTTAACTTTTTGTAAATATTGATATTTTTTCTGAAAAAATATTGAAATGCAATGATTTCCATTCAAGTATGAAAGCACGGTTCCGACTTTCTCAGCCGTCCCTACGGGACTTGAAAAGTGTGAAATTCCTTTCCCGGCAGTGAACTGCCGGGCTATTTTCAAATGTCCCTACGGGACAAAATCACAGCTTCACCCCGAAATCACAGCCCCGCCCCGAAATCAATTTCAGGGCTGAAAGCACAAACAGACTTCGGCAAGCTCAGTCGGCTGAAGCCAGCTACACTGTTCGCTTCAGCGTACTTCCGCTTTCAGCCGGGGAATTTATCCCTCGGATGGAAGAGTGGTTTCCGCCGTTTCTATGCAAGCTCAAGCAGTTCCACATCCGCACTCTGAATGAATATCCCCCTCTGGATCATCTGTTTCCAACGCAGTTTTCCGAGGTTCGATTCCGAGCCGTCTGCAATCCTTCAGATATTCATCCACAGCGTTCCGGAAGCTCATTTCAAAATCCCCGGCAGTCTCGGCCTCAAAAGTGATCAGCCTGTCCTCAACTTCCAAGCTTACAACCTGTTCCATTCGTCAGCAGTAAAAGAATATCCGGCAATTGCCTCAACTTCATCCAGCATCATCCGCAACTGCGGAACAGAATATTCGGCATTGGAGGGGATGGTCAGACGTTGAGAACCGTAAATCATAAGCTGATGACGGGTTCCTGAATACGGCCCTTCAAAACCGAGCTGACGAAGCCTCTTCATAAAAACACGACGTTTACACGGCTGCCATCTGCTCATAGCCCAACTCCTGATTCAGATTATATTCGTCTTCTATGACTGGTATGGAATGCCCCAGTTTCAGGCCAAGCAACAGCCAATCCTCCAGCGCCGACTGTAATTCGTTTTCGCATTCCCGAAGGGTTTCAGCAAAGGAGATGACCCCCTTGCAGGGCGGGATGCGTCCGGCAAAGGTTCCGTCTTCAAGTTTGTCGTATTCTGCCAGAGACAGCGCCTTTTCAATATAATCTGTGAGAATAAATCTTAACATTGATCCTCAGGCCCCTTTTTTTCATGCTTCATTTGAAAATACAGTTCTGTTGAAAGACGGCTCTTTTTTAAAAACCCCCTTGCATCTCTGATGGGATCGGAAACCGGCTTCATAAGAAAACCGCCTTCTGATTCCACAAACTGAATCTCTTTTCCTTTCAGTTTCCGTCCAGGCATCGCAGCGATCATTCTCTGAGAAGCGCCCTGAATCCGGCTTGGCGGAAATGTTCGTCCGTCGTCAGCGCTTCGGTGATTTTTCGTTCCCACATCACCACGAACGATATGCAGTCAACGATTCCCCAATTCTTGTCCTGTCTTTTGCGGAAGAGACCGAAGCCCCGCATGTAAAGCGATTCCGTCAGAGGTGCGATTCCCACATCCGGATCATCCTCCAAAGCATCCGGAAGTGCCACCGCTGATGATCGGTGGGGACGGGCGGACAGGGCATTTCCGATTTCCAACAACACAGGGCGGGCGGTGATCAGTTTTGCATTTTCCGTCTCCATTTTTTCGGCAAGTTCGAGCGCCCTGCTGTGGAAACGGTCTCTTTTGGATGACAGGGCAATCGCATAGGATGTGTCAAGAAACACCTCGGACATCATGCGGGCCTCCTGCCGCCACAGAGATATTCATCCAGTTTCTCCGACCAATCCTCGGGACCCTCCAGTTCGAGAGAGCGGGCGACTTTCAGAAAGGAGGGGGGCCGCTCACTCTCCGTGATCACCACAGAGATTCTTACCCGAGTATCGGGCTTGAGCAGAAGCGGTTCGACAGGAAGAAACGCTTTTCCATCATATATGGCTTCAAGGGTCGGATTCATTGTTTTTCTCCCATGCATTTAAAATTAAAGATGAAAAGTCCCATGCCCCGAAATCAGTTTCAGGGCTGAAAGCCAAAGCAGGCTCAAGCCAGCTATGCCAAGGAGTGCGCCTGAGCGTACTTCCGCTCTCAACCGGGTGATTACCGGCGATTGCTCAGATGTAATCCAGAATTTCATTAAGAATGCGGACAACATCCTCCACGCTGTGGATGGACTGCTTTCCGATTCTTCCCCCGTGAGCAATAAAATTCCGATGTTCGATAACAGCCGCCAGTTGCTCCGACAAATATTTCGGAATATGATTTTCCAGCAGATGATGCATGTTTCTCAGACTGTGAATGTCCTCCTCACCCTTGACAAACGAGGCGGAAATCCTGTGAAACGGCTCAGGTTTCGCATACCTCTCTTTCACGATACGTCTTATCTGACCTGATGCGTTGCCGACCTTACCGAAAACGATCTGTTCAAAATGTGCGACCATGTCCAGAAAGAACAGCTCATCTATCTTAAAATGCAATGTGCCGAAACATCTGCTTATCTCTCTTTTCCTGTCACCCGGCTTTTTCCCGGACATGGGAACCGAAATCTTCTGCACATATTTGTCTGCGGGGTTTGACGCTCTCTCCCGGGCATTCTCACAAATTTTTTTCAGACAGACATATATTTCAAGCGCATCTTTGAATCTGTTGTTTTCAGGCATGGCACCCCTGTCCGCTGAGAAAATCAGTAATACGCCAGCCATTCATCAAGAGTTCTCTCCAAAGCCTCACGGTCAAACGGTGGTCTCCTGTCCTTCCCGTCCGTCGTCTCCCACAGCTCCCATTGAAAATTCCGCCCCTCGTCATCTTCCCTGAGTATCAGCATCTTTTTATCACTGAGATGGCGGCCGTTCATGTACATGTCCACCCTTCCGTCCGCTCCGATGATGTTCCTGCCCACAGGCCGGAACACCACCGACGGTTCTCCGAGGTCAATCTCAAGCACACTGATGTCATATTTTCCGATATGCTCCTCGGACAGGGTGATCTCATAAAAATGCAGCGCCATGTAATTTTTTTCAATGTACGTCTCAAGCCATTTTCCAATATCTCTGTACAGGATGCCGACCCGCTCTGTCCAAGTGTCCCGTCGTCTGTCCCAGTCAATTTCGGTGTCACTTTTTCTCTTGGCTGACGAAATCTTTTTCAGTTTCTCCTCAAGACTCATGGGATGCCTCCTCTCTCAGCAGTTCCTCCGGCGAGTGGGTTGCCCGCCTGACTTCCTCATTCCCATGCTGTCCCCGCCACAGGCGATATTTTGACCGAACTGGTTTTCAGACTCTCGCTTTCATTGGCATCCACAGCCGTGACCGTGTAAGTGTATTCTCTTCCGTTTGTCAGGCAACTGTCTGTGAATGTCGTTTCGGTCAGCAGTTCGTAATTTAACCGCTGTCCGTCCCTGTAAATATGGTATCCGTGAATGTCCGGCTCGGAATTCGCATTCCATGTGATCGTTGCCACAGTGTCACCCGGAGCAGTTGTCAGCCCCCCGGGAACTTCGGGTCTCGGATCAAGCGTCACGTTCACCGGCTCGGATGCCGGGCCTGTCACACCGTATGCGTTTGTGGCAACAGCGGTGATGGCATTTTCCCCTTGGGAAATCCGAACCCCGGACAGGCTGAAATATCCCGAAGCGGAAGCCAGGTCTGTTCCCTGAGACACACCGTTGACGAATATTTCCACGGTGGCTCCCGAATCGGTATTTCCTCTTACGGTAATCTCCGAATCGGCAAAGGCAGTATCGGGAGCAGGTCTGGTGATCACAGGCGCAACGCCCTGAGCCCGTGTGATTTTTACCTGGGAACTTGCCGGGGTTCCCAAATTGGCATGAGCAGGATTGCTCAGAATGACGTTGAATGTCTCATCGTGTGTGTCAGTTCCGTTGTCCAGAATAGGCACAGTGAAAGTTTTGCCGGTTTCCCCCGGATTGAAAGTGAGCGTCCCGCTGACAGCCGTGTAGTCGCTTCCCGCGGTCGCTGTCCCGTTGCCGGTGGCATAATCAACCGTGACCGTATTGGAGCTGACTTCCGAAAGGATTACAGTTATCTCTGCGCGTTCCTGAACCACATGGACGGTGTAATCTGATGATGAAAACGCCACAAGCCCGGAGGGCGGAAAAGGCAAAGGGATTTCAAAAGGCCCTGCCGCCTCGCTGTAATCTCCCTCATTGCCAGCGCCGTCCGTGGCATAGGCTCTTGCATACAGAGCCTCCCCGGTCGAAGTCTGATAAGAATATATACCGGAATCAATCGTGGTGTCTGCCAGCAGGTTCGCAAAAAGAGAATCGGATGCAATTTGGATATGATAGGATTCAATGATGAAATTATCTGACCCGCTGAAATGAAAATCCGCTATTGAAGCTTCATCTCCCTGATAAGCTGTGGGAGCATCCGCAACAGGCGGTGTTTTGTCAATGGTTATGCCGTCCGAAAACAGAGAGGGATTCTGATAGGTCCCGCCGTAATTCAGACTTGCCGCGACACGGGCATAATAGGTGGTGCCTTCGATCAGATTATCCGAATAGGTGAAGGTTGTCACATTGTCCAAGGGAAAAGAGGCAATGATGCCGGACTGATCCGCACGGGTTGAAATATCAATGCGATAGGCATTCGCCACCGATGTCGGCTCCCATGTGAACGTGATGTCCGAAGCCGCATATTCGCCTCCGTCATCAGGCGGAAGACTGGTCAGGCCGCTGATATCGACCCAAGAGTAGGGGGCATCGGCATCCATTGTGTATCCGCCCTGTCCGTCGGGAGCGAAAAGAGTGGCTTTCTGTTCTGCCAAACTGTTCGTGTCAAACGAATACCGGACATACTCATCATTGCCCGGCTTGTCAATGCCTATGGTTGCCGAATTGCCTAAAGAGTCAGGATCACGCAAATACCGGTACTGAAATTTGATCTGATTTGTACTCTCATAAAGAATGACCTCAAATGTTCCCATTGGCAGACCGGTAGAATAGAAATACATATCATGATATTGAACAACAAGTTGGCGATTAGGTTCCTGGCCTATGGTCAGATAAAATATTACGCCTTCAGGTTGTCCGGAAGAATCCGTTCGTATATCATCAAAAAAAGGAGCAATCATGCCATCAAAATCCCCGCTCATGGGGAAATCCGAATTGGTGTATGGGTTGCCTGTCGCTGTGTTTCGGAGGCTGATCCACCCGTTTGTGCTCACACCGAAAGTCGTGTGATCAACTCCCCAATAATTGAAAGTGAATCCTATCGGAAAATTATTTGCGCCATAATCATCACCACGAAGCCCTGTGTCAATACCCACAACATCGTTCTGAGCATTGGTTGGCATGGGCAGGGCAAACAGAAGCATTGATATTACTGTCAATATACGAATCGCAAAGCCTGATCTCATAATCTTAATCCCTGATTTTATTCATACTGAATATGAAAAAATTTATCTCATATCTCATATGGCATATGGCAATTATGTTGTCAAGATTTTTTTTCAATTTAATATCAAAAATATTCCGGCACCACCTTTCGATATGACCTGATTTGTTTATCCCTCGGCAATTGCTTCGACGGCAGAACCGAAATCCTGTCAGTTCTTTCATCAGGCAAATCAGGGTTCGGGCTTTCTAGGCCGTCCCTACGAGGCTTGAAAAATGCCGTCCTCCGGATTATGAAACAATCTCAAATCCCGCATATTCAAAATGCCGATCAAAAGTGAACACCCGCGTGAGGCCCAGTTTCTGCATGAGGACAAATGAGAGACAGTCCGTGAAGCTGATATTCTGATCCGCGTATTTCAGAAAAAAGTCCAGTGCGTTCAGTTCATCACTTTCCGACGGCCTTTCAATCCGAATATCCGAGTCATAAATTTCCATCAGTCTGTTCCCTGAAAAATGATAACTTGTGCGCCTTGCAAGCAGTGTTGCCAGCTCATCCAAAACATGGTTCGTGGTGACACTCCTTATCCCTTCCTTCTCAATTCGGTGCAGAATCCGAATGATGCCGGTCCTGTTTGTAAAAAAGAGCAAACAACGCCCCTGTGTCGATGAAGCATTTATCCGCCATGAACATCTCCCGAGTCATACAAATAGCGATCTGTGTTTTCGGAGATGTCCGTGGGCCCCTCCTGATCATCCCACACAGCGCTGTGTAAAAACGGGAGAGGGGGTTTTCTGTTTTTGCTATCCCCAGCGTAAGGGAATGTTCCTATTATCACTGTTATCGGAGTATCGGGAGATATGCTCGGAGTTCCCATCTTTTCAGAAAATTCTTTTATTGTTGTGTGAATTTCCATAGCTGATTTCCTTTCCCGGTCATTAGGCATCCGGCAATATCTGATTTTGGCCGGGGGCCGGCTATTTTCATATTCCTGCGGGACAGAACGCTCCGGAATCGGTTTCTTGTTGGGAAGCCCCTCCGGCGCATATCACGGACAGATTCCGCAGACAATGTCTGCGGTTTTCGCCATAAAGTGTAAAACATCCTCATCTGTTCCCAGCTCCGTCACGGAATTCCGCACCATCATATTCCGTCCGGGCATCGCAGCGATCATTCTCTGAGAAGCGCCCTGAATCCGGCTTGGCGGAAATGTTCGTCCGTCATCAGCGCTTCGGTGATTTTTCGTTCCCACATCACCACGAACGATATGCAGTCAACGATTCCCCAATTCTTGTCCTCTCCGTGATCACCACAGAGATTCTTACCCGAGTATCGGGCTTGAGCAGAAGCGGTTCGACAGGAAGAAACGCTTTTCCATCATATATGGCTTCAAGGGGCAAATTCATTGTTTTTCTCCCAAGCATTTAAAATTAAAGATGAAAATAAAAGCATTGATATTACTGTCAATATACGAATCGCAAAGCCTTAATCCCTGATTTTATTCATACTGAATATGAAAAAATTTATCTCATATTGCATATGGCAATTATGTTGTCAAAATTTTTTTCAATTTAATATCAAAAATAGGTAGTGCTGTAGCATAGGTTATTATCTTGCAATACAGATAGTTATATTATAAAAATTGAAAAAATGGAGAAATACTATGAGTAATACTATATGTCCC
>Ga0233403_10001593_pt1 | contig 10488 bp, 6 predicted proteins | sample Na_oxic_1_MG_FD_179866 | JGI IMG/M metagenome (GOLD analysis project Ga0233403, IMG submission 179866) | Seawater microbial communities from Saanich Inlet, British Columbia, Canada - Na_oxic_1_MG | ecosystem: Environmental > Aquatic > Marine > Inlet | place: Canada: British Columbia | collected...
AGCCATTTCAGAATATGGGTCATTTTCCCTTTGGGCGGAATTTTCTCAAGCACCTCCGTGTCAATATCCCTTTCCCAGCATTGTGTGATGCCCGGCACATGGCCGGCTCCCACCACTGCCACGATTTTATTCCCGTCAGCGTTTCTGATTCTGTGGCAAAGGTACTGATCTCTTTCATCAATGAGAACGCGCCTCAGCCCCGGGAATGTCTTACCCACATCCGTAAGCAGGGTCTCAAGAATATCCTTCTGCTTCATTTTTTCAATATCCTGCTCGCTGATGTCGTCAAGCCCCCCTGCCATGGATACTGTCATCTGAAAAAATATCTTGATTTTGTTCCATAAACTCATCACACGCCAGCATCTTGACAATGTGATCCGGATATCCCGGTCCCCGAGGTGAATTTCGGCTCCCACTGCCTCCGCGGTTTCAATGGCCGTGATCATTTCCTGCCCGGGCTTCACATCCAGCTTTTCGGCAATACGTTTCTGAAAGGAGGCCAGCATGAGATTTGAAAGCAGCAGAAAAGATTTTTTTTCCCTGATCACCTTGATAATGTCCATGTTCTGCCATCTGTCCTTCTGGCGGAGAGACTGATATCTGGAGTCGCACAGTTCAACACAGACAGTATCGGGTTTTTCCTCCTCAATGACATTTTTCACAAGCAGAGTGCTCTCTCTGGATACATGGGCAGTTCCCACCAGGATAATTTCTTTGTTCCCGATGGTGAGGCGTTCCACATTTTTGTCCTTTATTGTTTGCATTGTTTCAAATATTCCGTTATTAAATTAAATTATTCTGACAGCAGACACCCGGTCATAAGTTTTTTGACACTGTCAAATATTGAATTTCAATAATTATTATTATCAGACTGAAAAACTTGCATCACATGCTTCTGTATGAACAGCGTTTTCTCACATCGGTGGAAATTCGGGAGGTGTCCGTTCCCAGACATATCATATGAAATTATCGCCGAGATGCTCACTTAACGATACAGCTTATCTCTAAAATATATTACACCTGAGATATCAAAGCAAGACGAATCGGAGGAAAAAATATCCATGAGGGAACAGACCCAGCCTGATCCAGCCGGACACATGATTGAAACCGAACCTTATTATATTGAAACAGGAAATGAAATCAGGATGTTCGAGGCCGCATATGCGGAAAGGCTTCCGGTGATGCTGAAAGGGCCGACGGGCTGTGGCAAGACAAGATTCGCGGAACATATGGCCTGGCATCTGAAACGTCCCCTTATTACGGTGGCCTGCCATGAGGACCTTTTTGCATCGGACCTGATTGGGCGTTATCTCCTGAAAAATGATGAGACCATATGGAATGACGGCCCTCTGAGCAGCGCTGTACGCATGGGGGCAATCTGCTATCTGGATGAAATTGTGGAAGCCCGCAAGGATACCACAGTGGTGATTCATCCTCTGAGCGATGACCGCAGGGCCCTCACCATTGACAAAAAAGGGGAAATTGTAAAGGCGCATCCGGATTTTCTGCTGGTGATTTCCTATAATCCCGGATATCAGTCCGTGCTGAAAGACCTCAAGCAAAGTACGCGCCAGCGTTTTGTTTCCCTTGTGTTTGATTATCCTGAACCTGAAAAAGAGGCTCAGATCGTTTCCAGAGAGGGACATATTGACATGGAAATCGCTTTCAGGCTGGTTTCCCTTGGCGGAAAAATCAGGAACATCCGGGAACACGGGCTGACCGAAGGTGCCAGCACCCGCCTGCTGATTTACGCGGCCCGGCTGATCCGAAACAATATTCCGGTGCGCGATGCCTGCCGGTCTGCCATCTGCCTTCCCCTCACAGATGATGAAAAATTGCAGGAAACCTTGAACGATCTGATTGACGATATATTTTAGGAATTTGGGATTTCAGGTGAATGAGAATCCGGCCATTGAGAGGTGCAGGAGGTGTGAGCGGGGATAGCTGCACGGATTATGGTATAAGATTAAGGATTATGGGAACATCACGAAAATCCCCGCACCTTCAAAGGCTGAATAAAAATCCCACCCTGAAGGAGCTGAATTACGAAAAACCGCTATCTGGTGTTTAAAATGACGAGCAAATCAGATGAAGATGTGTTTGAACAATTATATGTGGCTGATCCGGAATTCGCTGAATGGGTGCTGTATCAGGAAAACACTTTCAGCCATGCTCTTGCCGCAGGCTACATCAGTCTGTTGAAAAATGCGGAACCGGATCAGATTCGGAAATATTGCCGACTGGTGCGTGAGGCCGGAGAAAACGGCCCCACACTGGGCAGACTCATGGCCACCTATCTTGTGCCGATACTGACATACGGGGAAAACGGATTTCTGGAGCATTTTCTGCATACGCTGGATATCATGCTGTCAAAGGGAACGTATACACTCAGAAACCCCATGGATTCACTGAACTCATTTTTGGAATCCGGAGACACCGAGTCCTGCATGCCTTATCTTGATCTTCTGTGCGACACCTTTTCCCAGGAAATGTCGTATAATCAGAGTCTTCATCTGGTTCATTCCATGCCCGGGGCAGTGCTGTCCTTTTCGCCCTGCAAACGCCGATGGCAGCTCAGGCAGCTTGGGCGAGTGATAAGGAAGGATTTCCGTCTGAGCGATCCTTTTCTGGATGGCATGGAGAAAGGTTTGCATCGTCTTTCCCAAAAAGCCCTTGAGCGTTTTGTGTCACTGGGACTGGACAAATTCCGGAATAATCCCAGACTCGGGGAAAAATTTTTCTCACTGGATTCAAAACTGGGCATTGATGCCTATTCAGACATGCTGGTTTCTGTTTCCATATCCCAGGTTCGCCATTCCCTGAATCGCTATCTCCGGGCAAGAACCGGCATTGCCATTTCCATACGTCCCTTATCTGCTCTGGGCAAAGCCTGTTTGTCAGAAGAAGGGAACAGCGGCACAGATAATTATCCCACGGTCTGCTCAGACGGAAAATTCATCTATCTGCCCGACGAAATCAGTTTTTTTGAAAATAAGGGGCAGAATACGGAACTCTGCAAATGTCTGGCAAAGCTTGAATCCGCTCATTATGAATTCGGCACATCCGACTTTGATTTTGAAAAAGCTGCTGAGAAGATTGGCCAATCATCTTATGCCGATCTCATGAAATTCAGGTCAGAATTCGAAATTCGAAACCCGAAACTCTCTGATTTGGAATGCTTTTTCGAATTTTTTCCGATAAGAGAACTTGCCGCCGATCTGTTCACCATCTTTGAGCATGGCCGCGTCCGGCTGATGCTGAACCGTTTTTATCCGGGGATTGTGAGGCAGGCATTGCCCCTGCTCAGAAATGAGGCCATACATATCTCTCAGGAAAACAAAGCCGCTGATATTATGTTTCCGCTGTATGAAAGGGTGGGGCTGGGGATTTCAAAAGAGAAATGTTCTGAGATGACTGATGAGATAAGGACGGAGACCGGGGCAGCGGCAGAACTGTTTGAAAGGAAAATAAATGCCGATGATTCCGTGGAAACCTGTGCGGAACTGGTTTTCGGAACCTATCAGAATTTTGAAAATCTCATCCGGAATATGAGCATTTGCGGGCATCCGGAAGATTTCCGCTATCATCCCATGAAAACACCTTTCGGACGGAAAATACGGCCTGATCTTTTTTTCTCGGCTTTCCGCAATTTCGGGGAAATTGCCCGGAAATTGAAATCAGGACTTGAACAAAAAGGATTTAAAGCTTATAAATCAGATATCAGAAAACAACTGATCAGAAACAACGGAGCTGTCTCTGCTGAGACACTCAGGGATATCGTGGTGCGGACCGCTCAAAACACAGAACACACCGGGGAAAATCCGGCGCATATCCTCCCGGAACTCAGAAAAATCCTGAATGATCTTTCCCGCCCCGCGTTTCAGCTCTCATCTGAGGAAGCTTCCGGCCCTGTGTCCTGGCACAGAGAATGGGACTGCAATCTGGGTGATTACCTTCAGGATCATGTTCGTGTGCTTGACAGATTTCTCTCCGGCCCTGAAAGTGATTTTTACTCTCTGACGCTGAATCACCATCAGGGACTGGTCAGACAGATACGTCACGCGTTTGAGCTGCTGAAACCGGAGGGACTGCTCCTGCTGCGCCAGTGGACAGAGGGGGATGAGTTTGACTATCGCGCACTGCTGGATTTTGCAATGGACAGAAAAGCGGGGATCACGCCGTCTGACCGTCTGTATATCAAACGCATGAAACAGCAGCGGGATGTTGCGGTTCTGCTTTTGGCGGATATTTCAAGATCAACCCGAAATATTGTCCCGGGAACGGCATGCTCAGTTCTGGATATTGAAAAAAAGGCCATTGTCCTGTTCTGCGAAGCACTTCAGGTTGTGGGAGACGCATTTGCCATTGCCGGTTTTTCAGGAACCGGTCGTCTGGGTGTTGATTATTTCAGAATAAAGGATTTTGACGAACCCGTGAACAGGGAAGTCAGAAATCGGATTGATGCCGTGTCTCCGCAGCGAAGCACCCGTATGGGGGGAGCGATCCGTCATGCAGTCCGACATCTCGGGCAGATCACCGCCAAAGTCCGCCTGCTGATCATTCTGGGGGACGGATTCCCCAATGACACAGATTACAAACGGGAATACGCTATTGAGGACACTCGGAAGGCCATATTCGAAGCGCGTTCGGAAAATATCCATGCCAGGGCCATCACGGTGAATCTTGCGGGTGATGCCGGACTGGACGCGCTTTACGGACCTCTCCGCCACAACATCATATCGGATGTGCGGGAACTCCCGGACAAGCTGCTTCGGATTTACAGCGCATTGACAAAATAACAGGAAAAGGAGGCGGAGATATGCGGAATCAGCAGGAAAGCAGACTTGAGAAAGATCTGGCCATGTTCATTCAGAGCGTTTCCGAGATGAGACAGGCTCAGGAAACCTCTCAGGAAAAAACAGATGAACAGATTCGGGAACTGAAAACCTCTCAGGACAAAACCAGTGAACAGATTCGGGAACTGAAAACCTCTCAGGACAAAACCAGTGAACAGATTCGGGAACTGAGAATGTCGCAGGACAAAACCAGTGAACAGATTCGGGAACTGAGAATGTCGCAGGAAAAAACAGATGAGCAGATTGCCACACTCGGGCGGGAAATCAGTGAACTGGGGAAATTTCAGGAAAAAACCGAGCTGACCCTTGAGAAGACCATAAGGAAATTGGATGATGTGGGAAAACAGCTCGGAGACATGGGGTTTGTGCAGGGGGAAATTGCGGAAGACCTTTTTTACCGCAATGTGAAGTATGTGTTCCGGGACAGAAAGCTCGTCTTTGATTCGGTAACGCGGAATCTGAAGAAAAAGGGAGTTGCCGAGTATGATATTGTGGCATCCGGCCGCGGAGAGATCCTTGTGATCGAGGTCAAAAACAAGCTGACAGCGAGAATGGTTGACAAGTTTGTCAGCAAGACACTTCCCAAATTCAGGAAAGTTTTTCCCGAATACAAAGATTCGAAACTGATGGGAGGGATGGGCGCGCTGGTGATCAAGGATGAAGTGGGGCGTTACGCCGAGGACGCGGGGCTTTATGTGCTCACGCAGAACAGCGAGGGCGGGGCAGCCATTGCAAACAGGAAAGATTTTAAGGCAAAGCTGTTTGCCTGAATGAATCAGACACACAGGGCAGGGGAGAATGAAAAAAACAAATATACTGATTGCGGGCGGAGCCGGTTATATTGGTTCCCACATGGTAAGGGATTTGCTGAATGCCGGTTACGGTGTCATCACACTGGACAATCTTTCCACAGGCCATCGGAATTCTGTGACCGGAGGAACTTTTATCAAGGGCGATCTGAGAAAAAAAACGGTTCTGAACAAAGTGTTCTCCAATCATCACATTGACGCGGTCATGCACTTTGCCGCCTATTCCCTTGTCAGGGAATCTGTTGAGGACCCACTGAAATATTATCAGAACAACATGGGGGGGACTGCCGAACTTCTGGGCGCAATGGTGCGTCATGAAGTTGAACACTTTATTTTCTCCTCCACTGCCTCGGTATATGGGGAACCTGCTGAAACGCCCATCACCGAAGAACATCCGTGCAAGCCCGGCAATCCTTACGGAGCGTCCAAATATGCAACAGAGGAACTTCTGAAAGCCTGTGACACTGCCTATGGCATCAAATATGTCAGTCTGCGATATTTCAATGCCGCAGGTGCGGATGTCTCCGGCGAGATCGGAGAGATGCATGATCCTGAGACACATCTCATTCCCCTGATTCTCCTGACCGCCATGGGCCAACAGAACTACATCAACATTTTCGGCACGGATTATCTCACTCAGGATGGCACATGTGTTCGGGATTATGTTCATGTCAGCGATCTGACACAGGCACATATGCTGGCATTGGAATCGCTTCTGTCAGGGGCGGAGAGCGATATTTACAATGTGGGAAACAGCCGGGGATATTCGGTGCGCGAGGTTATCGAACTGGCACGGAAAATAACCGGTTTGCCGATTCCCATCATAGAAACAGAGAAACGTCCCGGTGATCCGGCAATGCTGATCGCAAGTTCTGAAAAGATTCGCAAAGCCCTGAAGTGGAAGCCCCGGTATGAGGAGCTTGAGACAATCATCAGAACAGCATGGGGCTGGCATCGCAGAGACACGGAACGGTGATTCGCAATTCGAAAAATTTTCCGGTTTCCGGGACTCTGTCTCATACAAAGGGGCAAAGGGGCAGAAAAAATAAGGCGAAATTTATGGCCAGCGGCAGCGGGATACTGCCTTCGGATTTTCGGAGTATCGGATTCCTTGAAAATTTAAGCGGACCTCGTCTTTTTGAACCTTTCCCTGTATCATTTCACACTGAATTCAACCTCCACCTCCTCTCCGTCTTCCCTGAAAATAATATAATCATTGCCAATGTAACTGACTGTGGCACCATCCACACTTCCGCCCAGCCGGACAACGCGGTTGTTTATCATTGCCCATCGTCCTCCGGGATTTTCTGACCAGACAAGGGCCTGTATTTTGAATTTGGAATCACTGACACGCCTTGCCCGCGGCTCCGGCTGCTCTGCGAGTGAATCGGAGCCGCTTTCCCTGTCTGCCGGTTCAGATGCTTCTGGAATATCAGCCCCGTCTTCCGGGACCCCGGAAACATCAGAGCCGTCTTTTTTCTCGGCTATCTCAGATGCTTCTGTTCCCTCTGGAATATCAGCCCCGTCTTCCGGGACCCCGGAAACATCAGAGCCGTCTTTTTTCTCGGCTATCTCAGATGCTCCTGTTTCCTCTGGAATATCAGCCCCATTTTCCGGGGACACGGAAACATCAGAGCCGTCGGTTATCTCAGATGCTCCTGTTTTCTCTGAAACATCAGCCCCGTCTTTCGGAGAGCCGGAAACAAAGGCCGCTGTTTTTTCAGGAAGAATGCCCGGTTTCATCTGTTCCCGCGGCAAATCAGGCTTGGCAGATCGCTTTTCGGGAAGTCTTTCATGCCTCCCCGCTTTTGTGGCAGAAATTTTTCGCGGCAAATCAGGCTTGACAGATCGCTTTTCGGGAAGTCTTTCATGTTTTGTGGCAGAAATTTTCCGCGGCACTTTTTTTCCTGTTTTTTCGGATCGCCGGAGTTCTTTCTCTTTCGGAATAGCAGCTTTCTTCTGAGATACAATCTCTGCGGAGGGCATTTCAGGAAGAGCTTTTGGCACGGGTCTTATCCGCGGAACTCTGTTTGCCGCGTTTCCAGAATTCCGGCTTTCTTCGGAGTCTGAAATTTTCTCAGACACATCCGTTGCAGAAGCCCTCTGTTTCCCGGAAAATTCTGCGGAATTTTTATCTCCGCGCCTCAGTTCAGGAGGAGACATCTGAATTTCCTTTGTTCTCGGATCAGACACCTCAGCTTTTTCTGAAGTCAGATACTTCGCAGATTTCTTTTTTTCGGAAGATGCCTTTTCCGTAAGTCCGGTTTTGCTGTCCCCGGGAGAAGCTTCCAGACTGACCTGCTGCTGTGTGGGAGTCCCTGAAACAAACTTTTGAATCCAAGTCGGTTTCTGGCTTAAAATAAGCCATCCGGCCCCGACCAGAATCACAGCGGCAAACAGGGTGGAAACAAGTTTGTTCAGCAGCCACTCCCCTTTTACGCGCTTGGCAATGGTCTGTTTCGTATCCAATGCAGGCCATGATTGGGCAGTATCCTGCCGGACAGAATGTTTCTCCAATTTTTTCAAAGCCTTCAGTATGGAACTCACGTTCAGGGCTCCTTTGTTTGTCTGTTGTCCTTTGCCAGTTCCCGGCTCAGTCCCGCAAATTGTGTGAATATGCCCCATCATCTCATCCTCCGGGGCTGACTATGCTGTACGAACAGGCTTCAACTTTAAGGGCTGAGACGCGGTATGTCCAATGATGTCATCTCATTGTAAAGAATAATTTTGGTCTGAGGCCCCACAACACCGTCAACCGTGACACCGTGTTTTTCCTGAATCTCCTCCACAGCCACCCGGGTCTGATCATCATAAACCGGGCTGATCTCAATGTCGGAGAATCCGATATCCCGCAAAATCATCTTGAGGGTGATGAGAGAATCATCCGTGGCACCCCGGGGAAGGGAACCCGGATAATCAAAGAAGTTTTTCCACACAACATATGCGGTGCCCGGCCAGTAAACCTCAAGCTCATCCATTTCCGTTTCAACTGTCCCGTCATCGCCGCTCCTGAAAGTCATTTTTCCGTCGCCGCCCATTGTGGCAAGGGTGAGATAGACCGGGGACACGCCGTTGGGCAGATAAAGCTCAAACACAGTGGGGAGATTCAGTTTTCTCACAAGATCAAAATCTCCGTCAACGCGTTGCACCAGCAGACCGCTCTGCTTTGTTCCGAGCCGGAAAAATGCCTGTGCATCCTCCATGTTATCCAGATATTCTCTGATGACAGCTTCGGCATTCCACAAAGATGCCGCTGCTCCGAGGGCCATATGTCTTGAGATGCGGCTATCTGCCTGAGCCATAAAATCCCCCAGATTCTGCACACTGATCTCGTCAGGGGAGGACGGGGATTCCGCCACATCCGGCTCCTCGGCAGGGGGCTGCTCCGGCTCCGGCTCAACAGCCATTTCAGAAACTTCCGGTTCGGGAGGCTCCTCCGGTTCGGGCGGCTCCTCAGGTTCGGGTTCAGCCGGGATATCTGTGCTTATGGGCTGTTCTTCAGGCTGGGCAATGGCCGGTTTCTCATTTTCAGCCACAGTTTCCGGTGGCCTGATACGGTCAGGGGGGTATAGGGAAACAAGCAGAATCAGAATCAGACATAACACGGATAAAATCAGTATCGGTTTTTTCCCTTCCTGAAAGCCGCGGCCTTTTCTTATGTCCCCTCTGGCAGCCAGTTCCCTTATGGATGTTTTGGCAATGCTTCCCGTGATTTTATGCTGATTCAGGCCGTAGGCCGTGAGAATGGATCGGTCACAGGCAATATTGATCAGCCGGGGTATGCCTCCCGAATATTTATACACTGCCCGAAGCGCGGACAGGGTGAATCTGATTCCCGATTTCCGGGATGCGATTCGGATGCGGTGTTCAATGTATTCCCGGGTTTCTTTGAGGTTCAGGGGGACAAGGTGATAACTCAGAGTGATCCGCTGGGCCAGTTGCCGGAGCTCGTGGGAGTCAAGTATCTCAGCGAGTTCGGGCTGTCCGATCAGAATGATTTGCAGAAGCTTGGCCGTGGTGGTTTCCAGATTGGAAAGCAGCCGCAACTGTTCCAACACCTCCTTGCTCAGATTCTGTGCCTCGTCAATGACCAGAATCACCCTTTTTCCCTCTGCTTTTTTTTCCATGAGAAAAAAATTCAGCCGGTCAATGAGAATTTTTGTGTTGTTTCCCTTTGAATTAATCCCGAGTTCGTCATTGATGGCCTTGAGCAACTGAACTGCATTCAGCTTGGGATTGAAGATATATGCTGCTTCTGTGTTCTGATCCAGATTTTCCAGAAACACCCGGCAGAGGGTGGTTTTTCCCGTTCCCACCTCTCCTGTGATCTCCACAAAACCGTCCCCCTGTGAAACGGCGTAGGCCAGATGCGCCAGTGCCTCCTCATGGGATTTGCTCAGAAAGAGATAATCCGGATTCGGAACCAGCTGAAAGGGTCTTTCCTTGAAACCGAAAAAATTTTCATACATTATGCACAGCCCTTTTGCAAGCAACAGAATAAAATTTCATATTCAGCATATAAAACAGGCTTTACTGTCTTATCAGAATATTTTTTGAAATTCATATTATAGGGTAAGTACGAAAGAGTCAATGGCAAATGCCTGCGGCTCTTATCAGACTTCCCGGAACAAAATCGGGTATGCCCCGGCTTTTACATGAAATGACTATCTGCCCTCAGTCCGAATAAGTATGCCATATGAATTTATTTTACTGGAATTATTGGTAAAAAAACTGTTTTTCATCAGACATGTGAAATTCGGATGCATGATATCCACTTCCATAATGAAACGTGGATATCTGACAACAACTTGAATATATTGGTG
>Ga0233403_10001594_pt1 | contig 10487 bp, 9 predicted proteins | sample Na_oxic_1_MG_FD_179866 | JGI IMG/M metagenome (GOLD analysis project Ga0233403, IMG submission 179866) | Seawater microbial communities from Saanich Inlet, British Columbia, Canada - Na_oxic_1_MG | ecosystem: Environmental > Aquatic > Marine > Inlet | place: Canada: British Columbia | collected...
CAGGGCTTGCCAAATTATGCACATTGGCCCGTATGCCACTGAACCTGAACACAATAAATTCATTGATGGAGTTCATGGAACTGCAACATATTTGTCAGAAAAAGGAGTGCAAAAATTAAGCGGGGCAGCGAGCGGTTTTTTGCATATAAATTCATTGATGGAGTTCATGGAACTGCAACATATTTGTCAGAAAAAAGAGTGCAAAAATTAAGCGGGGGCAGCGAGCGGTTTTTTGCATATTGCAGGGCTTGGTCGGCCCTCCCCTAAATCGTCATAATCAGTCAAATGGGAACTGACATATTAAAAGCCACCTTATAACATTATTTTATCAACCATACAATATATTGTTATTACTGTAAATAGTTATAACCACGTCAATTTGTCATGAGATGGGTTTTAACTTGTTGGTTCCCAAATGGAAAAACACAATAACAGGTGGTGAATGCGATTTTGTGAAACATATCAGCTTAATAGCGGTATTTTGGGAATCAGGCTCGGATGGTCTGTTGCCGGCCCGCCGCTTATGAAAGTTTACTGCTATATTTTTGACCATATTATGATTGATACAGGTCTGTCCCATATGGAGAGGGAAGCGGTAAACATTGCCCGGGAAAACAGAGTGGAACGGATTTTTCTGACTCATCACCATGAAGATCATTCCGGAAATGCCGCTGCTGTTCACAATGCCTTACATACTGATGTATACGGTCATAATCTAACCGCAAAAAAATTGGAAAAACCTTATCCGATTCTGCCTTATCAGAAGTATATATGGGGAAAGACCACGCCGGTCTGCGTGAATGTGTTTCCTATGGAGACAGATACGCCATCGGGCAAAATTGTTCCGATACATACTCCGGGGCATGCAAAAGATCATACGGTATTTTTTCTGCCGGAAAAGGGGATTGTTTTTTCAGGTGATCTCTATCTGGGCGATCATATCAGATTTTTCAGATCGGACGAGGATATAGGGACTCAGATTGAATCTTTGAAAACAGTGGCAGAACTGGATTTTGATATTCTGCTTTGCGCTCATTATCCCAGGCAAAAAAACGGCAGATATCATATTCGGACCAAATTGGAATTTCTTGAAAATCTTTACGGAAGTATTATCAATCTATGGCAAAAAGGGCTTTCCGAAGAGCGAATTTTTAATCAGTTGAAACTGAAAGAGGCATATCTGACAAAATATTTCTGTTTCGGAAATGTCAGTATGTTTAACGGGGTGCGGTCTGTCGTCCGACATTATGAAAGGCAGAGCGCAAAAGGGTTCCGGTCAGTTTAGCATCATACAACTCTGATGACCTTCCGGCGGACGATTCCGCAAGTTGTCTTGCAGGGGCAGCATAGTTGTGCAGGGAACTGTGAGGGGCGGTCGGGCAACTGGCTGTCCCAGTTCTGTTGCCCGCATCGGAACACGGTTTTTGAAGTCAGTTCAATTTTGCAAGTCCTGAGCATGGGGATTTCAGATGGTGTCGGACTTCGGAGAATTTTCAGCCAATGGAAAGAACTGAGAATATTAAAAAGGAAAACAAACTTATTGACCCATTCAACCGAGTTTGCCGGAAGGAGTGAATCTAAATGGACAAAGTGACTGAGATAGCAGTAAGAACAGTAAATGGCAATGGTAACATGCCACAGGAATTTTTTTTCAACATCATGCTGAGGGAATTTGAAAAAATCATGGAATGTCCAATAGCGTATTTCGCTTCTGTTGAGGACGATGAAAAGAAGCTTGTCATGCGGGGTTGGTCGAGAAATGTTATGTCCCGGTGCAAAATACTGAAAAAACCTCTGGAATATGTAATGGAGGAAACCGGGATATGGACTGATTGTGTGAGGGAGAGAAAACCGGTTATTGTCAACGACTACGCTGATTACAACAGACCTACAAAGAAAGGATATCCGGCAGAGCATGTGGAAGTGACGCGTCATCTGAGTGTGCCGGTTTTTGAAGACGGTATGATAGTTGGTGTATTGGGTGTTGGCAACAAATCAACGCCGTTCACAGACGCTGATAGTGCCAAAATGCTTGAATTTATAAATGCTGTGTGGGGAACTGTAAAGAAAAAATGTATATAATTTCGGGTGAAAATGGTCAGGAAGAGGCACTGCAAAAAGTGCCATTCCATAATAACTGCCCGATAATGAGAGGCGAAAACTATTATCTCATTCATTATTGCCAAGATTTCCAGGGAGATGCGAATTATGACCGAATGGACCGTTGCCAGCGCGATACCCCGGAAATTTTGTCAGGATTTATAACAGGTCAGCACAAACTCCGCGGAGATGTAATCCGATGGGCAGCAGGCACATCTGATGCAGGACAAATTGAGGACGAAAACCAGACCGTGATATCCTCAGAGCATGATAAAACTTTCAGATTCGGGAGCGGCGAACTTGACAGATTGTGACCAGAGGCGGTGTTTTTGAAGGTCATATTGCACATTATGAATTTCTGATGGCAAATAACAAAAAGCAACTGCCCCGGACATGCGGAACCGGATAAGCGGGGCAAACCTGTTTATACATCTTAATCTTCAGAGCGAGATTAAGACTAAAGGAGTATGACTTGGAAAAACTGAGCAGAATCGTACAGGAATTTGTCATGATCGAAGGGGCTTGTTCCGCAGGTATTGTGACGACGAAAACACTTGAAGGAGGGCCGCCGTTTTCCGATCTCACCTATGTCCTTCCCGGTGCAAAATCGGCTGTCAGTTTTGCCGTAGCCATTGACCCGGAAACAATACAGCCTTATCTGACTAAGAAAGACCGTCTCACTTACGAACAGGAATACATACGAGTAAGTGCTTTGGCCAGCGGCATCGCATTTCATCTTTCCAATTATCTTGATCAGAAAGGGTATCCGTCCGTTCCGGTTGCTGACAATTGTGTTTACAGACAGGAGTCTTCCGGCGGAATTTCTGACTACCACCCGGATATGGCCCACAGATATCTGGCAGTGCGTTCCGGTGTGGGATATATGGGATTGTCAGGTAATATTATAACCAAAAATCAGGGTGCCGCTGTCACCCTCGCCGCTGTTGTCACATCTGCCGATCTGCTGCCGACAGAACCCCTGCCTTCAGAAGAAAATTATTGCGATAACTGCTGCTTATGTATGGCATCATGCGTGTCAGGTTTTATGCATCCGAAAGAAAAGACTCATATAAGCCTTGGAAATTATGAATTTGAGTACTCGAAGCGATGTCATTACGGACGCTGTGACTGTGTGTGCAGCGGCTATACCGGATTGCATTCATCCGGCAAATGGTCTACCTGGTCACCGGGTCGGTATGAAATTCCTGAAAGTGATGACGGAATAACTGCTGAACAGGCAGGAATGGCTGACAGATATGCTGAGTGGCCCGAGGCTCCGGGCGGCAGATATTTTATCCTTGCAGATGACAAACTTCGCACATCGTGCGGTAATTGTCAACTGGTGTGCTGTCCGGATAAAAATGAACGGAAAGACCGTTACAGAATGCTGACCAAAAGCGGTGTCGCAGTTCAGAATCCGGACGGGACAATTGAAGCGGTTTCTCCGGAAGCTGCTGAAAAAATGTTGAAAAGTATGCCGAGTGATCGGAGAATATTATATGAGAATATTGAATAGAACCATGTAACCTGTTGCTGGTCGCACAAAGTTAATCTTAAAGAAACGGAGGTTTTTCATGTTTAAAATTGTTAGACGGGAAGAGATGGCCGAAGGCACGGTGATACTGAACGAAATTGAAGCGCCTTTGATTGCCCGCAAGGCAAATCCCGGCCAGTTTGTTATTCTGAAAGCCAATGAGACAGGGGAACGCATCCCCCTGACCATGGCTGAAACTGATGCTGAGAAAGGGACAATAACAATAATCTACATGATTGTGGGCAAATCCACCGCTCTTTTCAGAGATCTGAAAGTGGGTGAGGGATATCAGGATGTTATCGGCCCGCTGGGCAAGCCGACACATATAGAAAAGCTGGGTAAGGTGGTATGCGTGGGCGGTGGTACTGGCATAGCTGTCCTACATCCCATTACCCGTGCGCTCAAAGACGCGGGAAACGAGGTCGTCTGTATCGTCGGTGCCAGAAGCAAAGACCTGCTCATTATGGAAGATCAGATGAAAGCCGCTTCCCATGATCTCAGGATATGCACAGATGACGGGTCATACGGGCATCACGGCTTTGTGACAGACGTGCTGAGGGAGGTTCTGGAGAGCAACGGGGATGTGAAGCTTGCCGTGGGAATCGGGCCTGTGCCCATGATGAAGTTTGTATCCAAGATGACAAAGGAGTTCAATGTAAGGACAATGGTCAGCCTGAACCCGATAATGGTTGACGGCACAGGAATGTGCGGCGGATGCCGGGTTTCGGTGGGCGGCAAGACAATGTTCGCATGTGTTGACGGGCCTGAATTCGATGGTCACGAGGTTGATTATGACGAACTCATGCTCCGACTTCAGGCATACTCCGAGGATGAGAAAAAATGTTATGAGGATTATTGCAATTTGAGAGATGCATCATAGTGCATGATTCCATGAATAATATCCTGAATGAGCAATAATCCCATGCAGAGCAAATTTTCCAGTTCGTAGGCGGTTTTTGCCCGCAAGACCGCCTGAAGGCGGAACTACGAACTGTTCAGCCACAATTTGAAAAATTGTGCCACTGCAATCAACCCGGACATTATTCCTGAAACGAAGCACTTGAGCAGTTAGCTGTTGCCGGCAGCAGAAATAAACAACCGACAAATCTAAGGAGGATGTTATGGCGGAAAAGAAAGCTAGGAAAGAGAAGATACCCAGACAGCCAATGCCTGAGCAGGCCCCGGAGGTCAGAAGGAAAAATTTTGATGAGGTCCCCTTCGGGCTTAGTCCGGAAGCGGCCATGAAGGAGGCTGAAAGATGCCTGCAATGCAAAAAACCCGTATGTATTGACGGATGTCCGGTGGAAATTGATATACCCGGCTTTATCCAGTTGATAAAGGAAGGAGAATTCTCCAAATCCATAACCAGGATATGGGAAAGAAACAGTCTTCCCGCTATCTGTGGCAGGGTGTGTCCCCAGGAGTTGCAGTGTGAGGGCAAATGTATCGTGGGCAAAAAGGATGAGCCGGTTGCCATCGGAAATCTGGAGCGATTTGCTGCTGATTATGCGAGGAAAAGCGGTGAGTGCGAATTGCCGGTGCGGGCTGAACTTACCGGGAAAAAGGTTGCCGTTGTGGGTTCCGGTCCGTCCGGACTGACGGTTGCAGGCGATCTTGCTCTTCTCGGGCATGAGGTCACAATTTTTGAAGCCTTTCACAAACCTGGCGGAGTGCTTGTCTATGGAATTCCCGAATTCAGGCTTCCCAAGGATATTGTTTTCGCTGAGGTTGATGCGCTTGAACCTCTGGGCGCAAAGCTTGAATGCAATGTTGTTGTGGGAAGAAGCGTGACGGTGGATGAACTTTTTGAACAGGGATATGATGCGGTCTTCTTAGGGGTTGGAGCAGGATTGCCCCGTTTTCTGAATGTTCCGGGCGAAAATCTTATCGGCATATTTTCCGCAAATGAGTACCTGACCCGCTCCAATCTCATGAAAGCCTACCGTTACCCCGAATATGACACACCCATTATCATGGGTAAGAATGTGATCACGCTGGGGGCCGGAAATGTGGCGATGGATGCTGCCCGAACCGCCATGCGTCTGGGTGCTGCAAGCTCCCGCATAGTGTATCGCCGTTCAAGAGATGAGGTGCCTGCAAGGGCTGCGGAAGTCCACCATGCTGAGGAAGAGGGCGTTGAGTTCTTCTTCCTGACCGCTCCCACCAAATTCATGGGGAATGAGCAGGGTCGGGTTATCGGTATGGAAGGTCTGAAAATGGAACTGGGCGAGCCTGATGATTCCGGACGGCGCCGACCGGTTCCCATGAAAGGTTCGGAGTTCGAATTGGAATGCGATCTGGTCATTATCGCAGTGGGCGCAGGCCCCAATCCCCTGCTGACCCAGTCCACCGAGGGGCTGTCTCTGAACGATTGGGGATATGTCGCGGCGGACGAGGAAACCGGCAAGACCACCAGAAAAGGTGTCTGGGCAGGGGGAGATATTGTAACCGGTTCGGCCACTGTTATCCTTGCAATGGGAGCCGGAAGAACAGCCGCTGATTCCATTCATAAATATCTTACATGGGGATGGTAGTTAATCTCTGACCCGTTTCGGCAGACTCGTTTCGGCAGGCTCAACGACCGGTTTCGCTTTCGGTCCCCGAGCCTGTCGAGGAGTACTTCATATTTCACAGGAGATCAGCAAAATGAAACATCTGACGTCTTTTATTTCAAAAATGGAGAAATCGGGAATTTCTCCCATTGTGATTGAAACATTTGGATATTACTATGAAAAAATTGTTGCCGGCGAAACAGGTCTGATTCCCGGCAGGGATATCAGACCGCCGGATCCCGATGAAGTCACAGATTCGGAAACGCTCGGTGATTATGCTGAGGCAGGAAGGAAATTTCTGGATAATGCAGTCAGGATCACTTTGAACGGCGGTCTGGGAACCAGCATGGGGCTGACAAAGGCCAAATCCCTTTTGGAAGTCAAAGATGGCAGGACATTTCTTGATATTATTGTGGAGAAAGCTGAAAAATCAGGGGTGCGGCTGGCCCTGATGAACAGCTTCAGCACCCATGATGATACCCTTGCCGCACTGTCGGATATGAATTTGTCCCGTTTTCCCATGACCTTTCTCCAGCACAAATTCCCCAAAATATTGCAGGAGAATTTTGCTCCTGCCCAATGGCCGCAAAATGAGGAATTGGAATGGAATCCTCCGGGACATGGCGACATATACACCGCACTTCACACTTCCGGGATGCTGGGACAGCTTCTTGACGCGGGCATCCGATATGCGTTCATATCCAATTCCGACAATCTGGGCGCTGATTTGGATACCTCCCTGCTGGGGTATTTTGCCGGGAAGCAGTTTCCCTTTATGATGGAGGTCTCGGACAGAACCCCTGCGGATGCCAAAGGCGGACATCTGGCCAGACATAAGAACGGTCGTCTGATACTCCGGGAATCAGCCCAGTGTCCTGATGATGAACTGGACGCGTTCAGAGATATTAAACGCTACGGATTTTTCAACACCAACAATTTATGGGTCAATCTGGAATTTCTCAGAAAACTGATTGAGGAGGAGAAAACTGTCCGTCTCCCCATGATCCTGAATCCCAAAACCCTGAACCCGAGAGATAAAACCAGTCCAAAGGTTTTTCAGGCTGAAACCGCCATGGGCGCGGCCATATCGCTTTTTGAGGGGGCTGTGGCTGTGAAAGTTCCCCGGACACGGTTTTTTCCGGTTAAGAAATGCAGTGATCTGCTGTTTATCCGTTCCGACTGTTTCAGACTGAGACACGGTGATCTGATTCTGAATCCGAACCGGACCCGGGACAGCATGAAGATAAGGCTTGATCCTGCTCACTATGCCAAAATTGATCAGTTCGATGCCCGTTTCAAAGCAGTTCCCTCCCTCACAGACTGCGAATCGCTGAGTGTGGAGGGGGATGTGCTGTTTGAGAAAAATGTGATCATAAGGGGAAATGTGATCATAAGAAACACTGGGACGGCTCAGGCAATTGTGAGAGAGGGAAGCGTTGTCGAGGGGGAGACTGAATTGAACTGCCCATGACACACAGGCTGTTCATGTCAGCCCCGGATTGAATCACAATATTTGCAGAGGCGGAAAAAATGTTTTATTTCCTTTGAAGTGGAAGCAATGATTGCCGAGCAGGACACCTTTCTCATCATGAACACTGATAGCTGTCCCAGTGAAAGCATGGCAGAACTGGTGGGACAAATTTATCTTCAGAGGCAGGTATTCCGACGGTTTGATTGAAGACCTCCGAGGTTTCCAAAACCTCGGAGGTCTTATTTATTCCAAAACCTCGGAGGTCTTATTTATTCCAAAACCTCGGAGGTCTTATTTATTCCAAAACCTCGGAGGTCTTATTTATTATGAACAGGGTCACACATTGAAAAAGGTGCGAAAAAGCATTCCTTCAAAAAAAATTCCCGAAGTTGATGAAATCTTCGATAATGTGCGCAAAGCAAATACGGAATCCGACAATAATCCGGAATCACTGCTTGATGAAGCCTATTGGAAAGAAGACGAGGTTCCGGAAAAGGCTACGGCTTGAGGTTCCGGGCGATTGGTTCCAAGAACCAATCGCCAACAACTGACAAGCAACAACTCTAACCAAAGGAGATTTTTTATGTCTGAATTTTCAAGTATTCTGAAGGATATAGTCCTGTTTCATGATATGGGGGAACAGGACTTGAATGAGATCGCTCAGAGAATCGTTAAGCGGACATACCGGCTGGGAGAATATCTCTTTCACTCGGGCGAATCGCGCAACGAGTTTTTCATCATTCAATCAGGTGAAGTTGAAATACTTAATGAAATCGGTGATATACACAAAACCATCGGCCGGCTCAGTAAGGGGAATTTTGTGGGGGAAGGCACGATGCTTGACGATAATCAGCACGCAAATTCCTGTCGGGCCGTGGTTGACACAGAGATATTGGTCCTGGAACGGAGCGGCATCAATGACATCTTTGAGAGAAGCCCGGATACGGCCAGAAAAATTCTCTCCCGGGTGGCCCGGGTGATCACCTATCGCCTGAAATATGCCAATTTCGGATACAGAGGCGCGGCCCTTGGCGATATTGCAGGGAAACGCCGCATGGAACATGATCTTCTGGGAGACCGCGAAGTGCCGGCCGAAGCTTATTATGGCATCCAGACTCTGCGCGCGCTGGAGAACTATGACATAACCGGTATCCCGCTCTCCCATTTTCCGAGTCTGCTCAAGGCTTTGGCCATGGTAAAAAAGGCAGCCGCAAAGGCAAACCGGAAGCTGGGGGATCTCGACAAAGAGATTTCCGCGGCCATCTGTGCGGCCTGTGATGAAATCATCACGGGGAATCTCCACAACCAGTTTGTGGTGGACATGATTCAGGGCGGGGCAGGCACATCCACCAATATGAACGCCAATGAAGTGATCGCGAACCGGGCTTTGGAGATTATGGGTCATTCCAGGGGGGAATATAAGATTATTCATCCCAATAATCATGTGAACATGTCCCAGTCCACCAATGACGCGTATCCCACAGCGCTCCGCCTTGCCATACTCCTCAGTTATGAGGACCTGACCAAGTCCATGTCGGAACTTGCTTATGAACTGAAACAGAAGGCTGTGGAGTTCTCCGATGTGATAAAAATGGGCCGGACCCAGTTGCAGGATGCGGTTCCCATGACCCTGGGCCAGGAATTTGAGGCCTTCCGGGTAACTGTTAAAGAGGATATCCAGCGGGTCAAGAGTATTGTTATGTTGTTCAGGGAGGTCAATCTCGGGGCAACCGCTATAGGAACCGGCATCACCGCTGATCCCGAGTACTCGAGTCTGGCAATTGAGGAACTTTCACGCATCTCCGGTATTGAAATGGTACCGGCCGAGAATCTGGTGGAGGCCACATCGGATATGGGAGCTTTTGTCACGTTTTCCGGGATGCTCAAGCGAATCGCTGTCAAGATATCCAAGATCTGTAATGACCTGCGGCTTCTGAGCAGCGGCCCCAGGGCCGGCATGAATGAGATCAACCTTCCCCCGATGGCGCCCGGATCCTCCATAATGCCCGGAAAGGTTAATCCGGTCATCCCGGAGGTTGTGAACCAGGTGGCATACCAGGTTATCGGCAATGACCTGACTGTTACAATCGGCGCTGAAGCGGGCCAGTTGCAGCTCAATGTCATGGAGCCGGTCATCGCGTTCAACATCTTCCAGTCTGTGAAGATGCTCACCCAGGCCATAACCACTCTGACGAACCGCTGTATCAAGGAAATAACCGCAAATCGGGAACAGTGCCGACAGATGGCCGAGAACAGCATCGGCATAGTCACCGCGCTCAACCCGCACATCGGTTATGAAAACTCCACGCGGATAGCCAAAACAGCGCTGGAGACAAATCAGAGTGTCATGGAACTTGTGCTGGAGGAGAAGCTGCTGAGTGAGGAGGACCTGAAAGATATCCTCAGCCCGGAGAAAATGACACGTCCCCGCTTCTGAAAAATGTAGAACAATTTTCAAATTGTTCGTATCCGGATGTAGAGCAATTTTCCAAATTGTTCGTTTTTGGCAGTGCTGCAGAAGCAAATGGCTACAAACATATCGCCCCGATGGGGCTGTCCGCCTCGCAACGAGAACAAACCCCGAAGGGGTGCCATATTTGTAGCCCGGTGTGAAACACCGGGAAAGGGAACCCCGAAAATGCAAGCCCCGTAGGGGGCGGCATGTTTGTAGCAATTTGCGCCCCCCGAAAATGCAAGCCCCGGGGCGGCGGCATGTTTGTAGCATCCCCGCAAAATCCCCCCTTGAGGGGGGCAGGGGGGTGTTTGGGCCTGTCTTGCTACAAATATGTCGCCCCATAAAAACCCAGGGTGGCGCTGCGCTGAGTCATAT
>Ga0233403_10001595_pt1 | contig 10484 bp, 10 predicted proteins | sample Na_oxic_1_MG_FD_179866 | JGI IMG/M metagenome (GOLD analysis project Ga0233403, IMG submission 179866) | Seawater microbial communities from Saanich Inlet, British Columbia, Canada - Na_oxic_1_MG | ecosystem: Environmental > Aquatic > Marine > Inlet | place: Canada: British Columbia | collected...
AATCAATGAACTGTATATTTCAAGGTGCAAAAATAAAGCTTCACAAAGCCAGGTAGGATGGGCAAACGTCTTTTTGTTATGCATCGGATTAATCATCAATTATCGGTGGGCAACACATTGCCTACCCAACCTGGTTACCTTTTTGGCACTACCCATATTTTTGTGTCAACCAGAGCAACTATTCTCTGGGTATTATAGATGTTCATAAAAATAATTTACTTCGTTTCATACGCACGAGGGCAACCATAAGGGATTGCCCCTACATTTGTGAACTTATTTATCTGAAAAACGATAGGTTTTAAAACTCAATGCAAGTAAGATGCGTCGTCACACATAACCCCTTTTCCATATTTTCTACTTGAATCTCTATATGATATAATTCCGCTATTCTCTGTACGATTGATAATCCTAAACCACTGCCTAAAATATTTTCGCATGAAAATAGGGGACAGACCACATTTATTATCGAAGCAACCTTGGCTCTCAAAAGGAAAATTTTCTTTGCCATTCTGAAAAGTATACCTTTTTGCATAAAATGTGGTCTGTCCCTATTTTTACACTAAATCGTGAAAATAATTTTCTGAGTTCAGGTATTGTTCGTTATTCATTCACAATTCACAATGAACCTAACGGTTACTGCGTTTCACAATTCACAATTCACAATTGTATAGTATTTCTTTTTTTTAATCTGAAGATTCTGCAATTTAACATACATCATAGCCGTCATTAGGGCATCGTTAAAAGCATCATGTTGACCAAATGCGGGTAAATCCAAGTCTTTCAAAATCGCATCAAAACGCAAATCGACATGAATTGGATGAAAAACATTTTGCTTATAATCATAGTAAATACCAGAAACCTCAATTTGTTGATTCGGTAATGTAATACCAAGCAATGGTTTGAGGTATTTATTAATCATGGCGACATCAAATTCCAAATAATAGCCCACTAAAGGGCGAGAACCGATAAAATCTAAAAAGCACAAAATGGCTTCATCAGCTTGTAAACCATTTTCCAAATCACAATGACGTAAATGATGAATTTTGATACTGGCTTCATCTATCTCGGTGCGGGGTTTGATAAATAATTCTAACTTTTGGCTCGTCAAAATCTTATTTTTATTAATCTTGACAGCACCGATGGAAAGAATGTCGGCTTTTTTAGGATTGATATTGGTGGTTTCGCAATCAAAGCAGATTAGTTCATGATCAGGCGGTTCAGTGAATAAGTACGCATATTTTTCAAGTTTTAATTTGTTGCGATTGCGCCACTTTTGTAAAGTTTTAAACATGACTTGATGCTCAAGTTTTCAAAAAATAGTATTTCTGATGGGATAAATCCTTTATTATATACAATCAATGCTCCTTTTCTTAGCTAATCCTATCCAACTTAAAATGATAATTAATAAACTGTTTAAAATTATTAACTATTTTACCTACCTTTTTACCTATCTTTAAAAATACCATTTTTTCAAAAAATGGTATTTCTTGTTTAGAAACAAAGTTTTTTGAAAGAGCTTCTTCAGTACAGTACAAAAGCGGCTAATTCCTAATTTAATTATGGATTAACAATTCACAATTAAAAAAAATGGGCTTGAAAAAATTTTTATGCTGCTCATACCCTTTAAAATTACCATAAGCGAACAAAAAATATTTTGACCTAGAAAATTATTTTCAAAAAAGGCTTGACCTTTTTTTAAGGACATGGTAGTATTGACACCCCATTAAAAATACCATTTTTTGAAAAAATGGTATTTCTTGAGTATTTCTGACAGGGGGGTGATGTGACCAGCTTTGGTCATTTACTTCGTGAGTTTGTGTTTCGGTAAGACGGATTGGCTAATTCCTTATTAATTAGGAATTAACCATTTTACTATTTGTTTATTGACACATAAGGGGTATAAGATAATACCATATTGTCGATGAAGACGTGTTCCCACGCTGGACACTAATTTGGACCCACCCAATAGGCGGTGGCAATTTATACCCGCTTTGGCGGTTGACTTGTGTGTGGAATTTTGCCTGAAAGCGAGCGTAGGGTAGTTAAACCCACCATTCCTTATTTCAATTAACCCACATGATGCTCGCTTTTGAAATTTATTTTCCACGATAGAACCATTTAATTGGTAATTAATAATTGTGAATAAATAAGTCCTATTGAATTAGTTAATTGGGGATTCAATGATGAAATTATTATCATTCCTAAATGCACACCTGTGCATCTTACTACTATCTTCAGGAATCCTGTTCCTGTCATCTTGTGCCTCAAGCCCACCTACTGTACAGGTGGAGCTTGAGCCGACTCCTGATCCGGTCATTTCTGCCTCTGCCGAAAAAGAGGTTAATATCAACGTAAAGCTAGGCGCTGATTGGGAATGTTTCCCCAGCAATAAAGGAAATTTAGAGAGCCTACAAAAAAAGGGGCCAAATATTCAAATCTGCCGTTTTGAGAGGATTTCACCATCATGCAATCCGTCACTGACATCTAGTAGTGCTTTTGACCTTCCGTGGCCAAAAATAAAATGGCCTTCCACTATTTGCGCCAGATTAATAACAGCATCAAATGATGCTAAAAAACTTCCTCCTCTAACGGGAAGCATCAATGCTGAAACATTTTTCTGCACTAATAAATCGGACTTATGGAAAGAGGAGAGCTTTCTTGGCACGTTAGCCCGTTGTTACAAAAAAAGGCAAGAAGAAAGAAAACTTGCAGACTTGCGTATAAGAGGCCATGCTGATATCCGTGGTGAAGATAAATTCAATGAGCAGTTGAGTAGACAACGTGCATGTGGAGTGGCTAATTATCTTAGAAATTACCTTATTAAAGGAAAAGGGGATGCTGACTGGAAAGAAGAATGCGTGGTAAGTGGTCAAAAGAAATATGAAGAAGAACATTTTACTATGGAAGTGGTAGCATTAGGTGAATCTAAAGCAGATCCCAAAGAACAACATGCTTTTAACCGCCGAGTTGAAATCCAAACAGAAACAAATGACGAAATACTTAAAGATTATAATACATTAAAGAAAACACAAACGCTTACGCAATCCGAGGGTACACTTCTGAGTCAACCATTGGAATATCAGAAGTTTCAAGGAGGTGAACAGCCTACTATAATTACGCTACAGGAACCATTGGAATATCAGAAGTTTCAAGGAGGTGAACAGCCTACTATAGTTACGCTACAGGAAGCGAAAACATTGACTCAGCCGCAACTTTCGCCAGAACCAGAAAAGTTTATGCATTGGTCAATGCCAACACAACAACCGATACCAAGGGAGGCTGAACATAGCAACAAAGGATTTATGGATTCAGTTGGCAATTTAGTTGAGTCATTTAAGTCAATTTTGGGTTCATTTAAGTCAGTTTTTGATTATGACAGCTCAGATCCTTTTGAGGTTGAGAACCCAACAGATATAGCAAAAGAGCTGTCAAATTTCTCACAAAGTTGCGAAGAATTTGCGAAGGCAATTCAGCTTAGTTCAGATATCGAAAACCGGTTCTGTCCGGATCAATAAATTGACTCATTGTTGTTGTACCGTTTGATTTATAGATTTTTTTTAGATGAATTATTTTCCAAGAAAAGGCGTTAGAAAGAATATTTGAGCCGTTTTTGAAACTATTTTCCTAAAAATCTATATATAATGGTATCGTTATTTTAATTCAAATAGGGGAGGTAAAAATATGCTCGAACAAAAAAAGTTTTCTAGACGTACTTTGCTAAAGGGCTTGTTTGCTGCACCGCTTCTCATTCCGTTCCAAGCGGATGCCCAAGCCATTTACAGAGCAATCACGACTGAATGGAATAATGATAATGATTCTGCGGTGAAGGATTTAGTTGTCACTTCAGATATTTTCTCATTTTCTAGGCCATCGCATATTGTTGAGGCATTTGGTGAGTTTCATACCTCATTTATGGCACTCAACACGGTGATCACGGATATTAAACAGAGAGATATGCTCTTATCGGTAAAAAACCATAAAGTACGAAATTTGACTGTTGACAGTCAATACTTGAAAAAGTACTACAATAATACAACGACTGACTCTCCTAATCGGAAGCAAAAACAGTTGTTATCAATAGTCAGACAATCTCATGACTTAGGAAGGTATGTTCGTATGGCACCCGAACAGCTTCGTTCTCTGCCTTATGATCTTGATGGATGTGTATTTTCTTATCAACCACCATATAGACAAGGGACACGGTACACTGATCCCAAGTTTGTCAAAGCGAGTCTAACGGGGTCATTTGCTATATTTGTGACTCAAGCCATTTTTCATTATGCAGGTAATTGGTTAAATAGGTGGTGGAATAAGGGTAGTGAACCCGATTGGAAAGAGACTGGTGTTAATTGGGTGCGGAATCCAAGACAACCTGGTTTGTATCGGAATTACAATCCGTCAGTATGGCATCCTATGGCTTCTAAGATTGAAAAAGTGTCTCTTGAACAGAAAAAAAGTATAGATATAGGGTTCCCCGGCGGGCAGAATCACAGACTCTATACAGAAGATAAACAGGGTAATAATACCATTCCTACTTACTGGTACCCCTCGCATGAACGACAAACTTGGATGGGAGAAAACCCAAATCAATGGTACTATGATCAGCAAAATCGTCCACAGATGGCTCTTCCAGGTACCTATGTTTCTAACCCATTCAACTTGCTGTTTTTTAAAGACCATCGGGGAAAAATGTATGCTCAGTTTTTTCAACCGGTTAGAATCTGATTGGTTTGCCCGTGAAGCTAACCATTTTTTTGTGAGCTAATTTTTTTTAACACCACCTTGGCAGATACTTTTTGACATATAGTTTTTCAGATAAATAACTTCACACTCTAAACCTGACAGGTCTCGAATACCTGTCAGGTTTTTGGAAGTTATTTTTCTGAATACCTATAGTATTCAAATATCAGAAATTATTTTGCCAAGGTACATCAAGCAAAGAGGAGTAATTTGACGTATGAATACAAAGCGGCAAAATTTGTTTAAGGTTGGGTTGGTAATAAGCATAGCCTCGATGTTCTTTGTTTTATCAGCCTGTACATCATTGACACCACTTGGGGTAAAAGAAACAGAAGTTGTTAGTAAGAGTACCGAAACAGGGGGTAAGGAGGCTAACGAAAAAGCAGAGAAAGCTGCCAAGAAGAAGGCTGAAGAAGCTGCCAAGAAGGCTGAGGCTGAGAAAAAAGCCAATGAAAATGATGGTAAAGTCCAGAAAAGCAGTCAAGAATGCCATATCGTTAAGGATAAATTAGATGGCGACAAATTTATTACCGAAGTCATCAACACGCTTGAAACCATCAAAAAGCTTGGTGGTAAAAGTTGGCTCTCTTCAGAGTGCAAAGCGATTCAGAGTGCTACGATAGGAAAGCGAACCTATCGGGTTGATTTTTCTAAGGAGGATGTGATTATCAACAAGCAAGCGAGTGGTGAAATGCAGGAATTAGCTCGTCTGAATTGGGAAACAGATGTCACTCCAAAATTCCTAATAGTCCTCCGTTCTGCGATTATTATGGCACAAAAAAAGATGGAAAGTAGCTCGGAAACAGATAAACTCAGTATTTTTGAGTGGAGCTTTCCAGGGGAAGATGTGAAGGATATTGATCTGATACCGGGTACAGAGCAAATTAAAGGTGGGTATTCTGGTCGTTCATATACAACAATTGATGGGGATCATGTTTACTGGACAACTGAGCAAAAGCTCAAGCTTACAGGAAATGCAGCGGACTTGATCGTATATCAACCCAAAGAAGAAAAGAAGCTGACTGCACTCGCGCAGCTATTTAGTATGAATTAAAGGTGGGTTTTCAATTTGTGTTCCTACCCAGCCTATAAGGGCAGACACTTATGTCTGCCCCTACGAAATTCCGTGCAGGTAGGGTCGAACATAAGTGTTCGCCCTTGTGTTCGCCCTCTTATAAATCAATGGTATTAATCCTACATGAAAATGACATTTTGAGTCGGCTTTAGCCGACTTAAGCTATTAGCATGGAAATTTATTTCCATGCAGATAAATGAAAAGGAGGTATAAGTGACAAAATTTTGGTTAATATGGTTAAGTTTATTACTGATGCTGTTTTCAGCTTGTGATGTGAAAGAAACGCCAGAGTCCATGATGAAAGTGCCGCCGGCTCAAGGTGAAAATGTTTCTAAAGAAGATCAAATAGTAGCCGCCCCATCATCACCCATGAATAGAAAATTCGCCCCGAAAAAGAACAATGCTGAAATGGTTTTGGTTGATGACAAAGCGGAGCCAAGGACAGAACAATCTGCACAACCCCCTGAACCTTGTGAGGGAATACCAGCAGAGGTAAAAATTGACCCTCGTGTTCAGGAATTTCTGACTTGTGAAGTTATACAGGTATTATCGCAACCTGATAGTGTACAAAGTTTCCTGATAAAACCAGAAAAAGCTGACAGTTCTGTACCTATTGCAAATAGATTAGGTCATTTCCCCATTGAGCCTGATGGACGAGGGCTCAATTTGGAAGGCGCGAATTTAAAGCAATTTCAAAAGTTGCTTTTTTCAGAAAATAGTTACCATTTTGGGATGGAAAAAAGATGTCGTTTTCGCCCTGATATGGGTTTGTATTTTGTCAAACATGACAAAAATGTGGAAATTCTTTTTTCCAGCTCTTGTAATCTTTGGTTGTTTATTTATGGTGGGGAAGAAAAATTAGAAGATTTTGATCCGATTCAAGATCAATTAACCTTTCTTAATGCTTTATTCCCAGTAGAAACGCCAGAGGAAACGCCGGAAATGCCGGCAGAAACACCGGTAGAAACGCCGGAAATACTTACGGAAACATCGGAACTTCTGTAAATACTTAAATATCACTGTTGTAACATGCGAGGTAGAAATATGACTAGAAAAATGATTGCTTTTTTGGCAATACTTAGCTTTTTATTTTTATCGGCTTGTGATGCTCCTTTCTTTCCAACTAAACCGGATTATGGAAAGAGGGATACTGGTAGTGTCTCATCTACTACAGGATTTGGTCGCCAGTTTGATGGAAGTGGAACAAGCACGAGTTCTAGGGGAGGGTTTACCAGAAAATTTAGCTCTCGTAGTAGTTCTCGTAGAGATGGGGCGACTCTTCATGCCATTATTGTAGCCGATACTGATGATCCGAACATTGGTAAAAGTGTTGAGGTGGACTTAAAACGCTTGGAAAACTTAGTAAAAGAGATTGCCAACAATACAGGATTATCCCTGACAGGTGGTTCTCTTTTTGGAGATAGCTTCACCAAAAGCAACATCTTAACTGTTGTTAATGATCTGTCAGTAGGACCAGATGATGTTGTGTGGTTTTATAACTCAAGCCATGGGTTCAATTCTGGTGGTGGCGAATGGCCTGATATATACGCAGGTACTTCTGGTATACCTTTAAATAATATTGCGGATATTATCAAAAGTAAAAATCCGCGTCTCTCCATTGTTATGGCGGATGTTTGTAATAAAAGTTTAAACCGTGCTGGTTATGATAGTTCAAGAGCAGGGGGAAAAGCTGAAAATTACAAAGAGTTGTTTTTGAAATATAAGGGTACTATCATCGCCTCTAGTTCCATAAAAGGACAATATTCTTGGGGCAACGCGCAAATGGGAGGCTTATTTACTAATGCTTTTCTAGGAGAACTCGGTCAAGAATTGATTGTTTCGGATCGAAGACCCAGTTGGGAAACACTTATGGAACGTGCGACTCAACCTATTCAAAATTCCTCAGAACCACAACAGCCACAAGCTGAAGTGAATGTGAGAGCGACAGGAGATTGGGGCGGACCGGTTAACTGTGAAACAAACCGTGGGCATCCTGATTGTGTGGGAATCCCAGGCTGTCCACCTAGCGATCCTAACTGTCCGAGTCGCAAGAAAAATACTCAATCTATATTTAAACACAAATTTTAGTTTAGATATCCTTCAAAAATGTAGGCAACCCTACGGATTGCCTCTACACATCCATTTTCTAAGGGCAAGCCCTATTGGTTGCCCTTTAATTTTTATTAAGGAGATTAACAACATGAAAAAATGGCTTTTAAGTGCCTTAAGTCTATCATTATTAACTGTACTGCCTACTGTTGTTTGTGTGGCAGAAACTGCTGATAACGCAAAAGTCGCTCCACCGGCAAGTACAAAGGCACCATCGCCTGCTAGTCTTGAAAAAACGGCACCGCTTGTTAACGCAAAAGCTGCTCCTCTTACCAGCCGTGATAACGAAGAAACAACACCTGTAGAAACACCTGAACCTTGTGAGGGAATGCCCCAGACGGTGAAAGTTGAACATCGCGTTCAAGAATTTTTAACTTGTGAGGTTATTCAGGTACTTGCACAACCTGGTTCTGTAGAAAGCTTTCGGGTAAAACCGGACCCTGATCCCTCCTGGCCAGAGAAAAATCGTTTGGGTGATTATCCTATTATTGGAGAGGCTGAAGGTGGAAAAGGGCGAAATTTAACTGATGCAGAAGTAAAAGATTTGCAGAAGTTATTTTTTGCTGAAAGCAGTTACCATTTTGGAATGGAAAAGCGGTGTCGTTTTCGTCCTGACACAGGGTTACATTTTGTGAAAGGCAATCAATCCGTGGACGTTCTATTTTCCTTCTCTTGTGATCTTTGGTTGTTTGTTCATAAAGGGAAAGAGAAACTAGAAGATTTTGATCCCGTTCATAAAAAATTGTTGACACTCCGTAATGCTTTATTTCCACCTGAAACATCTACTGATGAAAACTAAGGAGAGGCATTATGAAAAATGAACATCGACAACGTAAAATGCCATTTTTGGTGTGTTTAATAACACTATTTGTGGCTTTTCCAATGGGAGTATCAGCAGCCACGCTTCATGCGATTATTGCAGTCGATACTGAAGATGGTACTATTGGCCCTAGCGTTAGGGTGGATTTGGGAAAAATGCAGGGTTTGGTGAACAATATTTCTCAATACACTGGATTAGCTACTGCGGGTCGTGCTATTAGCGGAAATGAACTCAATCGGCGCAATATTATGAGTGCTGTAGAAGGCTTATCGGTTGGTTCTGATGATGTGGTGCTTTTTTATTATGCTGGTCATGGGTATAATCCTAGTGAAACGGCGTGGCCTGCTATGAACTTAAGCGGTGATGATTTACCCCTGAAAACAGTGAGAGAAACACTGAAAGCAAAAAATCCACGTCTTCTTATCGTCATGGCAGATACCTGTAATGCTCCAGGAAGCGGAGGAGGTTTTGATGCAAGAGATGCAGGCAAAGCCAATAATTACAAGGTATTATTTTTGAAATATAGAGGGACTATTACTGCATCCAGTTCCGAGCCAGGAGAGTATTCTTACAGTAACGCAACAATTGGGGGATTCTATACGAATGCCTTTTTAAATAGCCTAACCACAGAATTGGTTTCAAACCAAACGCCAAGTTGGGATGCCATTATGGAACGGGCTAATGCTCCTCTTAATAATGGTTCGCAACATCCTCAAGCCAAAGTTGATGTCAAATTGATAGGAGGAGCTATTGGTAACAATCCTGATGATTGTAGAAATCCACCCAATTGCAATGGAAGTCCTGTCTTTTCGGCACCGGCAGACAATATGGGAACCTGTCAAAAACGTTACAGAAGAGGCGGAAAAAAGTGTTGTCTCGATCAGCAAGGAAAAGAACATTGCTGGTCTTTAACGCTGGATTAAATTTGAAATAGTGAGTCTCTTACAATCGGCAATGGGTTGAGTCGGTTTTAACCGACTTTAGCTTTTAGCCTTAGAATTGATTCTAAGGAACGTGCCTGAAATAATTTTTCTTATGTTGAATCAAACCTGACAGGTTTCCAAAACCTGTCAGGTTTAGTTGTCGAAGTTATTTCATGCACATTCCTAAGGCTCAAATAGGAGAACAATGTGCAAAACCGTTACTTTTTGAAGTTTTTCGGCTTATTATTGTGGTTAATAGTCGCGACCTCATACTCATCAGCAACGACGCTTCACGCCATTATTGTTGCCGATACCAACGATTGGAGTGTCGGCGAAAGTGTTAAAACAGACAGGCAAAAGATAAAAAGGCTGACAAAATCTATCTCCAGATACACCAACTTGGCATTAAAAACCTATGACATTTATGGGCATCAGCTCAGTCACCATAAGGTAATGACGACCTTAAACAGACTTTCAGTTGGAAGAAAGGATGTCATATTTTTTTATTATGCGGGGCATGGTGGAAATTCTGATGTAGGAACCGGGTGGCCTTTTATGGATTTAAAAGGTGGACAATTTGAATTAAAAGAGGTTCATAGCACATTAAAATCTAAAAATCCGCGCTTTTTTTTGGTGATAGGAGATACCTGTAATAACTTTAAAGGTAATTTTTCAATTACTGAATCAAGGGGTGGACAAGGTGGTGATGGCTCACGAGCCGAAAATTATAAACAACTCTTTCTAAATTATCGGGGTTACATTATGGCTTCGAGTTCTGAACCTGGACAATCTTCATGGGGTAATCGTCAAGATGGTG
>Ga0233403_10001596_pt1 | contig 10483 bp, 8 predicted proteins | sample Na_oxic_1_MG_FD_179866 | JGI IMG/M metagenome (GOLD analysis project Ga0233403, IMG submission 179866) | Seawater microbial communities from Saanich Inlet, British Columbia, Canada - Na_oxic_1_MG | ecosystem: Environmental > Aquatic > Marine > Inlet | place: Canada: British Columbia | collected...
CCAGGTTTCACCTGGGGCTATTCACATTCAACCCCTATCGGGGTTGTCCCAGGTTTCACCTGGGATGAAAGCAAGAGGCGAGTGGGGTTATTCTTTTAAAATATCAACCCCGTAGGGGTTGAACGTGAATAGCCCCAGGTGAAACCTGGGGTTTTGCAAGAGCCTCGAAATCCTATTTAAAAAAATATTTATTTTTCCGTCAATAAAATTGTCACTTATTTCAAGCACGTTCAGTATATGCGAGGTTTAAGTCATTGATTGAATTAAGTACAATAATTGGGCAACTACGATAAATTGCTGAATATCGAATTTTTTTGATATTGGTAGAATAACATATTTTAGATTTCGTTATACTATATAGATATGTCAATTGAAAGTACCGTAATGTGTTTAAAAAATTTTTTTAAAACTTTACTTGAGTTATAAAAATTATTAAAACAAATAGTTGATCTATAAAAGTTGATAAACCGGTTTGCACTTTGATTTTATTTTTTGATTTAATCAATCCGAGTCAAGTCAAAAAAATCGGATTTATTGAACAGTGGGATAGATTCATCGATTTTTGGCTTGAATATTTATCTAAAACGCTATATACCACAAAATCATGTAGTGATATCAATTATGAATAACTCTGGGCAACGCGTTGGCAAGGGCATGATTTATGCTGCTTGGTTACTCGTACTGGGTTTAAATTGATTGACCCAAATACGTCTGCCGTGAACAAGCTATTTTATCTGGCACCGCTTGGTTTGAAGAAGTATTTAAACAACTGGATAGCCAAGTGGATATCAGTTGGTACGCCCAAGACGGTGCAATGCCATTAAGTTGGACGATTCTGTAGGGGCAATCCCTTGTGGTTGCCCTTTTAAGTACATCCCCCACAACAACCGGCGTGTCAGATACGCCAGAAGGCGTGAACACGGGTACCGTTTTGACCGAGTATTTTAAGCAACGTTCAGATTTGAAATTAAAAAATGATCAGGTTGCTTACCAAAAGATCGACAAATTACAAGATAAGGTGCCCAAAGATTTCAAGACGCATGGCTTACGCAATCTCGTCAGAATCATAGGCGAGTATTTGCAACGAATGGGAGGTACCGAAAATGTGGCTATTGATGCAACCGGTGGCTATAAAGCGCAAATTGCCATTGCCGTCGTGATTGGACAAGCCCTGAATATTCCAGTTTACTACAAGCATGAACGGTTTTCGGAAATTATCGACTTTCCACCCATGCCAATCACACTGGATTATGAGATTTTGGCGGAACATGCTGATATATTAACAGATTTTGAGCGTGGAGAGGTTTTTTCGGCAACTGAATTGGGCGAAATGAGCGAACGTTTACGAGTCTTTCTGAACGAAGTCGAAATCGACGGTGAAGTTTTTTATGAGTTGAACGCGATTGGGCAGGTTTACTTAACTGGCTTTCGGTTGCGCTATCAGCAACGAGTACAGCTAACAACCGCTCAAAACAGAAAAAAGCCGACTTTTGGAAATGATCATCACTACCCAAATGGGTTCAAAGACTTTGTGAATAAAGTTTGGCAGCAAAATGAATGGATGACAACCGCTCAATCTGTCCCTTATAGTGGACAAGACGCTATCAAAGGTATTGGTTTCAAAGTGACACAACGAGGAGAAGAACGTCGTTTGATCGGTACCTTTCCGGATGAAAATCAATTTTCTGCCAAATATTGGATTCGTCTGCCAGACGAGTCACCGGCTCAATTAGCAATGGCAGCGGATAGACTGAATCAAAAATATCGATAACTGATTTTAGTATTGGGGCTATAAATATGCACTTTTCCACCCTTAACCAATGGCTCAATTGGCAAACTTCGTTACATGCCCGTGAAATAGATTTAGGACTCACTCGTGTCAAGACAGTGGCAGAACGTTTGAATTTACTACCCCCCCCCTTTCCGATTATTACCGTCGCCGGTACCAATGGTAAAGGTTCCAGTGTTATCCTACTGGACGCAATATTGTCCGCTGCCAATTATCGTATTGGACGCTATACTTCTCCGCATTTATTACGTTATAACGAGCGTATTTGTATTGGTGGGGTTGGAGCCAGCGATGCCCAAATTTGTCACGCTTTTGAATTAATTGAACAAGTACGTGACGATATCTCCCTGACTGTTTTTGAATTTGGGACATTGGCTGCTATGCTCGTGTTTAGACACAGTGAGGTTGACTTAGCAGTGCTTGAAGTAGGATTAGGTGGACGATTGGATGCGGTCAATATTTTTGACCCCCTAATTGCATTAGTCACAACCATCGACATAGATCATGTAGAATTGTTAGGAAATGATAGAGAAAGCATTGGTTTTGAAAAAGCCGGTATTTTTCGGCCACAACGTCCGGCAGTTTGCTCCGATACGCATCCGCCACAAAGTCTGATTCAACACGCTGAACAGCTACAAACCCGGCTATATTGTCTGGACAGAGACTTTAATTATACCAAAACAAGTGATCAAGCTTGGTCCCTGCAAATGATCAAATCTTCTCCCTGGTTAACCGATTTTGTTCAGTTACCTTTACCCGGATTATTCGGCGATTTTCAATTGCAAAACGCTGCTGGCGCTTTAATGGTCATAAAATTACTGAAACAGGAAAAAATCGACTCTAGTCTGTCAAAAGTGAGAAACTTTCTAATTCCAGACTCTGCCATACATCAAGGTTTAGTGACTGCCAAACTTCTTGGGCGTTTTCAAGTGTTACCTGGGCGCGTGACGCGCATCTTGGATGTTGCCCATAATCCCAAAGGGGCGCAAGTTTTCAGCAAGTTACTCAATCAAACAGCCGGTGCCGGAGCCACTCATGCAGTGGTGGGTTTGCTCAAAGATAAAGACATTGCCGGAATCTTCAAGAATATACAAAGTTGTATCACACATTGGCATGTTGCTCCCCTAAACGTGCCTCGGGCTGCCAGTGCCGAATGTCTAGTAGAACATTTGACAGCTATCGGAGCCAACCAAATTGACAGTTATTCGTCCATCACGGAAGCTTATCGTTATTTACAGAATCATGCTAAGGACGGTGATAGAATTGTCGTGTTTGGCTCATTTTATACCGTTGCTGAAGTATTATCGGTGGAAATGATGTCAAAATGAATTTCCAAAAAACTATAGCCTAAAAAAAACTTATAAAATCACTTTTCAATGTTCAAGTTTTTTCGAGCAACTTTTCTAGCTCAAGTTTTTTGAAAAAAACCTACTTTAGCTGGAAACATCGAAATCAATGGAGTTTGATAACTCATTGATTTCATAAGATTAAATGTCAACCATTCAAAATGAGTGAGGAATTCTACATTATATTCTATAATAGTTATAAGGATTGCTTCTCAAAACATAAGGGTTAGTGAATCTAACCACTAACCAATCCATATCAATTAAACAATCCTTATCATTACATTCATTTACAACAAATAGGTCATTTATGTATTCAAAAGACTTAAACATTGCTGATTTTGATGCTGAACTGTGGCAATCCATACAAGGCGAAGTCCAGCGGCAAGAAGAACATCTCGAACTGATTGCATCGGAAAACTATGCCAGTCCTCGCGTACTTCAAGCCCAAGGCTCAGTGCTGACCAATAAATATGCCGAAGGCTATCCATACAAACGCTACTACGGCGGCTGCGAATTTGTTGATATCGCCGAACAATTAGCGATAGACCGAGCAAAGCAACTCTTTCACGCCGACTATGCCAATGTGCAACCGCATTCCGGCTCACAAGCCAATGCCGCCGTGTACATGGCTTTATTGCAGCCTGGAGACACCACTTTGGGGATGAGTTTAGCGGATGGTGGACACCTGACACATGGCGCGAAAGTCAATTTTTCTGGCAAATTGTACAATGCCATACAATATGGCTTAAATAATGACACCGGTGAAATCGACTACGAGCAAGTTGAGGCTTTGGCACTCGAACACAAGCCCAAAATGATTATGAGTGGTTTTAGTGCCTATTCACGAATCATCGATTGGCAACGTTTGCGCGATATTGCTGACCAAGTCAATGCCTACTTGGTAGCTGATATGGCTCATGTTGCCGGCCCCATTGCCGCCGGATTATATCCAAGCCCAGTGCAAATTGCTGATGTCACCACGACAACCACCCATAAAACACTGCGCGGCCCTCGTGGTGGCTTAATTCTGGCCAAAGCCAATCCAGAACTGGAGAAAAAACTCAATTCGTTGATATTTCCGGGCACCCAGGGTGGGCCATTAATGCACGTCATTGCCGCAAAAGCGGTTGCACTCAAGGAAGCCCTACAGCCAGAATTCAAAACTTATCAAGCACAAGTCATAGAAAATGCGCGAGCAATGGCGGCGGTGATGATGGAACGGGGTTATAAAATTGTCTCCGGGGGTACCGATAACCATTTATTTTTGGTCGATTTAATTGACAAAGGGATCACCGGCAAAGTGGCCGACGCTGCACTCGGCTTGACGAATATCACCGTCAATAAAAACGCCGTTCCGAATGATCCACAAAAACCCTTTGTGACTAGCGGCCTTCGCATTGGTACCCCAGCCGTCACCACACGGGGCTTGGGAATTTCCGAAGTTCGTCAAGTTGCCAACTGGATTTGTGACATTATCGATCAGATAGAAAATCTTGACTTGCAAACTCAAATCAAAAAAGACGTGTTGGCAATGTGTGCCAATTTTCCGGTTTATGGTTAAAATGACAGACTCAAAAACGCTCATGACCACTCCTTCTTTATCGACGGGAAAAATTATTATCTCTCACTCTCCGTTATCAACCGGAGAGGGGGACCATACGGACCCCTCATCAACAGAACCGGTCGTTTGTAATGATCAATATTACATGGCGCGTGCATTACAATTAGGTTTACTTGGTTTATGGAGCACCGATCCGAATCCGCGTGTCGGTTGTGTCATTGTACGTGATGGTAAGATTGTTGGCGAAGGTTGGCATCTATCGGCCGGAGAAGCCCATGCGGAAATTCATGCTTTGCAAATGGCTCAAGAACAGGCAAAAGGAGCCACTTGCTATATCACCTTAGAGCCTTGTTGTCATTACGGACGCACACCGCCGTGTACGGATGCGTTGATTAAAGCCGGTATTAGCCGGGTTGTGGTCGCCATGACCGATCCAAACCCGCTGGTTTCCAGCAAAGGGATAGAACAACTGTTAAAGGCCGGCATTCAGGTAGACACCGGGGTTTTAAGCCACGAAGCCGAACAATTGAATCCAGGGTTTTTCATGCGAATGCGTCATAATCGGCCCTACATTCGCTGCAAATTAGCGATGAGTTTAGATGGACGCACTGCGATGGCTTCGGGAGAAAGCCAATGGATTACCTCTGGTGACGCTCGCAGCGATGTGCAATGTTTACGGGCACGTAGTTCAGCGATCATGACCGGAGCAGGAACCGTCTTGGCTGATGATCCGCGACTGACGGTACGCGAGGCAGAACTCCCTTGCCAGTTAGCTCCTTCAAAGCCGGCCAAGATTAAACAACCGTTGCGAGTGATTATTGATGCCCATTTGAGTATGCCAAAAAATGCCCGAATGTTGAGTTTACCAGGACAAACGATCATTTTCACTGCGTCAAAAACGGAATCGGTTAAGTCTATTTTAACCCAATCAGGCGCTCAAATCATCTATTTACCAAATCGGGAACGCGAAGTTGATTTGCCGAAGATGTGTCAATTCTTGGCTTCCGAATATGAAGTGAATGAGGTACAGATGGAAACCGGGGCCACTTTGAGCGGCGCTATGTTACGTGCTGGTTTGGTTGACGAGTTGGTGATTTATATGGCACCTATTTTAATGGGTAACAAAGCACGCGGCTTGTTTAATTTACCGGAAATTGAACGTATCAATCAACATCTCCCGCTAGAAATTGCTGAAATACGTGCAGTGGGGCGCGATTGGCGTATCACCGCCTACCCAAATTCTTCGCGGTAAGGTAACTCGCAAAAAATAATCTACCAGGGCAACCATAAAGGATTGGGGGCAACCATAAAGGATTGGGGGCAACCATAAAGGATTGCCCCTACGGTCATTATTTCGTAGGGGTAATCCCTTGTGGTTACCCCAATCCCACTCCCAAATAATATACCAATAGGGGAAAATCCGTTGTGGTTGCCCTTTCGTTAACTGGAAAAATGCGTCAACCCCAAACGGGGTTGATTGTCGAACCCCAGATGGAACCTCAATGCTATATCGTGTCGCCTCCAAGTACAACGGATACTCGAAATAAACGGATTTTAGGAATTCATAATTTTGGTAATTTTGGTCGTAAAATTATAATTTGTTAACCGTTTTTTTTATCCGTTTATTTCGAGTATCCGTTGTACTACTCCGATAAAATCAGTCAGTTATTCGTCATTTAGGTTTCACCTGGGGATCGACAATCAATCCCTTTTCGGTTAAGGCGTTGTTTATATAGATCGTTATTGCTTGGTATTTTACTCGCTTTAATAAAAAAAATTGCATTTCAACTTCTGACGGGAACATCAATGAAGAAAAAAATACTGACAACAGAAGAGGCTTATTCCAAACTTCAAGCCTTTTTCAACGATAAACCAATGGTTCTTTTTGGGACTGGAACTTCCAGTGCTATCGACAATAAATTTGGCATGGAAGCTTTAAAAACTCATCTGGATAAAATCCTGAAACCCTCCCTGACAGATACTCAACTAAAACAATGGAATGCGGTCGTTGCCTCTTTAAACTCAAATCATGATTTTGAAAAGGCTATGGATGCCATCACTGATCCAGAACTCATTCAATTGATTACCAACCGAACGGCAGAATTTCTGGTTAAAATTGATAAAAAATATGCCCTCAAAATTTTAACTGGTGACGTAAAATGGCCAGCGATTGGACTCTTTAAACGATTGGTTAATGGACTCCCAGAAACAGATAGAAAGCTCCATGTTGCAACGCCTAACTATGATTTACTGGCCGAATATGCGTTTGAAAAGGCTAATATACCTTACCTAACCGGATTTATCGGCGGAATCTGCCGCCAGCTTGACTGGAAACAATGCGAGAGAGCAGTGACCTTTATCGAAAATGTTCCAAAAGGAAGTAAAATAAGACAAGTCACCCAATTCAAAAAACATATCCGACTGTATAAAGTGCATGGCTCACTAAACACCTTCAAGTTGAATGATCAAATAGTTGAAAATAATGCCTGGATCACTCAGGCTCCAAAGCATTTAGAACGACTGATGATTACCCCCGGCACCTCTAAATTTGAAAGGCTGCATCAAAATAGAGAAGAATTACTGGGCGCTTTTGATACGGCCATTAAAGAACATCGTTCTTTTCTGTTTCTCGGTTATGGATTTAACGACTCACAGCTCACCCAAGGAACATTGGAAGCCAAATTAAAAAACCAAAAATCTCCCGGATTGGTGATTACTCGTGATAGTAATAACAGAATTGAGCGGTTATTAACCAAATGTGATAATCTGTGGCTTATCTGTAAGCATCCTGACAATCGTAACCAAAGCACAAGGATTTATAACAAACAATACCAAGATTGGTTATATCTGGAAGATCAAAAAATTTGGCAAATTGAACATTTCACCCGTGAAATATTGGGAGCTTGATAAATGTCTATTTTCGAGTTCAATGACGATGCGTATCTACTCGGCCAAGTTCGGGAAGTTGACACGAGAAAAATTGCGTTGTCCGTTAACAATGATAAAGACCTCAGAAAAGCCAAAGTGGGTCAATTAGTGACCCTCACACTGATGGGTGCAACCGAATCGTGGCTGATTGGAATTATTGACCGAGTCATCAAATCCGTTTCAACGCGTTACGATGTCGAGGGCTTGACGAGTTCAGAAGAATTTGACAATGATTTAGCCGCGCAAATTGTGAATAGTGTTCGTTTAACATTAGTGGGCACCGTCGGCTGGAATGCCTACCAAGGTGGATATACTTATTCTCGTTCCATACAAGCTGTACCAGAAATTGATTCCAACTGCTATGTGTTACGAGATGCTCAACTAGAATCCTTTATCAAAGTTCTTACTACCGAAGGAAATCAAGAACACTCACTTGAATTGGGTCAATACACGATTGATGAATCAGCGACCGCCTATTTAGATGGCAATAAATTTTTTCAGCGTCACGCGGCCATTTTAGGTAGTACCGGTTCCGGTAAATCGTGGACAGTTGCTTCCATTCTGGAACAAGCGGCAAAACTACCCTCGGCCAATTTAGTTGTATTTGATTTGCATGGCGAGTATCGAGAACTGAGCTATGCCAAACAGTTGCGTATTCCAGGACCAGACGAACTTGGAACCGGTTCGGCAGAATTATTATATTTACCCTACTGGTTATTGAATGCGGAGGAAATGCAGGCCCTGTTTATCGACCGCAGTGAGTTTAGCGCTCATAATCAAGTCATGGCTTTTCAGGATGCCGTCATAGAACAAAAAAAGGCCACACTCACTCGCTTAGGTAAAAATGACGTGTTGAATGCGTTTACACTGGACAGTCCCGTACCCTTTTCTCTCAATAAAGTGATCGACAAATTGCGTACTCTTAATGAGGAATTGATCGCTGGGGCAAGAGGACAGAAACAGGGCCAATTTTACGGCCAGTTCAGTCGTCTGTTAACTCGTATCAACAGTAAGCTCACTGATAAAAGATATGGTTTTCTGTTTAATGCGCCCGCCTCCGAACATAAATATGAGGCGATGGCCAATTTAGCGGCAAAGCTGATGGAGTATTCTAACAAAGGGATTAAAGTGATTGATTTCTCCGAAGTACCGGCCGATATTCGGCCGATTATTGTCGGGATTGTGGCCAGAGTCATTTATCAGATTCAGTTTTGGACACCGCATGAGAAACGCCGTCCATTAGCATTAGTTGGCGATGAAGCCCACCTTTACTTACCCAAAAAAGAGGGACAAAATCCGGTCGAAAAAAGAGCCATAGAAGCCTTTGAAAAAATTGCCAAGGAAGGACGAAAATATGGTGTCGCGCTACTCATAGTGAGTCAGAGACCCTCCGACATCAGCCCAACCATTTTAAGTCAATGTAACAATGTGATAGCACTCCGATTAACCAATGTTGAAGACCAAAATACGGTTCGTAAACTGTTACCAGAAACCTTAGCAAGCCTTCTGGAAACGTTGCCCATTATGGATATCGGAGAAGCACTTATCGTTGGAGATGCCGTCTTACTGCCCAGCCGAATAAAAATCAATCCACCCGAAGAAAAACCGTTGAGTGCAACCATTGAATTTTGGTCAGAATGGATAACAGAAGCAGAACAACCCGATTTTGTCAACGCGGTTGAAAATATGCGTAAACAAGGGCGGAGATAATTGTTATGACCAGAAATATTGCTGGGATTAATCACTAACACGGTGATAGATCGTATCACTTTGGCAGCCAATTCAGTTATTCGACTGATAAAACTTATCCAGAAAGGAGACAATACCATGCCAGCACAACCTAAAACGGCTTATATGACACCAGAAGAATATTTAGCTTTAGAACGTCAAGCGGAATACAAAAGCGAATACTTTGATGGTGAAATTTTTTCGATGTCAGGTGCAAGCCCAAACCATAATCAAATCACAGCAAACGTTTTGGCTGAAATCCACGCTCAATTCAAAAAACGCCCTAGTCGGGTGTATGTCAACGACATGCGTGTCAAGGTGAGTCCAACGGGTTTATATACCTATCCTGATATTGTGGCACTTTGCGACAAATCTCGCTTTGATGATACACAAAAAGACACTTTGCTCAATCCTACCGTACTCATTGAAGTACTTTCCGATAGTACTGCCAACTATGATCGAGGTATCAAATTTAAGCATTATCGTACCTTGGACTCCCTTAAAGAGTATCTTCTGGTTGCCCAAGATGAATATCACATTGAACACTATGTCAGACAGGCCAATAATCAATGGCTATTATCAGAAACCAGCGATTTGCAAGATGTGATCGAGTTGCCTTCAATCAACTGTCGTTTAGCTTTAACGGATATTTACAACAAAGTTGAAATCGAAAACCGAGAGGTTAAGTGATAGTTGTCCGCTGTTTCTTTCGCGACTCCTAGCAACTTAAGAATACGACTGCCGCTGACAGTCATCAGTTTTAAAGGATAAATAATCTATGATGCAACGTGTAGGCATTTGTACTGACTTTGGCTGTGAAAACGCCGATAACAACAAACAAATCCCTCTCACCAGAACGAGTACGTGTCCCATTTGTGGTGGTGAACTCTATGAAGTTTCTTCGTACAATTCACCATCAAACAACTTCCTCATTTTTGGTACCATTATTGCCGTGGTGGTTGTGGGGCTTGCGATACTCTATGGGCAGTCTAATCCCTCAAAGTCTCAGATAACGTCTGATGAAATCAGAGTAGTACTGCCAAAAGTACTTAACAATGCTGAAATACAGACTTCCGTGGATATCGCATTAACGAAAAAAGTGAATGAGTTCGCCAAAAACAGCTATGTCAA
>Ga0233403_10001597_pt1 | contig 10479 bp, 5 predicted proteins | sample Na_oxic_1_MG_FD_179866 | JGI IMG/M metagenome (GOLD analysis project Ga0233403, IMG submission 179866) | Seawater microbial communities from Saanich Inlet, British Columbia, Canada - Na_oxic_1_MG | ecosystem: Environmental > Aquatic > Marine > Inlet | place: Canada: British Columbia | collected...
TGTTGCCCACTCTACCCGACTGTCTTACATTTTACTGATTCCAACTATTCTCGTCAGCGCAATCCCCAAATATCATCGCGTCGAAGGTAATAGCATTACTCTTTAAGCGGGCAATCATACCGTCCACGTCAGAGCCTTCATAAGGCGATGCATCTGTGGCAAATAAGATTGTTCCGCCTTCTTCTAAATGAGGAATGGCAAAACTTATGGCTTCAAACGAGGCTTCGGGGCAGGCACCGCCACCAGAGGCTTTCAATTTCGCAATCGCATCCCGTAATACTGTCAAATCTTGGGTTACGGCGCGATACTTCACTTCATCGCCAAAAGTAAGTAAGACACTGAGCGGAGCTTCAATTGGATCAATCGCATCAATGACTTTATTCAAAGCCGCTTTGACTTGGTTGATTTCACCTTGCATACTCCCAGTGTCATCAATGACAAAAACTAAACCTACTTTGTATTTCGGATCGATGAAGATCGATGTACGCTCTTTATCAGTGTGAACTGGATACTCATTGGCACTCAGTTTAGCTTCCAGCGTTAATGTCAATAAGCCAGCATCCTTAAGAGCAACATCAATCCCAACGGTGACATGACTAAGACTATCCGCACTCTCAACACTCAAATCAGTCATTGAGCAAGTGATAGTTGGCAGATTGCTAATATCGCACATACCATAGTCAGAGTTCACTGCTTGCAGTTCCCCACTCTTGGGTAACGTCATAACCAAATTAACCCCGGTGGCAGCGGAAGGCGCGTTAGCACTTAAAGTAGCCGCTACGTCGTAATGGAGCATTCTCTTTTCACCCGGAAGCGGCAATTGCAATGGATCCGGCGAATCAGTGATAGAGGCGGCTAAATGCGGAATAACTCGCGTCCGTGTATTTTGCACGTCAGCAGGATATTCATTTGCCGTCACGGTAGCCGTATTCAACAAACTACTGGCTTGCGTGTTGCTCACCACTAATTTTACTCTTGCCGAATTACCGGTAGTTAAATCCGGTAATGTGCAAGTTACCGTAGCGGCATCGCATTCACCACCATCTAATGCTTCAATGGAGATAAGTCCACCGGCATTTGCTGCTAATACATTAGTCAGAACAACTCCAGTTGCGATTTCATTACCACCATTAATTATAGTAGCAATATAAGTCACGTTATCATCTTGCTTAACGACACGCGGATCAGCCACAACTTTCACTTTAAGCTGAGACAGAGGTTTTAAAACGCTTTCCAGTCTATCCGCCTCATTATTACTAAACTCAACATTTTCTGGCGCAAAGGTGTAACCATCTTTACTGACGGTGATAGTATACTTACCTTCTTGTAATTGAGAAACTTCCCAATAACCAGCAGCGTTAGTTATTACAGTTTGACCAGCCACTTGCACAGTAACCCCCGCTAATTTGTTACCAAGTTCATCGCGGATTGTGCCATAGGCAGTATATTTACCTATTCGTTTTGCGATTGCGGTTATATTACCAGTTGCCGAATTGGTGGCTCCTTTATCATCCGTTACTTCAAGGGTGATTGTGTAATCCCCAGCTTCGTTAAACGTCAGTTGTGCATTTTCACCTTCTGCCGTTTGACCATCAGATGCTGTCCATTTGTAACTGGCAATTGTACCGTCAGTATCAGTGGAAGCACTACCATCTAAAGTAACAGTTAATGGAGCTTCGCCTGATTCTGGCAAAATAGAAATTACCGCAGTTAGTTCTTCAACTGGTGGCTCTTCAGAAGTGAACTCTTCAAAACCATCCGTTACGACATCAGTGATAACTCCAACAATACCATTCTCATCACTTGTCGCATCTGGTAACCACTTAAATGTACCACCAGTGCTATCAGCGATGTTTTGATAAAGAGCTTTATCAGTTGCCTCATCACCACAACTACCAGCTAACATGACATTAACTTTGATGCCTTGTTGTTTGGCTTGGGCAATCATTGCAGCCGCATCTTTGTGTGGTGCCGAAGCTGTCGCTAATATAATAGTACCGTTAGGTTCAACATTAGCTAATGCTTGTTCTAACGCTGCAACCGAAGCATTGGAACAATCACCACTATCTGACAATGCAAGACTTCTCATTTTATAGATGACGTTTCCTACATCTTTGGTCACGACTTGAGAAACTACTTCGTCGGTAAAGGTGAGTAATTCAACCATTGGGAAGCCAGCTAATGGATCGTCACTCTGCGGATACTTAGCATCAAGTTGCGTCATGAATGCTTGTAGTTCCGCTTCTGGTGGATCATTGTTCTCAAATTGTTCCAAGAACGCTTCCATTTCCTTATTGGCTTCTTCATTCCCGCCAAGTTGACCAAGTATAGCAGCTATGGCATTGGAAATTTCCGTGATGTCATTGCCCATTGTCATGCTATTATCAATTGCTAGGACAATCTCGGCTTTTTCGTTACCTCGTGGTGGAGTTGGCAACTCTTTAGCAACCACACCCATACGAATTTCCGTTTTTGTCTGTACACTAGAATCACTTTGGGAAGTCGCGGTAATTGTAATGACATTTTCCGCCTCATGGCTATCAGGCAACGTGACGTTTAACATCAATTCACTGTAGCGCAAACCATTAATGCTAACTTTTTCGGGCAAATTATCCATAGACCAACCGGCTGAATCACTAACACTAATTGTGAAAATATCATCCGCTGGGCTGCCATTAGTAACTTCGACCTTAACCGGTATAGTTTCGTTGGGTTGTCCAACAATGAAGCTACGGCTAGACAAGGTAACATTGTATATAATCTTACTGGGGCCAATTTCGACATTCGCTGCGTTGGTTAAACTTTCTAAAGTAGTTCCCTCATCCAACACTAAGTTATCAGCGAAAATCTCGACTTTTTCAGCAGCTTTAAATACTTCACCACTGACTCCAGTTAAATCAACAGTACCATCTTTACCAACTGCAATGGTAATGGTTTTTTCAGCAGTGATTGCTCCGGCTACAAGCCCACGCAAATCCATGTTGGCATTGTCACCAGCGAAAATAACAACTTCTTCACCACCTTCAATGCGCGTAGTATTGCTGGCTTCTAATAAAATTGGTTCCCAATAACTAAAGCGACCATTGTTGCCTGTTCGATAAAGACCAAATTGTTTGCTAACATTTACACTAGTAGTACCACCTTTTCCAAGACGAGGATTTGCACATGATGAACTACCATGACAAAATGTTACAAAAAATACAGCGTCGCCACCATCACCACCGACAAATTTCCCGGTGTTAATTGAGTCTTTTAAACCTCTTGCTACATCAAGAGCACTTATATCAATCAATCCGCCATTGCCACCATGAGCGTCGGAAAATTGAATTAGATACCGACTTGATCCGGTACGTTGGTTGCGTTCACTATATCTTCCACTACCCCATTGGGGATTTTGTCTGCTGTTGGTACTGCCAAACCCGCCATGACCGGCTCGAACTAAACCGTGATTGATAACCGTATATGGTTTGCCAGTTATATTACCACCAGTGCCACCTATTGCGTTGACACTAGTACCTTTGAGATACGACGCTCTATTCGTACCATACCAATTAGGGAAAGAATCGAATATGAGATCATCGCCACCATGACCAGCTAAAATTTTACCGGTGGACTCATTAATCAATTTGCCAACCCGGACAAACTTAATGCTACCACCTTCCATAGCATGTTTGTAGCTACCACGATTACCACGTGGGCCAATCCCATCCTTACCATTTACAGCTTGAATTGTACCTTTGTTGTGAACGGTAAAGGCGGAAATTTCTAGCACTGGTGTAGGGAATCCAAGACGAGCCATACCATTTTGCAAAATACCGTTTTGCTCAATACAAAGTCCTTTTGCTACTATTGCACTTTCATTAACCCCTTTTTCACCACGAGGACTGTCGTCAGGGATATCTATTATTGTGACTTCATGATTGATAAGTATCCAATCATTTTCAGTAGGAACTTGGCCAGTACTCCAAGTGTTTTTGCTTACCCAAGACCCATTTTGTTGGGAACGGATAGTTGGTGCAAGGCATGGATCAGTATCTCTACCACGCACATGAACAGTTACTTTACCAACACCCACAGCTTTTTCATTGTCAGTAATTTCTAAGGCAACGACAAAACCACCTTCAGGTGAGATTCGAGTAAAAGTACGTGAAGTTGTCAAGGTACTACCAATAGAGACTTTATTACCAACTTTGGTAGTATCATCATCACTAAATTTCCACACGTAGCTATGTGTACCTCCATCAGCATCAGTGAAAGAACCACTGAAATCAACAGTGCTTCCCGGATCAACTGCAACAACCGCTTCGCCAGCCATTGTCACTATAGGAAGAGCACCAGTAACATTTATGGTTAAATTATCTGAGGCACTAGCACCATAACTATCAGTGGCTGTTAACGTAGCTGTAAAAGTTCCTTTTTGAGAAAAGGTTTGTGAGGCTGTTAAACCATTAGCCGTACTACCATCACTGAAAGTCCATACATAAGTTGGAGAATTACCCAAGTCTTTATCTGTTACTTTACCAATCAGATTGACTGCTTTACCCAATTCGACACTAACATCTTCACCGGCATTTACTGCTGGTGTATCGTTAAGCACTGTAACAGTTACTTCACTTGAACCAGTGGCACCGTAACCATCTGTCACAGACAACTTGACCTTATGAATACCCGGTTTAGTAAAAGTATGGCTTGAACTGGTGGTTTGACTAGATGTTGTTCCATCACCAAAGTCCCAGAGATAAGTTACTTTATTACCCCAATCGGAATCAGTGGCTTGTGCAGTAAAAGAGAGTGTCTGACCAATACGAATACTCTGATCGCGACTGCTAGTAATATTCACCTTAGGTGTATCGTTAGCCACAGTTACTGTGATTTCATCAGAACCAACGGCACCGTAACTATCGGTCATCGTCACTTTGGCTTTATAGATTCCATCTCTAGTATAGTTGTGATATAAGTATAGAGTATTATTAGTCCAATATTTTCCATTCCAATACCAACGCCTTTGGCTACTATTATAAGTAGGAAAGCTAGAACTTTTTTCCGTTTGACCATCACCAAAATCAATAGTATAAGATGGTTTAGAACCAAAATCTTGGTCAATTACCTTCACTGGTAAAGAAACATTCTGGCTAATACGAATTGCCTTATCTTCACCTAAATTAACAGTTGGCGTATCGTTAGCCACTATCAATGTGATTTCATCAGAACCAACCATGCCGTAACTGTCAGTCATAGTTACTTTAACGGTGTATGTACCTGCTTTGGTATAGTTGTGATATAAACTTAAGGTATTGCTAGCCCACAGTTTTCCATTCCAATACCAACGCCTTTGGCTACTATTATAAATAGGAAAGCTAGAACTTTTTTCCGTCTGACCGTCACCAAAATCAATAGTATAAGATGGTTTAGAACCAAAATCTTGGTCAATTACCTTCACTGGTAAAGAAACATTCTGGCTAATACGAATTGTCTTATCTTCACCTAAATTAACTATTGGTGTATTGTTTTGCACAGTTATAGTTACCGTATTTGTACCTACACCACCAGTCGCGTCAGTGACGGTCAATTTAGCCGTATATGTTCCACCTGATTTATACAAATAATTAACATTTCTGCTATTAGATGTTTGACCATCACCAAAATCCCACAGGTACGTAAGTACACCGCTTGCCATATCACCAACACTTCCTTGAAAATAAATCGGATTACCAATACGAATAGAAGTTTGATTGGCACTGGCATTAACAGTCAGCACTTTGTTCTCGACAGTTACCTTGAAATCAGCACTCGCACTTTCACCTCCACTATCAGTCACAGTATACTTAACTGTATAGACACCAGTAGCAGTAAAGGTATAAGTTGCTGTCTTCGTAGTAACGATATTACCACCACCAAAATCCCACTTAAACACGTGTGTATCACTCGCATTATCAGTAAAATTCATTTCAAAAGTTTGCTGAACACCTGCAAAAACTGTGTATTCAGTTTTATCAGTTTGAATTGTTGGAGCAGTATTAGACGGAGCATTAGGGTCAACAAAACCAAAGTCCAGTGTTAATGTTTCGCTACTGGAGACTGAAACATCGTAACCCAAATAAAACCAATCATCAGTTTCTTCCGGAGTAGTTTGTTTCCAGCTATCGTAATATAACGGATCATTGCATGACAATGTATAAGAACCACCACCTAATGATACAAACGAATAATTACCATTTGCATCGGTGTAGACTCCCTTGTCCCCAGCCCCTGTCAAGCTGACGTATTTATTGGCTAACCCAGCTTCCCAAGAATCTCTAGTACCGTTTTCATTGCCATCAACAAACGCAATACCTTGAATAGCCGCAGCAAAGCTAGTTGCCGGTAATACACTGCCCATCAAACAGACAGCAACTCCCCCAACCACCACATGTCGGGCAAGTAAGTTTCGCCACCCCACACGAGGCGGTCCTAAATTTGCATCCTGTTCAACAGGAGTGCAATCATTGATATGTCGGTTTGACATTAGTTTTTCTCCAATAAAGGATTATAAAATGGTGGATTTGCCAAACTTGTCGAGGGTAAAGGCAAATCCACCGTTGGTAAAACTATCAAGACTGGCATTCTTGGTAGCACTCCTCTCACATTTCATTAGTCAACTTTGTAAGAGCAACTTAATAAGTTTCCCGTTGCGAACTTGGACTGAAAGGCAACATCCAAGTTTTTAGATTGACTAACGCTTGCACCGCTGCCAGTGGTTGATGGTGCAAAATCGCTATATATAAATTCACGCAACTTAAAATTAGTCAAAGCCATGAGTCTGCTTCGAGGTGCGTATAATAAGATCGAGTGTTTAACATAACACGTTAAATTGCCGATTTTTTCATAACATATCGTGTTATATAAAATGTTATAAATTACGCTTCATCAATAAATATGGGCTTGTCCGCTTAAATTTTGAACTTGCATGTGAGCCATATCCTCACCAAATTTTGGTGAAAACTGTCACCCTTTGGGATGGCTAACATTAAATATTAAGTATTTCGTTCGTAGCACCTTATGTAGTTTCGAGTTTGATTGAATTTTCATTCACTAAACATTTCTACCAAAACAGATAACACTTGGCTCCCGGTATTTTGCTCTATTCTTCCCAATTTTTTGACTAAGCGCGATTTATCGACAGTACGCAATTGATCCAACACGATTTCTCCTGATTTACCTTGGAAAGTCACTGGCACTCGAGTTGGATAATTGCGTCCCCGTTTTGTCATCGGCGCAATAATCACGGTTTGAATATTTCGGTTGATTTCGTCAGGTGATACCACCACGCAGGGGCGTGTCTTTTTTATTTCATAACCTTCAGTAGGATCAAGTGCTACTAAATATACATCAAAGCGAATTACTACCATTCCCATTCGGTTTCATCCCATTTGGTTGGTGTTGGATTATCTAATAATTTGTCATCACCATATTTAGCCATGTGTGCAAATTGTTCATCCCAACCCATACGCGGTGATTTGACCGGATGAATTTCAAGGTAATTATCCTTAACTTGAAGTTCTATAAGATTTCTCAATTGACATTGGTCAAGAATCATGTCAGGTAAGCAAATTGCCTTTGAATTTCCAATAGATATGAGGTTAGCTATCATGATGATTATCCATTTGTCACTACTTGGAATATATACATTAAAAATTAAGTATTACGGTTTATAAAAATGGTAAATTTGCCAAGCTTGTCGAAGGTATTAACAAATTCACCGTTGGTAAAACTATCAAAACTGGCATTCTTGGTAGCACTCCTCTCACCTTACAAATAGTAAGATTTGTAAGGGCAACTTCATAAGTTTTCCTTTGCGAACTTGGACTTACAGGCAACATCCAAGTTTTTAGGTTGACTAACGTTTGCACCGCCAAAGCCCGTGGCTAATGGTGCAAAATCGCTATATATAAATTCACGCAACTTAATAATTAGTCAAAGCCATGAATCTGCTTGAGGTGCGTATAATAAGATCGAATGTTTAACATAACACGTTAAATTGCCGATTTTTTCATAACATATCGTGTTATACATAAGTTAGAAACCACGGTTCATCCAATAAATATGGTGCTTGTCCACTAAAACTTTAAACGTCACACCAGTCACATCCCTACCAAATTCTGGTGAAAACTGTCACCACTTGGGATGCCTACTTTAGAAAATGGTGAATTTAATTTCTTATTAATAATTAGTTATTCTGAAAATCCTCTGTTTGAACAAGATTGCACGGATGGCTTCGATGCTCAGGATTAACTTCTCAATGTCATCCTGAGCATCCTTCAGTCAGTGTAATCATGTTCAGACAAATTAAATATTTTCTGTGCATTATTTATATAGACACATTTCCAAACAAAAATATTAGGCTGGATCAGAAAAATTTTCTGGTATTGCTTTTATAACATTGAATTTAAAAGAAAATTTAATTTACCTACCCTAACAATAAAAATTTGCCCGTAGTGAAATTGGCTCAACACCCGGTAAAAAATGGTGAAAGTTATTTAAATATTACTCACGAGTGAGTTTCAAAATTGTCGGCTCGTGTATTGAGCCAACCTACGTTCATTTCAAAAACCCAAAATTGTCCTTTGACCGGTTGACCGTATTCCTTCGCAAAAAGGATATCAAGCATTTCTTTAAAAATAGTTGAAAAAAAGTTGTGGGTTTCCGCGAAAGCTAATACCCACCTTACAAAAAATGTTTTGCAACTCCGCTTCTGACTGTCACCCCTCTGGATGCCTAATCATTTTTTGAACTATGACTTATTGATTTCATGAAAACTCTGATTCAAACTTTTGAACTATGATTTCTTGATTACATGAAGCCTAAGATTGGGATAAAAAATTTTATGCTTCAAACAATCAGTTAAATCATAGTTCAAGATTATTAAGTACCGAGTACTAATAATATACCGGAGCCGAAATCAATTTTGGTAACGTTACAGAGCTAGTTGCAAACTGGCCCTGCAATGTTACAGGGCCAGTTGCAAACTGGTCCAGCAAAAAAACATTACGGGGCCAGTTGCAAACGGGCTCCCGCCAAGAGCATGGAAATACCCAGCCGAGTATTTATATATAGTCGTAACTTTTCAAGACATTCATTGCGGTGTTCTCAGGGACAATTGTGAAACTTATTTTTTTCAAAATCAAGGTTAAATAAATGTTAAATATTTAAAACAGACGAATTGTTAAATATTTGTTAAATATTTGTTAAATATTTGTTAAATATTTCTTGATTCAACCAAAAATAATTTCAACTTAGAGAAAAAAAATGGCTGGACTTGCAACACCCTTCATATTCCCACAAAAATAGTGAACAATTGTTTCGGGAATGGAACGAAGTGGATTTCCCGAAACTTACACTTGGCTGCTTTGGTTTCGGGAAATCCGTTCCACTCCATTCCCGAAACAACTGTCAACTACTTTTGAAAGGTGCTGGACTTGCCAATATTTTGGCTTAGGTGACAAATCCACCGCGAGTAAAACTACCAAAGCCGGCATTCTTGCAGTTGAAAAAAGTTGGTGGGTTTCCGCGATGCTCCTACCCACCCTACCCAAAATGTTTTGCAACGAAGGCTCTGACTGTCACCCCTAACTAGTATTATCAGTAATCCCTCACTACATAGTTTCAGATATTGTCTTGGATTGTAAATTCCACGTTGCATCTAATGCACCTAATACAAAATTGGCACCTGCTATTGAAATTTCGGTGCATTCAATGTAGTCAGGTGGTGATAAATCTCGTAATTCTTTAGTAACTGCTTGAGGAATAAAAATTTTATCAAAACATTGAGGTAGTAAATCAAGTGCCTCAATCTTGGACAAAAATATAATGGGGCTAGTATTGGAAACAACGTTCATACGCATTTACTTGTGAGTTTACCAACCATTTTTAGATCATCTAGCACCGTTTCATCAGCAAAGATATAACCGACATTGAAATGTTCTTTTCAACGGTAATGAAATTCATCAAACCCCAACTTTGCTAAAGAAGCAGCAGTACCAAAACTCACTTTATGGGCATGATACAAACTTGCAGCTAGAAAAAATTCGGCAGATTGACTGCCATAAGACTCAAGTACCTCATAAAAATGAGGGTTAAGTTGTGTAGGCATTATTCATTTCCTCTTAAAATTTGCCAGATTAGAATTTTTTATACATCTATATCATATAGACACATTCCCACCCAAAAATATTAGGCGGGATTTTTTTGGGTATAGCTTTTTATCACTTTGAATTTTAAAAGAAAAATATCTATATTCATGTTTTAGTGCGTAAGGGCAACCAATTCCAGATTCTGGCTGGCTACGATATCTTTAATTAAGTTGACAATTCATTGATATAATTTTTTATTCTCAGTTGCCCATTCGTTAAAATCTTTAAAGGCACTTTCTTCAAAAATAATTTTTTTTCCTGACAAATCATCTAAATCAACGCTCACCAGATTTCGATGATGGGCAATATT
>Ga0233403_10001598_pt1 | contig 10478 bp, 13 predicted proteins | sample Na_oxic_1_MG_FD_179866 | JGI IMG/M metagenome (GOLD analysis project Ga0233403, IMG submission 179866) | Seawater microbial communities from Saanich Inlet, British Columbia, Canada - Na_oxic_1_MG | ecosystem: Environmental > Aquatic > Marine > Inlet | place: Canada: British Columbia | collected...
TTTTTTGCGGGTTCACTTCGTGTGATGGCTCCATTGCCAACAAAATGATCTTAACCGGTTTTTTAAACCAGTCGTTGTAATGTTCTGGAATGGGTATCATCTTATCGTGTGATTTCGATGTAAATTCAATGGCTTGCATTTTTAGCTCCTTATTGGTTAATTAAAATTCATATTTTTCAGCAACTTAAAATGACAAAAGGTATTTGAATTGCTGAATTTCAGTGGCTTGCTGGTTAAATAAAGTCAGCAAAATCAATTCTCATTTTTGCTAAGTTGATAATGGCTTTGGCACGAATGAGAAAATCCATGCCCAAAATACCATTTATTTCAAATCCATAATCCATACCACCGATTTCTATCTCAAAATTGGGTAAACGATATTGTTCAATTTGTAAATAATCAAGATGGCGTACAAAAACTGTTTCGGTGCCACCGCGTATGGTATGGAAAATATCTTCGAGTACCGGTTCAATTGAAATACTCGCAACCGCATCAACCGCGAGAATACTTGTTGCAGAGCCAGTGTCAATTAATACGTTTGAAATGTCAATACTCATGCCTTGATAAGCAACACTCACAGTTATAAAAATATGATTTTGTTTCAATATTAATTGCATCACCTACCCCCGGATTCCTAGCCACTTACGTTCACGAATATCTAAAGTTTCACGCCCTGTATTGACAAAATAAAATTCACGAATCGGATATTGTTGATGAAGACGACGATAGCTTTGCATGGCATCACCGCCACTTTTACACATTTCAACGACGGCGATATGGTCAAGATGCCGCTGGGTGTCTGGGGTTGTGTGTGCCTCTAACGCCTCAATGATAAGCCATTGGTTATGATAAGCTTGACGTACTTCAGACCAAATCATAATGAGAACCTTTATTGGTAAATCAAGTAGTAGATGACAATTTTCTATTTCAGTAATGATTGTTACCTTCTACGAGAGCGCAAACACGATTTTTAGCGCATGATCAATTTTTATCATGGTTTCAAATTCAAGTTTGCCACGTATTTTAACGAGCCGAGAGCGGTAATCAATAGGACGTGTTTGTAAACAATCCGCAATAGATTTTTTCATCAGATTGTTAGCAGAAGAAGGGGAAATTTCAATATTAGTGGCAATTTTAGCCTTTTTATCATTCCATTCTGTGATTGGTACTACTTGAATCACTGGTACACGTTCATTATACGTGTTGTTAGTAACAATAATACAAGGGCGAATTTTTCCTGTTTCCGAACCTTGAGTAGGCTCAAGATTAACATCAATGACCATACCACGTTTTAAATGGTTCATGTTGGCCACCCTGATAATGCTGATTGCGTTAACTCTTGAGTTTCCTGATCAGTTTCATAAATTTCGGCATAGAGATTAGCCGATTGTCGTAATTTTTGCGGTTCTAATTGCTCATATAAGCGATTCAGTGCCGTACAAATAAGTTCATTTTGGTTTTTGAATCCATACAATTTATATTGTTGTAAAAATTGCATGATGGATTCATTAAGACTTAATTGTGCAGTCATCATAAGTTCCTCTTAATGTTTTAAGCATCCAGCAAGTGTAGGGTGCGTCCTACGCACCTATTTCAAAAACGCATGGCTCGAAAATAAGAAAAATTTATCCACCAAAAACGGTGCGTGGGACGCATCCTACGTTTACTAAGATTGGCTTTAAATCAGCAAGCGTAGGGTGGGTAGAGGAACGAAACCCACATTTTCAGATTCAGATGGTGGGTTTTGCTATCGCTCTACCCACCCTACGTTCGCTGACCAGAAGAGGTTCGTATTGAGTTGGAGTCCTTTTTCAGGGCGAACTTGTATGTTCGCCCTATTGAACGAAGACAGAATTTGCGAAACTATTGACTAGGTGCAACTATCGGAATAATCTGATAGTTCAGTCTTCCACCTGTTCGCCCAATAACAACTTTGGCTAAGTTCGCAACACCGGAACTTTGGTTAGATTTCTCTAGCTTGGTTATAAAAGTCCTGGTTGAACCGGGGGTTGAAATAGTCACCGTTGTTGTAACTTGTCTTGCGGGTGTAGAGCTATCACTGAAATATTGCACTCTCACAAGATATTCCCCAGCTTGTAATTTTTTACAATCCGTATAATAATGTTCCGGACCAAATCCTTGTGTATTATCAACATCTAAATATCCACTATTACCCGTTTTACTGCCAAAATAGACATGAGTTTTGTCCGGTTCAAAAACATGCAGATCAATATCATTTCTATTTCCAGTATCCCAATTCAGCGTAACTGTCATTGAACCACTTTTAGTCACTTGGGGAGGTTCTTTTAATTTACTGAGTTCTTGCTTGATACCCTTAATGACTTCTGGACGAATATCATAATAGGGTGATAAGTAGGTATCACTGAAATGATGGGCGGGGATAGAGCCAATATGATCAACAATTCTACCGCTATCAGCCCGACGCATGGTCCAATTTGCGGGCAATGAACTTGGCACTGATGTGATGATATCAAGATGATTAGTCAGATAAGCGCCCTTACCTCCAACATGAGTGGCTGGAGTTGCGACACCAAATATACCGAAACCTTCCATAAAAATAGTCGGTTTCAGGTTAGCCAACATTTGTTGAGCTAGGTTGGTATAAAAATTCCCTTGCGAATGAGAAACGACTAATACTTTCTGTCCATGTAAAATGGCTTCCCTGTATTTTTGAATATGTTCATTCAACTCTGGCGTATTAACTTTATATTTCCAGTTATACACCTGTCGTGCTAAATCAACATACCAAAGACGCTGATCTGATGATTGTGAAAGTTGCTTAAATGCCTCGTCTGAGTAGTTGTAAGCTAGATCATACGTGATTCCTTGTTCGGCATGACTATTACCCAAATTGATGGCTAACTCATTCAGGGCTGTAAAAGCCTGTTTAGGGGTTGTCAATTCCCCATTGCTAAAGACGACTCGAAATTTTGCAGGTTCACAATCATTTGTTTGAGCATAGACAAAAGAGCTAATAAGAAGTAATACTATGATTCTCATCAAAAATCCCCCTTAATCACAGACTGGTTCGACTGGCTGCATAAAAGATGCACCACCAATAAGTTTGCTGGATTCCAAATATTTGAGCAACCGTTCTTTCGTATTTGTTGTCCAAACTTCTATTTCTTTAGACAATACTTGCCTCTTTTCGTAATCACGAATGGGAGCGGATAGTCTTTTAAAAGTACAGCTTGTTGCTCGCGCAATTTGTTCAGCTGCTTTTAAAGCTTCTTCCTTAATCTTAGCCTCCATGAATTGTTGTAAAGCACGCGCTTCTTGTTCTGCGGCACGCTTGATCTCTGGGGTGTATGAGAACTTTTGAGCAATGAGTTGATCAATATCATCGCGTATGCCGTTGGCATTGTCATCACTTCCCTTTAATCCAGCAGTGGTTTGCCCTTGTATGTCAGTTAATAAGCTGACTTCTTGTACTTCAACGGGTGTAGAAGATGGTGCTGCTGACGGTTCAGAACCATTTTCGTTACAAGCTGAAACTAAAAAGACTGCCAAAATAATGAATAGTCTAATAAGCATATATTTCTCCGTTTTCAAACCAATTTTAAACCAAACCTGACAGGTTTTAAAAACCTGTCAGGTTTAATTTGTTAGTTACTGATTAATCGCAACTTTTAAAGCCATTTTAAACCAAACCTGACAGGTTTTAAAAACCTGTCAGGTTTAATTTGTTAGTTACTGATTAATCGCAACTTTTAAAGCCATTTTAAACCAAACCTGACAGGTTTTAAAAACCTGTCAGGTTTAATTCGTTAGTTACTGATTAATCGCAATTATCCCCATTAATTGCCTGAATTATATCATTCATAGTTTCCATACGTTCTGCTTGGATACTATGTGCAATTTCTAAGGCTTCATCGTTATTGCCAGCCATAATGGCTGGAATAATTTCAAGCTCATGGGTATTTTTAAATACCATCCAGGTTTCCTGTAAAGCAGAGAATTGATCAGCATCAGCCTGATTTCCATGTTGAAGCATTGTAATAGCTCTTTCAAATTCTGTATTTGCTTTGTCAATCTTTGCCCTAAAATCATCTTGTTCTGCTTGAACCGTCGACATAACCATCATCATCAAATTCACATTAACGTTAGCTAAAGATGTCGCAGCATCACAAAAAGATGAAATACTGGTTAAAGATTCTTGCTCACTTGTGATTCTTAGAGCTTCTAACTCAGTCGGTGGTTCTTCCTCTGTCATCTCAAAAGTCAGTGATTCTTCAGTTTCAAGCTCTCCTTCAGTTTCAAAAGTATCACGTTCTGTTGGTTGATGAATGTCATAAGAAATATCGCTAATATCATTTGACGATGACAAAGGTGCTTCATCGACTTCGTTTGACGCTTGTTCAATTGCATCTTTGGTCATGCCTGCAGAAGCCAATACTGAATCAGCCGAAGCGAGCAGTTCACCCGCTATTTTGTTGAATTGATTACCACCTTGAATTCTATCCAACTCATACGCAACATAAGTGCTTTCTACTACCTCTCCGATTTCCTTTAAACTCAGTTTCAATTTATCTCGCAAAACTTTCCACTGCCTACGTGAAGTTTCTATTTTGCCAGCGTAATTTGGATGTTTGAGTTTGAGTTCAGACAAGGTGTCAATTTTTTTCTCAGTGATGGAAATCTCTTTTTTAATCTGAGCAATTTTTCTGGCTAATTCAGGACTCATTTCTTTCAGAAATGCATTAACAGCCTGTTGCCCTTCTTTTTCCTCGTTACACGCTGTAACCATAAAAATGATAAAAAAGGCTATCGCAAACTTAATCAAGGTATTTTGAATCATTGTTCATCCTCTTTTAGAGCATTCCTCCAAAGCTGAAGCTTTGGACTCCAAACAATAATACAATGGGGAGTCCAAAGCTTTAGCTTTTTCAGTGTTTCCCGATGGAGACTAATTACAATTATCCCCATTAAGAGACTGAATGGTATCACTCATAATACCCATACGTTCTGCTTGGATACCAATGGCTATCCCTATGGCTTTTTCATTATCACCTGCATAAATTGCAGGCACAATTTCAGTCTCACGGGTATTTTTAAACGCCGCCCAAGTCTTTTGTAAAGCAGTGAGTTTCGCATCATCAGTCTTGTTTTCATCTTTAAGCATGGCTGCCATCACTTTTTCCAGCTCTGTGCTGGCATTATCAATATCCACCTTTAAAGCATCTTGTTCTGCTTTATCCATGGACATAACCATCATCATCAGGTTGAGACGGGCATCAGCCAGGGCTTCCCTGGCATCACAAATGGTTGCTGCTTGGACCCATTGCATAGCAAAAATGGCTATCATTCCGCCAATCAAAAACTTTTTCATAGAGTTATCCTAAATTTAATAATTGATGTTAGGGGGGAGTTAAATATGTAGGTACGAAAAAGTATTTTAACTTTCAAAAAAATACTATTTTTTGAAGAAATAGTATTTTTGACACATTCAAACAAAATGTTAAAAGACTTATGTGTGCCTACTTAAAATACCACCTAAAAATGGCAATTATAGCTTTTCAGAAAAATAAAAGTTTTCAGACCTGACAGGTTTTCAAAACCTGTCAGGTCTTTAGACCAAAATATTTATCTGAAAAATTATAGATTGTAGCTTATTGAAAATAAGAGATAAAAAATATTTTAGTTAGGTGAAGAAAAAATCTTATAACCTATTGTTATTATTGTCATTTTACAAAACAATTGCCACTTTTAGGTACCATAAATTTAAAAACCAAATTTTTTCAAAAAACTTGGTTTTTACAAATGTTTAATAATTACAATTATCTCCATTAAGAGCTTGAACGGCACCGTTCATAATCGCCATACGTTTTGCTTGGACACCAGTGGCTATCCCTATGGCTTTTTCATTATCACCTGCATAAACTGCCGGTACAATTTTAGTCTCGCGAGTGTTTTTAAACTTAGCCCATGTATCCTGTAAGATAGTCAGTTGACTATCATCAGACTTGTTTCTATCATTAAGCATAGCATCCATCACTGTTTCCAGCTTTATGGTTGCGTCATCAATTTCCACCTTTAAAGCCTCTTGTTCTGCTCTATCCTCGGTCATTACCATCATCATCAGGTTGAGACGAGCATCAGCCAGGGCAACCTTGGCATCACAAATGGTTGCTGCTTGGACCCATTGCATAGCAAAAATGGCTATCATTCCGCCAATCAAAAACTTTTTCATAACGAGTTATCCTTAAGTTTAATAATTGATGTTACAAGTCGAAAGTAAATGTAACATCAATTAAGTAGGCGTACAAAAGTTTATTAACATTTTTGGTAGGGTGGGCAAGGTGTTTTTGTTGCCCACCTTCACTACTCAAAATGTTAAAAGGCTTTTGTCCAACTACTTATTAGTTAATGGAACTTGAGCTACTTCGTCGGATACAAGGATTTGCACTGATCCTTGTCTTTCAATACCGACTCGCAGTAAGATAACATTTCCGTTGCTTTCACACTGCAATTTTTATCATAAACGGCATCAAGTGACGTTCTCGTGTAATCCTTTTTCGGTGTCGCCCATTTCCATAGACTACCCGTTATTTTACAATCAGGTTCTTTGCCTCTGAGTTTTTTAGCGATTTCCACAGCAGCAACACAATCGCTACTACTATCCAACTCTCCACAGTAATACATGTGCGTGGCTAAAGCACCCCATTGACCGTAATCGGCAAACACTTTTTCTGTCATACAACGCACAACTTCACCGCCCCGCTCAAAAGCATGGTCATAGTCGTCGTTAGCATCACATTCTGCCATTCCTTCTTTACCACGCGCATCCGCAGCCGAGGCTCGAAGTCCAAGTTCATTAACCAGGCTACACCAAGTTTGCCTCGTTTTAGTACCAATCATGAAGCCAGCCCTCATTATGGATTTCATCTCAGTCTTATCAACTGCCATGCATAATAACTTATGAGGCGGCAATCCGGCTGCTTCCAAACATTCAGTTCCAACCTTCCACTCGGTCTTTGTAACAGCGGCATTTACAACAATGGGACTACTTAGCATGATGCATAAGATAGTCATTTTGGTTCGTGACATTTTCCATTTACCTTGAAGTTTGATATAGTTCTAAAAAATTTTTAGAATCTAAGATTTATAAGGGTGGCGAAATCTAAGTCTTTAGCTTAGGGGATGAATCGCCATTGAAAATAAAAAAAATCAACTTGTCAGATCAAAACGAACTTGTCAAACGTGGGATTATTATAACATTATTTTTTTGATTATTTATAGGATCGAGATAAAAAATTTCCTTATGCATGCTCATTATGTTTGTAACTTATTGATAACAAAAGAATTAAAAGTTTTTAAAAAGTTTTCTTTTTGTGTAAAAGTTTTTAAAAATTCAACAAATTTGCAAAAAAATAAGTAACGTGTTATAATAAAAGGCGTAAAAATCGGGAGTACCTATACTCCACTCCTGATATTAGAAATACTATTTTTGGCAAAAATAGTATTTTTCAAACAACTTTGCAGTTTTTTTGTAACCCCATCCGTTACGTTTCCCACATACCCATATTCTATCTGCCCTTAAAATTTCGTTTCAATTAACGCATCAACAACTTGCATTTGTTCAGTACCGTCATCAAAAGAGCGAATAGCTTCAATAAATTCTTTTAATCCACCCGAAAAATTTGAACAAGTATCCACAATGTTAATAACATGTGTTCTTGCTTGAGGTAAACTTGGAATATTTTCAGCCATTTGTGAGGGCAATTGTTGTATAATGGTTTGGCGTTGGTGGCTATCCTTCATACTTGGACAAGCCAATATCGCATTAATCAGTTCTCGTTTTGCTTGCGGATTCTGACTGAAAAACTGGCGAGAAAGTCGCTCCTCATTTTTTGTTACGCTTAATGCCAGCAAACGTTTTTCCCAAACCTGCACCACTTTATGATTAATAATTTCAAGTGCTGGCCATTTTTCAAATAGAACATCAAAACGAGTTGCTAAACCCGTATCCATTATTACTTCTTGATGATAGCCCTCCGTTGCTAATCCAATAACCCGTTTCGTTGCATAATGATAAACGGGACCACCACTTTGCCCCCTACCTTTAATTGCATCTGGGATTTGGATTTTATTATCGGCGCGAATTTGGGAGATTTTGCTAAAGAAGAAACCTATTTTATCATGCCCAGGTTTATCGCCCGCCGGATAGCCCATCGCCACCACATCATCAGTCACATTTTGAGTTGAAATCGTACCCAATGGCAGATAATGTTCCACCTGCTCAGAGATTTTTAACACCGCAATATCATAATTGGCGTGTTTCAAAGATTTCGCTTCATCCAGTTCGGCGTTAAATTTTTCGCCAAAGCGAGTTTCAATAGTAATAGTTGGCGGATATTCCCCAATACAATGATAAGCCGTTAAAACATAGCCATCCTGGGTAATAAAAACACCGCTACCTTGAAATTCATCCGCCACCAAAATTTTAACGGTGGCATTCGCCATTTCATTGTGAATGCGTTTTTTTAAGCCTTCATCCAGCATCACACCTACTCCTTAGCACATTCAGTACACATCTTATCAAGATGGCGTTCTGCCACTAATATACTCATGGCAGCCAGCGTGGCGCTCGGAATGGGAAGGGCAGCCGTTAAACCATCAGCTGTCAGGGCAAGAATTAACATTTCCTGGGTTTGAAATTTCTCGTGTTTGCGCGAGTATCCCCATTCCACACAAATTTTTTGCTTTAACCATGCATGATTTTTTTCAACCCATTTTTGAAACCTCTGTTTAACGGCACCTACTGAGGGTAGGCTGGCAAACGGAACGGTGCTGGGATCAGGCGTTTGGGGATTGAGTCCATGATACCAATCTTGGTATAGTTTGCTTTCATCTGATAAGTATGCCTTAATGAGGGTTTGTTGTTCTTGGTCCATAATTATTTTTCTCCATTTGGAAATAATGATAAAAAGTATCCTATTAAAATTTGGTGGTTGGATCGAAATGTAGAAATGTAGGGTGGGTAGAACGATAGTGAAACCCACCATTTTTCAACGGAACGGTGGGTTTCCATTTCATTTCTACCCACCCTACATTAAGAAATACCACCCAATTTTGATAGGATACGATAAAAAATATATTCTAATCAATTATTGGATAAAAATCAAGTGATTAATTATAGTACAGCGGATTAACGAAATAAAATGGATTTTGGGTGGTTGTCATGCGCCGGCACAATGCCATTAAGTTAAGGAATATTTGTTGGAGTCCAAACCTTTAGATTTGGACTATTCGCATTAAAATCAAATATTTCCATTACTTACGGTTTGGATTCCAAAGCTTAACTTAATGGCATTGATGTGTCGGCATCAATGAAATCCGTTTATTTCGTTAATCCGTTGTACTATAGATATGTTAGTATAAAAAGCAAATGCTATAACTCGATGTTCTAGTTTTTGATGTTATTTGGCTTTGTGACGATCTATTTTTGAGCTTTAAAATATACAACTCATTGATTTTTAAAGTTATTTAGTTTTTAGGGCTAAAATTATATTTCTTTTTAAATCAACGACTTATAAAAAACTAGAACATCGAGTATAATTAATTTCATATTGCCAATTCTTTAAAAATGAACAAAAAACGTCTAATAGAATTATTGCTAGAATGCCCAAGTCTCAGGAGTGCTGAAACTCGCCATTCGCTATTAACCTTATTACCAGCCGACATCGCTACCCAGATTAAGGCAAGTGATGTCGCTAAAATCCATGTACTGAATATTGTTAATACGTGTATGGATTATCGTGATGGACTTAAAGTTTTATTGGAGAATGTTAGCTTTTTTGATGAACAAACGGAGCCATTCCAAAAATTAAGTAACTTTTTAGAAAACCAAGAATCATCAGCCCCTAAATCTCCGAAGCCTGACTTTTCAGCACAACGGCAAGCCAAAATACGTCAAGTTCGCTATACAGACAATGGCGATGGCACCGTTACAGATAACCGAACCGGGCTGATATGGTTAAAAAATGCCAATTGTTTTGGTGAACAAAATTGGGAAAATGCGATGCAATTCGCAGCTCAACTCGCTCATGGAAAATGTGGACTCAGTGATGGCTCCAAACCAAGGGAATGGCGTTTACCGACTGGCGATGAATGGGAAATGATGATTGATAAGAAATATGTAAAGTCGGGTTGGAGTCAGCCTGCACTTTCCAATGCTGCCGGTACTGGTAAATGGGAAGAAGGTGATGCGTTTTCGTCCGTGCAGACGGGCTACTATTGGTCGTCTACTACGCTCGCGGGCAGCACGACCAGCGCCTGGTGCGTGGGCCTCGACGGCGGCTCCGTGTACACGGGCGGCAAGAGCATCACCGTCTACGTATGGCCAGTCCGAGGCGGACATTAGATTCTTTGACTCTTTGGTTATTTGAATGCTTTGACGGGGTTGCAAGGGGTGTCCCCTTGCTCGATTTTTTTTTGGGTTTTTTAGTTTCTCGTTC
>Ga0233403_10001599_pt1 | contig 10477 bp, 8 predicted proteins | sample Na_oxic_1_MG_FD_179866 | JGI IMG/M metagenome (GOLD analysis project Ga0233403, IMG submission 179866) | Seawater microbial communities from Saanich Inlet, British Columbia, Canada - Na_oxic_1_MG | ecosystem: Environmental > Aquatic > Marine > Inlet | place: Canada: British Columbia | collected...
TTTAATGCTAATAAGCAACCGGATTGTGCAAGAAGCTAACGCCCTTATGTAATGTAAAGGATATGCTGACGTGTACACTTTTAACTAGAACAATACTATCAAAACTAAATAATTCAGTACCATTAAAATGAAAATCGGAAACGCTTTTCCTTTAACGAATAGAAATGAAGAAACGGATGCGGACTGGCGCGATATCAATTGGGGTCGCGTGCGTAAGTATGCCCGTCGTTTGGAAAATAGTATTGCAAAGGCTGCTCCATACCACGACTTCGCGCAAGTAAATAAATTGCGTAGAATTTGGAACGGGAGTAAATTAATAAAGTTACTGGCAGTGCGTAAGGTCACACAAGATAATCGTGGTAAACGCACGGCGGGTTATGATGGAATAAAAGTTACAACGGGTAAACAACGGTTTGAAATGGCCAATAATTTGGAACTGGATGGCAAAGCGGCACCATTGAGAAGGGTTCATATACCCAAACCCAACGGAAAAGTTAGACCATTGGGAATCCCCATCATTAAGGATAGAGCTAAAATGGAACTAGCCAAAGGTAGCATCCAACCAGTATACGAAGTAAAGGCTGAACCCAACGTGTACGGGTTCCGACCAGCCCGAAGTATCCACGATGCCATACAAGCCATCTTCGACGCAATAAATAAAAAAGGAAAGTATGCGTTAGAAGGTTATTTAAATGGTTTCTTTGACAATATAATAGCCAGTGCAATTTTAGAAAGTAAGGTATTCCAAAGGTTAGACAAGAAAACCAAGGAACCGGTGAGAGCTTGGATTGAAGCGGGAGTAGTGGATAAATCGACATTCAAACCAACGGATAAAGGCACGCCGCAAGGGGGGGTTATATCGCCTCTGTTAGCTAACATTGCCTTTATGGGTATGGAAACGATGTTGAATGAATGGGTAGAAACATGGCCAGGCGCTAAGAGAGAGAATAAAAGGAGTCTGACTACGGTGGTATATGCAGATGACTTCATAATCCTTCATGAGGATAAAGAAGTTATCATAGAAGCCAAAGAAAGAATCACGAAATGGTGTAAGGAGAATATCGGTGTCGAACTGAATAAAGAAAAGACACACATTACACACACGAGTGAGGGTTTTGACTTTTTAGGTTTCAACATTCGTCAGTACCCAGTAACTACAAACAAGCAAGGTTTCAAGACTCTAATCAAGCCAAGATCGAGAAGTATCAAGGAACATAAGGAAAAGATACGTAAGGTTATTCAAACACATAAAGCAGCCCCACAATCAGCAGTGATTGCGAAATTGAATCCCATCATTACGGGATGGGCGAATAACTTTAAACACGTAGTATCCAAGGAAATATTCGGTTCTGTCGATAGTTATGTCTGGGAAAAATTATGGGCATGGTCGAAAAGAAGACACCCAAGGAAAAGTACCAAATGGGTTAAGGATAAATACTATCCAAGGGTGGGAACGAGAAAATGGACATACAGAACGGATAAAGGCGAAACTCTAAAATTGCATAGTGATACCAGAATAGAAAGGCATGTCAAAGTAAGTGGAACCAAACACATCTATGATGGCGACAAAGTCTATTGGGCGAAACGTGGCCACAATGACCCTACATTAAGTACGCGAGTAAAGAACCTTCTTAAGAATCAGAAGGGAACGTGTACATGGTGTAACCATCCTTTAGAAACTGGGGACGTTATGGAAGTTGACCACATCAAGCCGCGCAATGAAGGCGGGAAAGATGTATATGCAAATTTACAATTGTTGCATGGTAACGAGAATGATACCAAAACTCGGTTGGACGCTGAGAGACAGAAGAAAGAAATATTGACAGCATCCGAATGGAAGTATGTGGAATAAGCAGTATCGTTATTCGATGCGCCGTGTGAGGTCGAAAGTCTCATGGCTTGTGCTCTGAAGACGAGTTCCCGGTGGCGACATGGGGGGCTTAGTTTAACTTTAATCTTGGATTTTTATACAAATTGTAATGTTTAAAAAACAATTCGACCCTGGCCCCTTTAATTTCAGCCGGATCAATTTGCGAATTAAAATGCGGCGTTGGTAAATCAACCGGTTCCGCCGGATGTTTGATTGGCAGTTGATTGGTATAGAATAAATTTTTCATCTGATTGTCTCTTGTAAAATTTCCTGTAATTTAGAGGCAAGGATTTCCATTGGGATGCCATTAGAATGCCCTTGGTAAAACTGTCTAATTTTCGCTTCGATGGTTTGAAGCGTGTCATAACGAAAATTGAACTTTTTTTTGCAATCATCCCGTAACCATTCAATGGCTGTCTCTTTCTTGATGGATTCTAACTGTGGCAATACCACGGCTCCCACTTGAAACCAATAGATAGATTTAGATAAATTTTCATCTAAGTGAGCAAGTTGTTGTGTAACTTTGCGCCGAATACTCAATGGATTGGAGAATTTAAGCCACGTTTTTGTGGTATCGGGATAGCGAAAACACATAAAAACCAGTAACCGATAATTTTGCTTATCTTGTTGATTTATAAACCAATCATCTTGAGGCTCCGGCCAATCTCGCCAAAATTCAATAAACCCTTTTTCGATTATGTCGTTTACTGGTTTACAATCCTCAACCAAAATGTCGATATAAAAAATCACCGGTTTTCCACCTCCAGCAAGTAACTTGGTAACTCCGGCTTTATTTTCTTCAGCCGGAAAGTGAGGCAGTTTTTTGATGAGCTTGTTAAATATATCTTTTTGTAATTCGGCACGATTCTGATTGCAATTGCCCATTGTCAATTCGAGGCATTGAACATCATTTTCACTGCTAATCCAAGAATAAAGTTTAGGTAAAGTTTTTCCTACAAAACAATCCTTAAATTTATCGTGCGATTCTTGGGATTCGCCTGATACCAAACACACTAATGGACGTTGTTTAGTTGTGGTTTGTTCATGTTCTTTTATTGCTAGGCATAATTTCACAGTTTGCTTATCACGATCCGGTAAATAAAACAGATAGGGAGGCGAAAAAATTTGGGGGATTGGGTTTTCAAGCATTTTTTCAGTATCAGTACTAACTGGCTTTGGAACCGCTCGTTTTTCGAGCCACCATCGTATTATTAATAATATAGCCAAAGAAAAACATGCAATGGTAAATAATAAACCCCATCCTTCGGTTAGAGACGTAAAACCAAATGCAGTGCTGACAAAGGTTAAAAAAGAGTTTAACCCGGTGATTTAAGAAAATTCCACATTTTAAATTGAATTCCATTACTTGATTATTCTTATTTACCGAACGATTAACTACAAGGATTAGTTATAATAAAGGATAAAACTTAACTACAAAGATTAGTTTGACAATTGTTATAATCGAATTAGCTACAAAACTTAATTTTGCCATACATGATATACTTGAGGCTCGAAATAGTTGAGAGATAACTATAAGGATTTGAGGTAACTCCCAAAAAATAATATACCCAAGGGCAACCACAAGGGATTGCCCCTACGTATATTGTATATTGTAGGGGCAATCCGGTTGCCTAACTCTGTGTGTGGGTATTTTAATTTTTGGGAGTTACCTGATATAAAAAAGGATAAAACGTGAATAATCAGGCAAGCCTGATTGGTTGCCCTTATTGATAAAGACAGTAAAGAAATGTTTATTCTGGCGGGTTTTGAGGAATTGTAAATAGAGAATAAGTAATGAGATTTCCCAATTCCCCAAAATATAATTTAGGGACGTGCATTAAATAATTTCCCTGTTGAATCAAACCTGACAGGTTTTGGAAACCTGTCAGGTTTAGTTGTCGAAGTAATTCAATCAATTGCCTCTCCAATTTGATTCATGATTTTGTCAAAAAATCGTCCCGCCTTAGCACCAAGCGTGTTTGAGGTTAACAAATCGGGCTTCATCACCGCCGCAGACAAGATATCTAATGTCTTTTCGTCAACCTTTTTTTCATTGACAACCATTCCTATCCATGTTACTACTGTTTTAACTTTTTCGGCGTTAAAACCAAAAACACCTTTAGTTACCGGCACTTCCATTATATCGTAGATACGATTTTTGCCTATTTTTACATCACTAAAAGAGGGGTGTTCGATGCCGATAAAAAACAATTCATCGTGTTCCATAACCCGCTTAATCAGTTCATGTTCCGGATTTGGTATTGCCACAAAACAAACCAAGTCTCGTCGCCCAGAAAGTAAGCGACTGAATTCCACCCTTGTTCTAGGTTTGTAGTGAAACTTGAGATTTTTCAATTCTGGTTCAAGCTTCATAAGATACTGAAAAGTTTGTACTATCTCGCTTTTTTCGTCTCCTATAGAAACATTAAGGGGAGGCTCCCGTTTGGCGGTGAGATCATTATAAGTCATCACACTGCCCCCTTTGTGAGCCACACAAAAAAGTGCCCGCAACGCAATCCTACCCCATAATAACAACAAATTTTCATTAGGGTCTTTTGCAGTTGTCATGTTAAGTGCTGCCACATCAATCTGGCTCAAAGCGGCTGAAATTTCCCCGGCCATTACGTTATCAATATCCTGCTGAATTCCAGTCGAAATTTCGGCAACGGCAGTATAGCCATGTTCTTGCAATGCTTGATTAATAGCTGGGACAATAATCTTGACATATTCACTATCCGGACTACCCACGCCAATTTTGATAGTTTCAGCGTTTATAGTTGCTGACACCAAAAGCGTGAGAGCGGAAATCCCTAAAACAAATTGTTTTTTCATTATATTATTTTGCCCTCCTGTTGGGCTATTAAGATTTGGAGCAAATTACAACTGTGACATTAAGCCATTTTTCTGAGACAAAAACAACACCCCGATCCAAAAATCGCCGTAACCGACGACGACGTTTTAGCTGGGTACACGAGCCGAAACATGATTTTAGCTGGGTACACGAGCCGAAACATGATTTTAGCTGGGTGGACGAGCCGAAACATAAATTTAGTTGGCTGGGTGAGCCGAGTCTTTACTAAAAAAAGTTCCATAGGTTTCACCTATGGCTATTCAAGTTTCACCCCGTTGGGGTTATTAGTTCCAACCCCGAAAGGGGTTAAATGTGAATAGCCACCGATGAAATCGGTGGAAGTTAGATAGTTCAAGATGGGCTCCGTTCCATCATTTTATCTTCACGACAAAAGTTGCGGTGCAACTCGTATCCGCTTTGATTACCATTTTCAGTAAATTATTAGCACCACTACAATCACCACTGAACTCATAAAAACGTGAGCCCACAGCCGGTATTGCTCTGAGGAAAGTCGTCGTGTAATGGCTAAACCATGCCACACATTTATTGGCTCCTTCACCACAATCAATGCCGGTAAATTGGTTACCATAACTTTGGCTCAGCACTTTACCATTACCTTGCGTTGTCACAGTTAATTCATGTATTACACTAAAATAGGCTACACATAACCTATTGCCAATTAAAAATAACCTATTGTCTACGCAATCGGAATGCCCACCCCAGCCGATAAATACCGAGTCGGGTTCAGCCATGACAATCATTTCGACGAAGGTAGCGGTATCAAAACGCTCGGCACAATAATCCGGATCACACTTAATACCGGTGGGATCGTATTTATAACTAACCCTTTCACAATTACTAGTTTTGCAATAAATACCACCGGGCTTACTACTAACTATGCCACCACCACTACCGGCAATTTCGGTGAATATACCCATAGTACGTGGTAAAGGCTGTGCCCCGCGTGAAGATGACTGTGGCAGTTCTTTCTTGGTAACGGTGGTAACTGCCGGTTTTTGCTGATTAACAACTGGTGGCGGCTGATCATTTTCAACGATAGTGACGGTTGCCGAATTTTGAGTACCTATGCTAGTACCTCCGGTGGGATTAGACAAAATCACGGTGAAATTTTCATCACCTTCAAAATCGCTATCATCTGTGATACTTACGGTAAATATCTTATTCGCAGTCTCGCCATCATTCCAGTTAAGTGTTCCGTTACTGATATTATAGTCGCTGCCAGCCGTTGCACTACCATCTGAGGTAGCATAATCCACCGCTATTGCCCCATAATTTCCCCCGGTGCGTGTTACTGCAACAGTTATCGAACTACCATTTTCACTCACGGTATAAGTTGGTGTGGAAAATTGCAAAGTACCCGGCAGTATTGCATTAACCGCTGCAAGAGCATCAATACGTGGAAAAGTAAGATTGTTTCTGGTGTCAAGAATAGGTTTGCCCGTATCTTTTAAAACGGTTCTTATCTTTGCTGGTGTCAAAGCGGGATTCGCTTCTAACATCAAAGCTGCAACGCCGGCCGCCATGGGAGTGGCTTGAGATGTGCCAAACTTTTCTTCTGTGCCACCATCTTTTTTTGAAGAAACAATCATTGCCCCCGGAGCTAAAACATCTACTAAACTATTACTGTTACTGAAACAACCTACCTGATCAGTCTCCGGCGAACTACCACAACAAAGACAAGTAAAATTCCAATCGTCTCTTGGATCATAAGTAGCCCCAACAGCAATGGTATTGCTAAAGCAACCGGGCCTACCAATACCATCCGAATAACCATTATTCCCAGAAGATGCGAAAATAGTAACGCCCTTAGCCACTAGTTGATTAACTGCATTATTATAAGATGGCTTACTACTTTCACAATCTCCACTATTATCATACTTACCAATTCCTAAGCTCATATTAATAATTTGAACTGGCTGCGTATCCAAATTGGCATGTATCCAATCCAGTGCCGCAATAGAATCGGAAATTGGACAACCACCGCCGGAATCGCAGACTTTCACGGCTACAATTTTGGCGTTGGGTGCAACCCCCAATGGAACTTGTACACCTTTGGAAGTTACGATACCCGCAACATGAGTACCATGACCGTGATCGTCTTCAGCATTGTTACTATAGGTTTCTCCAGACGAAGACGGACATTTTCCGGCCGGCAGAAAACAACGTTGCGCCACAATATCATCGGCTAAATCAGGATGATCAGTGTCAATGCCAGTATCTATAACCGCAACGGTAACTCCTTCACCAGTGTAAGTGTAAGGGGGTGCATGTACATTATTAGCTTTGATGAGAGGAACACTTTTTGCCAGGTGTACGGTTTGCTTTTCATCAAATTGGACGGAAATTACTTTTGGATGGCTTTCTAAAATAGTCAGCGCGTCTGGTGTGATCGTCCCAGCCAATGCCGGTACATGGCTATACCGATACTTTAACTGAAAACTACCGGTGGGCAATTTTTCAAGTACATTTTCTTGGACAGCCGCGACAGCTGGTACCCGAATCCTTGAAGGTACTTTGAGATAAACCGGATCACGCAAAGAAATAATAACTTGTGCCTCTCCAGTGCGCGTTATTTCATTTAGAACTTTGGCTCCAATTTCCCCCGCAAGTACCGGATGGCCTAATGTAGCAACTCCTAACAAAAGTATGGCAATATACCAGTTCGTTAGGCTATACTGCACGTCGGAACAATTTGAATTTTTATGTAGGGTGGGCCAATTTTTTTTCGATCCCACCAGCCTCGTTAGAAAAGTTAAGTTGGTTTTGGTGCTGAGTATAGTAACAAACGGATTTAATGGTAATAAATCACGTTTTTTGCTTTGGTAGGGGCAATCCCTTGTGGTTGCCCAATTGCCAAAAGCCGGAGCGTTCAACCGTAATTTTTTTGATGTCGGTTTGAAAAAGTAAGATTTCATGGTCTATATCCTTAAAAACAATATCACTTTGACGATCCCTACAAATTTTCTATATTTCTTCATATAAGTTTGTAATAGCTTGAATTATGGTCATAATCAGCATGGAATAGTTTCACGTTTTTTTAATAAGAAAAATATTCATTCAATTTATAGAAATACTTCGTATGTTTTGTGAATTTCCGTTTCGCTCCTACCTAAAGGTACTCTGAATAATAACATTACCTATATTAATTGTATCACATAAAAATAATTCACCATTCACCATTCACCATTCACCATTAACATATTTGTTACTTGATATGTTACACCCATCTGAGACGATAATATGCGCTCACTTTTATTAACCAGATTTATCTAATACTATGCAACCTGAAACTAATGGCATTCTTGCCACAATCAAAAATATTCTTCCGGAAATTGATCCCTCAATGGTTACAGCGTTAGTAACCGCTAACAAATCCGTCAAGTCCAAAGGAACAACCACTAACTTTATGGTTTTTATGGAATGTTTTGAAAATCTTAGAACACCAAGTAATGGTTTGCGTTCAGAGGGCCTAGAACTTGCCATTAAACATCTTGAAAACAATGGCGTAACTCTGTTAACAATGGACGCTTCGCCCTAGTACTTTGTCAGTTTAGATTTTTCTTGACTATCTCTCAAATTTGTAGGGGCAATCCCTTGTGGTTGCCCCGACGTTTCCTCAACCATTAGTGGCGCGGAACACCCATGAGTTCACTTCCGAAAAATTGCCACCCGGCCTTACGGAGCTTGTGAACAGATACAATTCCATATTGTGAATCCAACTGTTCCATATATTCAATAAGGAATTTAACCAGCTTTTGAGCTTTGGCGTTCTTTGTCGAAATTGCTTTCCAAGTAGTTACATTATAAGTACGGTATAAAGGATAGGCACCGCTAATCAGTTTGGCATTATTTGTCGGTTTAACCGAATCAATGGATAAAGTTTTAACTTGATCGGAGTGGCGTTTTAACATCCATAGTGTCTCATAACCAATGGCATAACGATCATCGGCAATTTCCATTATCATGTCTGGTATTGTACTCAGCTCCGCCATACGAGGACTAAATAAATCTTCATTATCTAACAACAATCGCCAATGCCCAGGACGTTGCTTGCAATGCAATCTGCCCAGCACTTGAATCATTCTCCTTTGAGCGCGGCTATTCGCTTTGATATCTGACCATCGAAAAATTCTACCCTCAAATATTTGGCGTGCTTGTTCGATGGTTATGTTATTGATAGGATTATCAGAATTAACCAATATGGCAATTGCGGCAATCCCTAAAGTATAAAATTTAATACCCGGCAAACGATCAGCTTCGCTTGGGGGGCAACAAAAACCGGCAATATCAACAATTTTGTCTTTCAAACCTTTAGCAGAAATACCACAAGTACCTTCTTGTACAGCAATGTCAATACCATTTTTCCTCGCATATTGTTGAATAATAGGCAGCAAAGCCGGGTAAAGTTGTTGATCTAAGGAGACGGCAATATTGGCCCCTTGCGCCCATTTTTCATATTGGATTGATTGTTCACGCCACTTTTTTGGCATATCGGTAAGTTGCGAAGGCTCAGTAAATGCTTGGCCGGCTAAAAGTTCCTCGGCACTCCAAGCATTGGGGATTAAAAGTACCACTAACCATATAGAAATAATAAATTTGGATATTTTGTTAATCATTTGTTTTTCCCAGAAGCAATTTTGCGGTTTATTTGGCACCCTTCAAAAGTAGTTGACAGTTGTTTCGGGAATGGAGCGGAGCGGATTTCCCGAAACCCACATTTGGCTTTCGTTTCGGGAAATCCACTTCGTTCCATTCCCGAAACAACTGTCCACTAGTTTTGCGGGAATATGAAGGGTGCCGATTTTTAGGCTAAGGCTAGAAATCCGATTTTTGAAAAAAATCGGATTTCTTTGATTTTTGAAATTATTTACCAAACAATAATTAAAATTATGGATATCCAACAATTTACTTTTGTTTAAGCACCAACAAAGTAATATCATCATACACTTTTTGGGTGCCAATGTATTGGTGGACATCAGCAATAATTGCCTTTTGTATGTGTGAAGCTGGTTGTTGCCAATGGTGGCGCACCACTTCACAGAGTCGTTCTACCCCATAAAGCTTTTTCTTTAGATTTCTTGCCTCTGTCACCCCGTCGGTATAGAGAACTAATCCATCCCCGGGAACTAATTGGATGGCTTTTTGGGCGATAAATTGACTAATATCGGGTTCCATGCCAACCATGAAACCTAAATCAAAAGTATCAATTCTTTCAATCTTACCGCTTTTACGCACTACTAAGACTTCTTCGTGTTGCCCACTTAAATATAAAGTCCCTTTTGAATAGTCTAATAAAGACAGGGTAAGATTTTTATCAGAATTCATGCGTTGCACATTATCGTAAATAACACGATTGAGAATGCTTAAAAAAGTTTCTGGATTGTTTATCTTAGTTGCTAATAAAGTACGCACCGCCACTTGCACCATTAACATCAACACGCCACTTTCGAGCCCGTGCCCGGTTACATCGCCAATCCCAATTTTTACGTTACCGTTATGTTGTAGAACATCATAATAATCACCGCCAATTTCGTCAGCCGGCTCCATAAAACCAGCAATATCAAGCCCGGCAATATTTTTAAGTTCGGTATCAGAGGGAAGTACCATTTTTTGGAGTTGACGTGCTACATCTAGTTCTGCCCCTAATCGCAAATTTTCCACTTTAAGACGTTCATTGAGAGCCGTAATTTTCTGATTAGCTTGAGCAAGTTGTTCAGTACGTCTAGCAACACGCT
>Ga0233403_10001601_pt1 | contig 10474 bp, 7 predicted proteins | sample Na_oxic_1_MG_FD_179866 | JGI IMG/M metagenome (GOLD analysis project Ga0233403, IMG submission 179866) | Seawater microbial communities from Saanich Inlet, British Columbia, Canada - Na_oxic_1_MG | ecosystem: Environmental > Aquatic > Marine > Inlet | place: Canada: British Columbia | collected...
CATACCTTGTTTTTCAAATGCGGTTGCTTGTTCTCTAAACATTTCATCTGGTTTTGTCGATTTGAAAAAATCACTCGGAAATAAAATTTGCATTGTTTTTTCTATTTTTACGAATCGATTCCTCTGGAACGAGTTAAAAACTATAAATGGGTTCGCCCCTTTTAAGTCAATGCGATTAATTTAAGGGCAAACACACAGGTATGTCCCTACAAACCCCGCGTATTAAATAGCTGTAGGGGATAACCTATAGCTTTTCAGAAAAAGGACTCCAAACTTTAGTTTGGCAGAACCAAGCTAAAGCTGGCAGACTCCAACCAAAATATTTATCTGACAAACTATAGAGCAGGTTTGCAACTTTGCATTTTGCTATGAAAGACATTTCCCAAACAGAGTTTTGGAACGAGGGATTGCTGCTTCGCTGATAGGGAACCAGAAAGGAATGACGTTGAGCGTCATTTCAGTCCTTCCAAAACTCTGTTTCAATGCCATTCCTTAAGAACAAAATGAGTCATTAATTTTTATAAACCATTGATTTAATTATTGTTTTTTAAATCGCTTAAGTTAATGGTATTAAAACAGAGTTTGGGAACGAGGAATGGTAGGATAGACATTCTTGTCTGTCATGAAAGCTCAATTGATGGTAAATAGATATTAGACTTTATATGAAATAAGCCATATAATCTGTTAATATTAATAAAAACAATGAGTTAAATAAAAATGCGTGAACTTGATAATTCTTTTTTCATCAATGAACAAAATATCATATTTTATCAAGATATTATCATTAAAATATCACTTGTATGCTTGATTCTTTCTGGTATAATTTGCCTGTACTGTTGATTTAATTAAAAATTTTTATAGGTAAAACTCGATCTTCAAGTTTTTTTTAAGCCATTATATAACTACAAGGATTATTTATAATAAAGGATTAAATCAAAACCTGAAGTAAAGAAGTGATGTGATTCTCAAACATCGGTGATTTCGGTTTGATGAGGTTCTAATCCTTTATTATAAGTAATCCTTGTAGTTATCGGTTTTGGAAAAAAACTTGATCATCGAGTAAAACCTATTTACTAAATTATTTATGAGCCAATAGGATATGATTATGTCTCGAAAGAAAAGTCAGTCAAACCACAATGCGGATATCAAAAATCCCAACAAGGGTAGCAATGGAACTAATCGTACTTACGATAAGAACCAAGGAAATCGGGGAAAACAACTAAACCCTAATAAGGGTAAATAGAAATAAATCCCTGTTTATCAATTTGTATCACCCCTTTAAATTCCTGAAAAATAAGGAGTGGTACGAATTTGTCAACATCTGTATTTAAGGTGTATTATCCATGAACACCATACCGAAAAAATGCTGGCTTATTGAATAGGATCAAATAATAGGAATTATAGTATGGCTCATCCAAAATATCCTTATACAAAAGAAGTAGTAAACGCGGCACGAAAAGATGGTATGACTCAAACAGAAATTGGTAAGTTATGCCGAGTTCAACAAAGTATTGTCAGTGGGTGGAGTAAAGGCGAAATACTCGCATTTATACACGTCATTAAACCGCTCATTGAAAAGTATGGTACACAAATTAATAAGAGATATTCTAGGGTATATTTTGCCTATAAACAACACTATACTATCAACGATGCTGTACTGTCGTTATGTGCTGAACACGCGGAAAGTTTGAAAACGTACTTAGATGAAATTTACAATACGCCAAAAGATTTTTTCCAAGTATTTGAAAAAACAGGGATTGTTGTTTCAACAGAGAGGAATATAAAGAAAGACGAGTCGGGTTATGTTGTTTCCGAACTGAGTCAAAAAGAAAAATTATTAGACAGTGCTTACTCTGAAAAAGATAGTATTGTTCAAGTAGAAGGTAAAATTATCTTTAAGTACCATTTTCAAAAGGAAAACAATAAGATTGGATCAAGTAAAAAATTCACATGGCAAAGATGGATTATACATGAATTAGGAGCAGGAGAATTGACATGGGTTGTCCAACGAAGACGTGAAATAAAGGGTAATCCGATAGATACACTTTATGACGAAGCAAAATGGAAATCACAGATATTCAGTCCGCTCAAACCTGAAGAAATTATTCAAAGGGCGGAAAACTATATGGGTAGATTAAACGAACATCAGTACGTTAATGATAAAGCAGTGTTACCATTTCTCCTTAGGAAATCGTTTATTGAAAACGGTTACTATATTAAGGATATAGATAAAATTCTTGCTAAATAGTTGAGAAATAGTTTATACTTTAAAAAACCTAAAAAAAGGCAACTGCCTTTTTAAATTAATAGGGCTTCGATCCTAATAACTTGACAGCCGATCCTAAAAACTTAGGAATACCCTTTGAGCGTTAAACTCAAAGCGTAAAAGGCTTCTCCATTTTTTTATAAAGTGGAGTACCTTTCTTACACCTTGATGGGCTATCAAACGAGTCACAGGTACTATTTATTTTTTGGATAGTCACTGTCGCTGGTTTCATTCTTCGCCCTTTGACGTGTGAGAAATGTAATTTTTGGCGATAAAACTCTGTTTTATCCATTTATGGGTTAGGGGTGGGTAACAACTTGGGTGCCTTCCACATTTGAACGCACCCAAGCTTTTTTTGAATATTATTGAGCAAGTCTAGGATTCGGCGCAATGTTCCCACTCAGGTGGATACGCGCTGCTTTATCTGCCCCCTACATTAAGTTCAAGTTCAACATCATCTTTCACACTGCAAAACGTTTCAGATTTTTTTTGTTCTATTTTTCCCTATATTTTCCCCATTCCCTATTTTTCACCTTCCAACATAGCTAATCGCTGTGCTAAACGACGCACTTTTTTTTCCAACGACGACTGATGTAAGTCAATACTTATCACCTTAATTAAAATCATCCCGATACCTAAAATAAATAATAATGTGGGTGGATAATTGACTCCCAAATGCGCCGCAAGCCAGTCAATTATTTTGGGAAAAATACCTAATAACATCACCATCATTGCAGTCAGTAACCACCAAAAGGCATGACGAGAATACAAATAATCGCGACGAATTAACCATAAAATAGTGCCCGCTAAAAATAATCCTAAAATGGCAGAGGTTAGTTGATATGACATTTTTTGTTATGTTTAATCTGTTGAAATTGGGCGAGACATAAAATGCCTGTGTGTAGCATATATTGGCTCACTGCCCACCATGAGCTAAAAATACGCGAATGTCCATCAATTCTTGGATACATTAAAATGGGTTTTTCAATAATTTGCAAGCCCGCTTTGCGCAATAAGATAAGTACGCCCATATCTTGATAATCTAGTAAAGTGGCAGCTGGGGAGGCGAGCAATTTAATAGCAAGATGGTTATAGGCACGCAAGCCAGATGTCAAGTCTTCTAGTTTTACACCAGATAGCTGACGAAAAAAAAACCATGCGGTTCGTCTTAAAAAACTACCCCGTTGCGGATAAGCACCAATCACCACATCACATTGCCCCAACGCTATCGGTGTCAGCAAAGTCGGAATAGAATCCGCTTTATGTTGCCCATCCGCATCCATAGTAATAGCTGTCTTAAATCCCCGCTTTAAAGCATAACGTAAACCCGTTTGCATCGCCCCCCACGCGCCCAATGAAAAAGGTAATGGCAAAACAATCGCACCCGCAGCCCGCGCCACACTCGCTGTTTTATCAGTGCTGGCATCATCAATGACAACAACGGATATAGCAAAACGGGATTTGATTGCAGACACCACTTTGCCTACAGTATTCACCTCATTTTTGGCTGGAATCAGGATAACAAGAGATTCATAATTCAGGGTTAAAGACATCTGCATAAGCTTTGACGTGAGTAGTTAGACGGTTAAACAGGTAGCATTAATTATGCCATAACAACCAAAAGAATAGGGTTCATTTTCAGGAAAATTTTTATAAAGTCTTATAAATCAATAAGTTATAAAAATAAGCTCGTAGCGCCATACACCGAATTCATCCATTTAAAAAACATCGTTCAAAATGACGTTCCGTGTTTGGTGCATGACGCTATCGCTTATGCACCCTACGCGCTTGAACATGATTTTTTTACCTAATTTGAGAATATTAGTAATTATAGTTCGCTCCGAGTCAACATCCTAAAGGGCGTTCCCATATTAAAGGGAATGCCTTTTTTTTTGGTTCTTGTCTTTCAAGCTAGGTAATCACCCAACATCCTTTAATCGCTCCCACACCACCCGTTCAAAACCTAACGCCACCACTGTGATTGTTTGTATCGGCAATGTATCAAAGTATTTGCTTTTTAAGCGTTTTTGATAATCAAGCAGTTGTGCTTTCCCTTCGGAAAACTTCGACTTGATTTCGGGCAGTGCTTTTATCTCGTCTATGCTCATCTCTCTGGCTTTTTCACCGGTTAAAGCCACTTTGCCTAAACTCACATACTTAAATTCCAGTAAAAAGTTTTTAAGGGAGGATTTTCGCCGTTCCGGGCGCACAATCATCGTTAAGTCTGCATAACGTCGCTCCAATTCGGTTTCGGAATCCATGATGTAGAAAGTATCATTAAATAACAGCGTGAGAAAAGCCGTTTTAATCGTCAATTCATTAGCCGAACCATAATCCCGATTATCAAATACTTTGAAATAGCGTTTTTCGATAAAATCAATCAGAAGCTGCAAATTCCCCGTTTTGTAAAACTGTTTCGCCAACAAGCGTAATTGGTTTTGATCCGTCAATTCTGGTAGAAAGCGTTCTTTAAGTCGTTCAACATAAAGTTTTCTGATCACCAAATTCGGGATTTTAAACAGCAATTCTCCCTCATCATTTTCACCAGCCAATGTCAAAATCCCAAAGAAGTACAGTAGGGAGATCATAAATGTCACATCTTTAGGCGCATAGAGCATATCTTCTACGCTAAAACCATTCGCCAATTGTTCAAGCGTTAAAGGGGGTTCTTTGTTCAAGGCTTGAACAATCACGATCTCACCATAAGGCAACAGAGAAATATAAGTCAATTTTCCCCTATCCATCGCTAAGTTGCTATCCAACAATTGACTTGGAAATTGACAATCTCGCTGAAAATATTTCAGAAAATATAGAGCCAAAGTCGGATTATAAACCAATTTTTGAACCTGTTGACTAAAACGATAACCATTGTAAAAAGTTCGCATCAGATGAAGGGCTTGTTGAACTTTTTCTTTGGGAAAATGACACGTCAAAGCTATTTGCGTCAATGCTGAAACAATCTCAGCATCCAAAAAACCGCATAAATCATTAAATTCACGTCGCAAATAAATATGCTCTGCCACATTGTAGCCACTGCTCATATCCGATAAGACGACGGGTGACACACCGGTGATAAACACACGTTCCAAACCGCGCCCACCAGCAGCGGATTTAACCGCTTTAAACAGCGTTTTGACAATGCCTTCACCAGACAATAATGTTTCATAACGACTGGGCGTTTCTTTATGATGTCTTATCATCAGTTCATTCGCAAAATTGTCGTATTCATCAATCAACAAATATAAACGATAGCCGGATTGCCCCACAGCGGTTAACAGCGATTCAAAAGAAGAAATCGCATCTGTCGGATCAATCCTAATTTCATGTTGTAACCAGTTATCATAACGAATCGCAAAATTGGCAATAGCATGATTAACATGGCTGTATAATGCTTTTTCAATGGTGATGATGTCCCCTTGGGCTTTGACAAGAGAAAAATCCCACGTCATCACAAAATACTGATTATGCTTAGGCGTTGGATTTTTGCCAATGGCTAAATGCCCAAATAGCTGTTCAAATTCATTCGCTTTTGCCACATCATAATAATTTTCCAGCATTGATAAAAGAAGACTTTTTCCAAAACGGCGCGGGCGCAGGAAAATTTGTTGATTACTAAAATCTTCTTCAATCACGCGAATATGATTGGTGCGATCCACATAAAAATAGTTTTCAGTTTGAATGCGATAAAAATCGCATAAACCATAAGGAAACTTGAGCATGATTTTTTGATCTCATTTGAGAATATTAGTAATTATAGATCGCTGAATAAAATTTAAAATAATAAAGGTTTGTAAAAATAATTTTCATTTTGCATTGCATTTTGCTATTTTTTTTTGATCTATTTTGTCACTAAAAAATCATCAATTTGAAAAAAAACCTTGAACAATTCGTTTCAGACTCGCTTATTCAAATGAAATATTGAAATAAATTGCGGCTTCAATTAATTTAGCCTGCATAGTATGCGTTAATCATAAACGGGGTGAAACGGAAGCAAAATCCACTTTAAAAAAGTAATTAATTGAAACGGCTACGGTTTATGGGGAAAAACGACTCTGTTCTGCATTTTTATTATGGGGTAGGTATATAGCATTTCCCGATTGAATAAACGACATCACGCAACGAAGTAGCGGAACGCTCAACCTTCAAGGTTTTGGCAACGAAGTAGCGGAACGCTCAACCTTGAAGGTTTTTTACGGTTTTTTTTATCGTAGGCTGGGTAAAACGGAAGCGAACCTCACCCTTTTTTCAAATATATTGATGTGCTTGCAAAACGGCTTTTTTTCAATTAATAAAAAAGTGGATAACGCAGGTCTTTGTTTTTAATTAACTTTAATGGTTTTATTATAAAAAAATGAGAAATGTCAAAGTTTTGCTTCGGTTTCATCATATAAAAACTTTGCTTATATTGAGCGGCAATTTACTCTGAAGGGGGTTATTCTAAAAAATAATAAAATCATTATAAAACAACTATTTATATTATATTTGATTTATACCTCGGGTCAAATTTTCAGTGGAAAGCGAGGTAAATAGACTATTTAATAATTGTTGGCATCCTAATTGCATAATAGTAAATGTAAATAAAAATGGGTGGGCAAGGGCAAACAAAGTCTTTTTCTTCTTGCCCGCCATTTTTAATATTTTTATGTTCCCGTGCTGTATGTTATGTTATGTTTCTAAGAAAACCATAATAAAAAGTTGGCTCATATAGGTATTTAGGTGAAAGGAATTTTAAACGATTACTCAGGGCAACCATAAAGGATTGCCCCTACAACAGGGCAACCATAAAGGATTGCCCCTACAACAAAATACATACGCCTCGTTCCGAAAATATTCATACGTAGGGGCAATCCCTTGTGGTTGCCCTGTGATAGAACAATTATTGATTATAAAATTTGAAGATTTCACCTATTTACCCACAGGAGCCAATTCAAACTTAGGTTGGCTGGCTGTTTTTTGATGCTACCTGTTTGTCAGAAAACAATCCCGTCACTCAGAATTTTTTAGTCTATTTTTATGTGCTTGGTGCGATTAGAGGCGATGAAAAATAATTTCACGCCCATGAGGGCAAACAGTTAAGCTGGAAAATAATGGTGTGGTGTAAACCACTGTTGGAATTGTTATCTCTTAAATATTTATATTTTTTGACGACATAAACTCCTATCTTTATATGTTTATGTCAACACATCACTTTTGAGGAATGAAAATGAATCGACACAAAACACTCACGATTGGCTTAGCCGGAGCCTTAGGATTAGCCGCTCCAATGATAAGCCAAGCAGAGGAGGCATGCCAACTCTACGGTGTCAACGACGGTGGCTTAAACGATAGCCAATTATTTACCGTCAATTCTGACACGCATGAAGTCGAGACACTTGGCTCTCTGCATGAAGGCAAAGACATTGAGGCTCTTGCTATAAACAAGACTGGTGTACTTTACGCCGCATCCGGGGATGATACGGAACAGAAGGGTCATCTCTACACCGTTGACAAAGGAACCGGTGCATTAACCGATTTGGGCAGCACGGGCTTTAAGGAAATCGAAGGCCTCACTTTCGATAGCGATGGTAAATTGTGGGCTTGGGCAAAAGGCGACGGACTCATTTCAATCGACCCATCAACCCCTTCTTCTAGCACATTAGAATTACCGAGTAGTGCGAAGGTGGAAGACATCACTTGGAATCCAGAAGGTACGCAAATCTATGGTTCCCAAAACACTAACTTGTGGGTTTATGACAAAGCTAACAATTCGGTACAGCTGAAATGTAGTAACTTACCCGGCGAAACCGAAGCGTTAGAAATGCTCCCCGACGGTACTTTGTTGCTAGGCATTCATGGGAAGAAAGAAATTCTTCAATTCAATGCTTTTGATGTCGAAACTTGCACGGATGTAGCAAGTGTGGATATTCCTACCTCATCTTCCCTCAATGATGTGGAAGGCATCGCGTGGCAGTGCAATGATGTAGATGGCGAAGACGGGTGGCGGCCGTTTGACCCAAATAAGGAGAGTGTGCGGAAGGGTTCCTATGAACTGCGGAATTGTGCGGAAGGAATTAAATTGGAAGAATTTGATATTGTTCGGATTGGGGAATATAAAGGAAAGACGGAAGGCTATTCGGACGATTCGGAGAACTGGAATTTCTATGGTTTTGACGATATGGAAGTTTGGGTGATTGACGGAGTTGGCGGTCGGTGGGTTTTGAAAGTGGGGAAAACTTGGATGGGAGGGAAAATAAATGGGGAAACAATAGAAAACGGGTGTTTGTTTGTGTTTGGGGAAAGGTGAACGTCAACAACGTCTGACTTGACTTCGAGAATGAATGACTTTTAATTGTTCAGTTTACACAACTTAGCCCACCTAGTCAAGTACTTTTTACTTTTTTTTAGCGGGAGTGCTACATCTCGGTATGTTTTTTTTGATGCCGAAATGTAGTAAAACCACTATTAATCAGTCGGTCCGATACCTGGCACCTTTCAAAACCCGCCTAAACCCGCTAATGATTCTTTTGGAGAAATTAGCGGGTTTTTTTTGTACATTTCATCAAATTATGTCCAATCCAAAATGAGCCGCAAACCTCGAAATTTCCAAGCTAACTATACCTACCATATCACTACCCGCTGCAATAATCGTGAATTTAACTTAAGGCGGGGTTGGTGTCGCGAAGTCATTATCTATACCCTCCAAAAAGCCCTGAAAAAATACGATTTAGTGATTTATGGTTTATGCATAATGTCAAACCACGTCCATTACATGATGGCATCCGAAAAACCACAAGAATGGCCCAACATCATGCACTTTATCAACTGGTACACCGCGATGTGTTTTAATCGCATGTTAAATCGTACAGGACATTTTTGGGAACAACGTTATTATTCAACCGGATTTTCCACCGAAGATTTTCAGCGAGCCTTGAATACTTTGCGCTACATCCATGCGAATCCAAAAACCGCCAATATGCGCTCAAGTTTTTTCTATGAATTTAGTAACTATGGCACGTATGCCCAGTTGACAGATGATGGATTAACCCAATGGCATCCGGGGTTTTTAGCATTAAGCAATAGCTTAGATGAATGTGCCAAAAAATATCGGCAATTTTGTCAACGCTACCAAGCCACCGCAAAACCCAATCGAAACAGCGCATGGGGAAATAAATTATTGGCAGGGGTAAAGCAAGAAAAACCACCGATTGCTCAACACAGCCTACCATGCCTAGAAAATGCTCAAGAAGACCCATCAGAAATTGCCGAAATCGCCAAACACTTTGTGGCAGCTAATCGTTTTGCACCTTCGCATTTTCTTTAAAAGCCAGTTCGCCGTCTGCCAAGTTTCCCACTCAAAAATCTTACGTCACAGAACCAGTTGTAAACACAGGCACCGAGATTCATACCCCTCCCGCTCTCAACTCAAAAAGCTTTAACTTCTCGTTCCCAAACTCCGTTGATCGTTCCAAATAAAAATCCGTTCGTTGATCGCAAGCCATTATATCAAGTAAATATCGTTCTGGTTCAACCTCATCGATATATCAACATTCTAAAGGGCGTTCCCATGTCAAAGGGAATGCCTTTTTTTTGGTTCTTAATATCAACAGGTTCTTACCACGAGATTTCTATTTATTTGAACACCCCAAAAGTTTATACTCAATATTCAAGTTTTTGATATGATTTGGCATCGCATCGATCTATTTTTGAGTGTGTATATATGCAACTCATTGATTTTTAAGCGGATTTATTGAAAGTGCCTCAAATTATATTTTTTCAGACACATAAATCAGCCATGTAGGGTGGGTAAACGTCTTTTTGTTTGCCCACCATTAGCTCGTAGGGTGTATCGCGGAGCAAAATACACCGAATTCATCCATTTAAAAAACGTCGTTCAAAATGATGTTCTGTGTTTGGTGCATGACGCTATCGCTTATGCACCCTACGCGCTATCTTCGAGCCAATCTGTTGTTTTTTTAATAATGATATGAATATTATAGAAAAAGTTTATGTTGAAACATCTGTAGTGGGTGCCTATTTTGAGGAACGCACCGATGTTGTGTCAGTGGCACAACATTTTTGGACTCGTAAATGGTGGGATGAATTGCGCCACCAATATGATGTTGTTGTCAGTCAAGCTGTCACCGATGAACTACGACATCCCAATAATCCCTATTCAATTGAAACATTAGAACTGATTGAAAATGTGCCAGAAGTCTCTATTGAGGATGA
>Ga0233403_10001603_pt1 | contig 10467 bp, 12 predicted proteins | sample Na_oxic_1_MG_FD_179866 | JGI IMG/M metagenome (GOLD analysis project Ga0233403, IMG submission 179866) | Seawater microbial communities from Saanich Inlet, British Columbia, Canada - Na_oxic_1_MG | ecosystem: Environmental > Aquatic > Marine > Inlet | place: Canada: British Columbia | collected...
GTGGAAAAAAAGGAGATGCTTGATGAGAACGGCGAATTCAACTACAATATAGGTGATGTGCTGGAACTTTATGTGATTTCCGCCAGTGAAACCGAAATCCGGCTTTCCAAAGCACTGTCGGGCATCGGCGGGCTGAATCTTCTGCGGGATGCTTATGAAAAAGGCATACCGGTGGAAGGAAAGGTTACGGAACAGTGCAAGGGCGGTTTCCGCGTGGAGATGTTACAGCGCAAGGCTTTTTGTCCCATCAGTCAGATGGATTTGAAGTATGTGGAAAATCCCGAACCCTATGTGGGGGAATCCCATCTCTTTCTCATTGAGCGGTTTGAGGAGAGTGGCAAAAATATTGTGGTTTCAAGACGGAAACTGCTTGAAAGGGAACAGAGGGCAGCTCAGAAAGTGTTTATGAGGGAAGTGGCTGCGGGAACTGTTCTGGAGGGGACAGTCTCAAGCGTGATGCCTTACGGAGCTTTTGTGGAGCTTTTTCCGGGGATTAAAGGTATGGTTCATGTTTCGGAAATGAGCTGGTCAAGGGTGGAAAATCCTGAAACAGTGCTGAGTGTGGGAGAGACTGTCAGGGTTAAGGTGACAGGGATGGAGTCAGGCAAAAAACCGAATGATCTGAGGATTGGCCTTTCCATCAGACAGACTGTCGAAAACCCCTGGGATAGCGGGGAAGTGATATTTCAGAAAGGGGACAGGCTCAGAGGAAAGGTGACCCGCTGTATGGATTTCGGTGCGTTTGTGGAAATTTCGCCCGGAATTGAGGGACTTGTCCATATCAGTCAGATGAGTTACAAAAAACGGGTCATGAAATCCGAAGACATGGTTCAGCCCGGGGATATGGTGGATGTGGTGGTCAAGGGGACGGATATGGAAAAACGGAGAATATCCCTGAGCATGAAAGATGCGGAGGGGGACCCCTGGATTGATGTTCCCGGAAAATACAGTGTGGGTCAGGCAGTGGATGGCACTGTTGAAAAAAAGGAGAAGTTCGGCCTTTTCATCACGCTGGAACCCGGCATCACAGGGCTTATGCCGAAATCAAAGATCAGCAAATCCACTAACCCTTCCGCCATCGAAAAACTGAGAGCCGGGGATCCCATAACCGTCCTTATTGAAGAAATACGTCCGACAGACCGAAAGATAACTCTGGGCCCGGGTGATGCGAAAGAGGAGGACAACTGGCAGAAGTATACGGAAGAGGCAAAGTTCTCGCTGGGTTCCCTGGGAGAAAAATTGCAACAGGCCATTGATGCCAAGATAAGATGAGTCAGCACGCGGTTGCCCTTCAAGACAGACTGGCTGAGATATCTGGGATAGCGGGGAAGTGAGATTTCGGAAGGGGACCCGCCATCCGACTCAGCACCCGGGCCGATTGCAGGCAGAAAACAGGGAATCTATTTTTTCGAGTTCTCTGTTGTTGTTCCGTCAATGGGACCGGTTACCAGAAAGGGGGCAGCTTTGAGAGCTTTGGCATCTGTCATGGCAACCAGCCGTTGCAGAGAAGAGAGAATCATCATCTGTTCCCAATCCTGGAGGCTTGTGAACTGCCGGATAAAAGATTCCTGCATCAGAGGCGGAGCTTTGTCCAGCAGGGCCTCACATGCCTCCGTGGCTGTCACAAGAACTCTGCGTCTGTCAGTTTGGCTCCGACGCCGGGTGATGAGGTCACGTTTTGCCAGACGTTCCAGAATACCGGTGACGGTTGCCTGACCGAGACTGACGGACCTGGACAATTCCCCGACCGAGACCTCCCCGAGTTTGACCAGTTCCTGAAGAATAACCAATTGCGGGCCGGTCATGCCGAACTGTCGGACAAGATAACGGGAATGCAGGTCAATGGATTGGATAATTCGCCGCAGGGAGATCAGCACCTGGTCACAAACAGTTGATGAGCCATTTTTCTCTTTTTGCACAACATGATTGCCGGATTCCATTTTGATCACTTTCTGAATATTTTTAACATTTTGAAAAAAGATATTTTCATCGGGACATCTGCGGATTTAAACAGATTCCCAGCGCAACAAAGGATAAACAATTTGCAAAATTGTTTTACAATATGCCCGAAAAAGATATTTTCATCGGGACATCTGCGGATTTAAACAGATTCCCAGCGCAACAAAGGATAAACAATTTGCAAAATTGTTTTACAATATGCCCGGAATTGTTTTACAATATATGAACAATTTGCAAAATTGTTTTACAAAAGAGTGCAAAGCTCTGCTTTGCGGGCGAAGCCTCGCACTCCGGATTTCATAAAGACCGGACATCAGTCACCGATATTTTTCAGGCAGGCGCGGGTTTGCGAATAAGTATTGGGTGCGGCTACAAGAAGATGATCACTTCTTTGTCCGGCAGAGTCTTCGCCAATGAAAAATTCGCTGCCATCCATTTTATATATTTTCCCACCCGCGGCTTCGATGATAATTGAGGCTGCTGCAAGATCATGATAAGACTCATTGGCAATAATGGCTGCCTCAGCGCGTCCCATTGCCACATAACAGATATGCGCCGCTGTACATCCCATATTTCTGATCTTCCCCGGAAAGTTTGGCTGATAATGCTGATGAAACCGGGAATATGTGAGCAGGAGTGTCTCATTGCTGACATCTTCCTGCGGGGAAATACGAATTTCCTCATCCCCCCTGTAGGCTTTGTCTCCTGCCTTGGCGCTGAAAAGATCACCAGTGGCAGGCATGTAAAACAAACCGAAAATAGGCCAGAAATTATCCAGAAGTGCCAGCGATATGCCCCAGATGGGAATGCCGGCCTGAAAATTGGCAACCCCGTCCAGTGCGTCATAAACCCAGACATACCGCTTACCCTCATGCGTATATGCAGTGTCCTTCTGACCGCTCTCAAATACCTGATGTTCGGGAAAATTACTTTTGAGTTCCCCCCGGAAAAGCTCTGTCAGGCTGATTTCCGCCTCCGTAATCAGGTCATCGTCGAATTTGACATAGGATTTGCCCCTGCCATAATAGGAAAGGGCTTTTTCCCCGGAGCGGCGGATCATATCTGCGGCAAAATGAGCAAAGTTTTCTGTCCCATGATCTTTCAATGTCATTCATCTCCTCCGTAATTTTTTTTTAGGATAAGTTGACTGGTTACACGAAAAATTCTTGTTTAACAACAGAAATAATATTATGAGAGAGACAAGAAATTTTCTTCTGGATGGGAAAAAAAATATGGAAAATGGAAAAAGCAGAATTTACAATGCCTTAAAGAAAACTTATGTGCGTCTGATCAAAATCAGGGGGCAACCCAATGAAATTGCTCTGGGCTTTGCCATGGGAATTTTTATCGGCATGTCTCCGACCGTAGGACTTCAAATGGCCATAGCTGCTTTTTTTGCGGTCCTATTCAAATGGAACAAAGTTTCAGCGATCATCGGCGTATGGATATCCAATCCGATAACAATTCCCTTTATTTACAGTTTCACCTATTTTTTCGGGGCAAAGCTGCTCGGCATCACAGCCAAAGCCGATAACCTGTCCGGAGGTCTTGATGCCTCGACAGTTTACAATATGCTGTCCAAAGCACCGGAAATTTTGTGGGCAATGTTTGTGGGAGGCATCCTTATCGGGCTTCCTCTTTCGTTGGTCGGATATTATTTTTGCCATTCGGCAGTCCGGAAATATCAGGCGGACATAAAAGACAAGCTGATCAGACAAAAGGAAAAATTGGTTAAGAAAAGAGAAGCCCGAAAGACGATGAAAAAGAAAAAAAAGAAAAAAAAAGTGGGGACCAGCAAAACATGTCGCACAAAAAATGAGAAAGCTTCTTGACGAGGCCTTATAAATTTTGTATCAGGAGGTTTCAAGCTTGGCAATGTTTTCCGGTCAGATATTTTCAGCACATCGGAAACGCTCCCCGGCTGATTGGGAAATCCCGCGGGAAATCCCCGGTATTTACCAATCCGGACGGGTGGAAACAAGGATTTCCGAAATTCTCTGATCTGATTTTCAGTCTGACCCGCGGGACGGACGAATTTGGGAAGAGTGCCTCGGCACTTCTGAAATATTGTTCTTAATACAAAGATAAAGGAGCATGTAAAAGTTGGCAAATCACAAATCTGCATTAAAACGCGCTCGTCAGAGTGAAATCAGACGGATACGCAACAAATCTGTAAAAACCAGGGTAAAAAATATCACCAAAGATGTGCTGCTGGCTGTGAGTGAGAATTCCGGCGAAACAGCATCGGAAAAGCTGAATGCGGCACAGTCTGTGATTGACAAGGCCGCCAAAAAAGGGGTGATCCATAAAAAAACCGCGGCCAGAAAGATATCCCGCCTTTCCAGAATAATCAGTTCGGCCACTGCCTGAAAGGGAAAAAAGATTTGAGGAAAAAGGGTTAAGGACACATCATCAGACAAATCTTTTTCCCTTTTCCCTTAAAAACTTAAAAATGATTGCTCAGTCTGTCATAAACCATTTCCGCCATCCTTTCTGAAATAGCGGAAACTGCTTCCCGTCTGTTGTGTTCAGTGGCGAGTTTGTCCGATACAACTGCATAGGTTTCCCTTACACGCACATTCTTTGCAGACCACACCTCATTTCCGTCAGCATCCTGTAATGCCATATCCGCACTCACAGTTACCTGTCGCTCAAGTGCGATATGCGATCCCCTTCGGGAAACTGTCTCAATATTCAGAAATTTGATTATTCCGGAAAGGATTCCGCCGGATCCTTTGGCACTGTCCGGCGCGAGACTGCCGTTTCGGGTGAATTCGGTAATAAGATCATTGGTGAAAATTGTTTCCGCCCCGGTTTCGGCAGTGCGGTTTTCAAGCATGGCGACACGAATGTTTTTTATATCGGATGGGAAATTCCCCTCTCCTGCAAATCGGTATCCGCACGCGGAAATCATCGCTGAAATAATAATAATGATGGGAAACAAAAGCGGAAAGCAATATTTCATTTTTCTTGTCCTGTTTACTTTGTCACATGGGAAATTGGGGAATAATATACCCGAAAACCCCTGCGCCTCAAGGGGGGACCGCAACCCGGGCCGCCTGAAACTTAGATGTGAGCTCGGTCGAACGAGGGGTGTCCTCTGTGGTTATTTTTTTTTATTCCAGCGGGTCAATTCGGATTATCCGGTGGTATGCACCAACTGGGAAGCAGGCACAAGACGGACTTTCTTCCTGAGCTGGGGGAGCATTTCCCGAATCGCATCATATGTCACTGCATGGGGATGGCCGATACCCACAGCTTCCCCGAAGTGATTGGCGATGCGGATCAGTCTTCTGATCTGTTCCCGCACAATCTCAGGGTCCTGGACATGATCCAGAAAGACATCCCGCTGGGCAAAGGGAATCTGCAATAAGCGGGCCGATGACCACCCACAACTGTCTGCTGAGGTCAGACTGTCAATGAAAAAAAGTGATCTTTGCTTCAGCACGGACAAAACCCGATACATGTGAGTGGGCACTGTGGTCATTTTTGATCCCATGTGGTTGTTGACACCCCTGATAAAAGGCATGGCATCCAGATTCCGGTTCAACTGACTGAGGAGTTTTTCCGGCGACATCCAAGTGAGCAGCGCACCCGGCCCCGGATGAACCGAGGGATATTCAACAGGCTCCATTGGCAGATGAAGCATGGTTTCGACCTTTTTTATCCCTGCCTTGCGGATAATCGTTTTCTGAAAAGGGCTGTGGGGAAGAATGGAAAGGGTAATTGGCACACCAAGGCTGACAAATTTTTCGGCCATACTTAGGTCATAACCAATATCGTCAATAATAATGGCAACTTTCGGAATAACAAAAACAGGCTTGGGTATCTGTCTGCGGGGGGATATCTCCTCTTTGGGATAGATTTCAAATGTGGGGGGAGTATGAATCTGAGGATTTTTCGATGTGTGTCGTGAACAGCGGGAAACATATAAGCCCGAAAAAATGATCAATACTGCAAGAGACAGGGAGACAGCAATGCGTTTCCCCCAGAATACGGAAGTCAGGACTTTCTTTTTGCCTGTGTTTTTTTCTGTCATTACGGATTTAATTTTCTGATAAAAAAACTTCGAACTGTGCAGTTAAAATTTTCAGAAACATGCAAATCCCGGAAAGCAGGGATTTGCAAAGCCTCTGATTACCAAGCAGGTATTAAGAGTGCGGAAAACGCTGTAATGCGAAAAACCGCTTCACTTAATTTCCGCACTCCGGATTCTCCGTTCCTGTGGGGTGAAATGCGGAAAAACGCTTCGCTTAATTTCCGCACTCCGGATTCTCCGCTCCTGTGGGGATGAAAACAGGAAACCGGGTTTTTTGAAAAAACCCGGTTTATTTGCGGGCATTGCCGGTTTGTATCGGACGACACTGCTTTTCCTATTTCATGGCTTTGAAAATATCATAGCTTATCAGGATTTCCAGTGCGCGCATGATCTGATTATCTTCCTCAAGGGTCTCAACCTTCAGATGACCGTATCGGGATTCGGTTCTGCGCTGTCTGTTTTTTCCCTTTTTGCTGCCTTCCTTTTTATCGGAATCATCCTCTTTCGCCTCCTCCTCATCATCATGGTCATCATGATCATCAAAAGGGTAGGCTTCAAGATGGTTTTTGAGGTCCTTCTCCTTCATCAGATTACTCTCTTCATCATCATCGGCCTCTTCTTCGTCCATAAATTTGTGCTTCACCTCAATATCCGGCACGATCCCCTGAGCCTGAATGGAACGTCCGCTGGGTGTGTAATATCTGGCAACAGTGAATTTGAGTCCGTAACCGTCACGCAGAGTATGCACCGTCTGAACAGACCCCTTTCCAAAGGAAGATGTACCGAGAATCAGAGCCCGTTTGTGATCCTGCAAAGCCCCCGCGACAATCTCCGACGCACTCGCACTGCCGCCGTTAACCAGAACGACAATGGGATAATCCCGTTTTCTTCTGTCTCTGTGCGCGTTGTAAGCTTTTGTGTGCTGTCTGAGCCGGCTTTTGGTGGAAACAATGACTCCATCCCCGATAAACAGATCCGCCACCTGAACGGCCTGATCCAGCAGGCCTCCGGGATTGTCCCGCAGATCCATCACAAGCCCCTTCAGAGGTTCCTGGGCACCCATTGCACTCAGCGCTGTTTTGATATCATCGGTTGTGCTTTCCTGAAAGTTGGTGACCCGAACATATCCGTACCCGGGTTTCAGAACAATGTGTCTTACGCTCTCAATGGGGATAATATCCCGAACCAGCGTGAAATCTATGGGCTTTGACTCGCCCTTCCGCACAACGGTGATGGTTACGGGTTCCCCTTTGGGTCCCCTCATCCGCTTCACAGCTTCCCAGAGCATCATGTCTTTTGTGGATTCTCCGTCCACTTTGATAATAATATCAGCTGCATTGACCCCTGCTTTGTAAGCCGGTGTTCCCTCGATGGGGGAGATTACTGTGAGCAGGCCCTTCTGCATGGTGATGACAATGCCGATGCCGCCGAATTCTCCTTTGGTGTCAATCTGGAGTTCCTCAAATGCCTCGGGCGGGAGAAGTTGGGAATGGGGATCAAGGCTGCTGACCATCCCCTGAATCGCCTTCTGAATGAGTTCCTTTGTGTCCACGGGATCAACATACTGTTTCTCAACCAGATCAATGACATCGGAAAAGATTTTCAGGCCCTTGTAAGTTTCGTCGTCAGCGGAAAGGCCCCGGTAAAAACCCGATCCGACAGTGCAGAAGAATATGGCAATTATGGTCACCAGCCACAGCTTTAAGTCTCTTTTCTTTTTATGAGTCATTCCTCACTCCTTAATTTTATTGCATAGGACACTATTAAGATCAGATGCAGGTTTTTTTTGTCACATGGAAAATTATAAGATTTCCCCTGCTGTCATTACTGCGAAAGCAGGAATTCATTATGTCCGTAACAGGTTACGACGGATTACCGCTTTCGCGGGAATGACAGAAAAGGGCGATGTTCTGTTCTTTCTGAGCAAAATTTCATTATAATGAGATTGTTTTCAATTGTCAATATGTTTCAGCCTTTTCTGAACCATTTCATCGGATCCACTGATTTTCCGTGATGGCGCACCTCAAAATGAAGCCCCGGTCCTGTCAGAGAACCGCTGTCTCCCACAGTTCCCACAGCCTCCCCGCTTTTAATCCGATCACCCACTTTTTGATGAAGTTCCTCGGCATGGGCATAAATGGTGTAATAATGATCTCCGTGGTCAATGATCATCATGTTGCCATATCCCTTGAACCAGCCCGAATAAAGCACCTGGCCGGAACATACCGCACGGATGGGAGTGCCTTTTTCGCTTTGATATCAATGCCGCTCCGGAAATTCACCACATTGAATTCTTTGTTCTTATATTTGCCAAAGCTGGAGACAACCTTACCCCTGACCGGCATTTTTAGCAAGCCTTTTAGCGCGGCAAATTTTCCTGACGGAAATTCCTCTGGCAGAGACACGGTTTCCGTCTTTTTATCACCCTGTTTTTTTTTTGCATCAAGCTCCTTCTTTCTTCTTGCATCAAGCTTCTTCTTTCTTCTTGCCTCAAGCTCCTTCTTTCTGAGGCTTTCCAGACTTCGGAGTTTCCTGTCCAGCTCACTTGCCGAGGCTTTCAGGGACTGAATGGATGCCAGCGTCAGGGATTTTTTCTTTCTGATATCAGCAAGAAGCCTGTTTTTTTTGGCCTTTTTCCGGGATATGGCCTGAACCTGTTTTTTATAATCGGCCTCAATGGAAAGTTTTTTCTGTTTCCGGGCATCCAGTTCGGCCTGAAGTCGGTCCAGTTCTGTTTTTTTCTCTGAAAGCGTTTGCAGCAGACGCTCATCATACCCGATAATGCGTTCCAAAGCTGTCTTCCGCTGAAAAAAGTTGCTGACCGAGTCAGCGGAGGCAAGCATGTGCAGGGTTCCCAGCCGGTTCAGCTTGTAAAGGGCAGTCATGCGCCGTGCAGCGTAAGCTTGGCCCACCTGAATTTCCTCTGTCAGTTCCCTGTATGCCTTCTGTGCCGTTTCCGATTCCTTCCCAAGTGTTTCAAGTTCCGACCTGCATCGGGATATCTGTTTTCTGGCTTTGTTCAGGGCCATTCCGGTCCGGTTCAGACTGTCCAGAATTGAATTTTCCTTCCGGGTGAAGGTATTGACCTGTTTTCTGTTTTTTTTGATTTCACGACTGACCGTGCCTGCCTTGTTTTTGGTTTTCTCAATTTTTTTGACGGTCTTGGAACAGAAACCTGCCGCGGGATACAGGCACAGGGCCGCAATCAATATAATTTTAGAAACTGTCTCAAAGAGATATAGCATCCTAAGCATCCTGCCAACACGCTCCCCAGTAATATTGCCCCCGAAATTTCGGGGGAAAGAAAGTTGATCTGAAAATCCGACACCGAAAGTTGGAAATCTGACATGGGTTCCCATTTCAAGTTTCCCATTTCCAGTTTCCAGTTTCCCATAATGAATCTGAAGGCCGCAAAGAGCGCGCCCAGTCCCATGAGTCCGCCGAATGCGCCGAGGATAATGCTCTGGATGTAGAAAGGGTCCTTGACAAAGCTTTCGGAAGCCCCGACCAGACGCATGATTTCAATTTCCTCCCGTCTGGAATAGAGCATGAGGCGGATGGTGTTTGCCACGAAAAATATTGTGGCAACAAAGAAAAGGCCGGTCATGGCATATCCTGTCAGGCGGAACAGATTGAAAATACTGATAAAGCGTCCCAGCCACTTCCGACCGTACTCCACCTCCTCCACCCCGGGGATGGTTGCAATTCCCCTGGCCGCGCTCTCAAATTTCTCCCAGTTTCGGGAAAATCCCCTCACAGCGATTTCAAAGGTGTCAGGCAGCGGGTTTTCTTTCAGATTGCTGATGAGCGAGGACTGATGTTCCATTTCCTTTTTAAACTGGTCCATGGCCTCGGTTTTGGAAATAAAGCGGACTTTTCCCACACCCTCTGTTTTTTCGATATGCCGCCTGATTTCCGTAATATTATCCTTGGGAATGCCCGGCTCAAGATATGCCATAATCCGTATGCCTTTTGTCCAGGAGTCAATGAGCGCGTTCGCATTGACCAGAAAAAAAACAAACGCGCTGATAATCAGCACGGACAGGGCAATGGTGATGACCGCCACAAAGTTCAGAAAACGGTTTGCCCGGATATCCCGGACCGCTCTTTTGAAAAAATACAGCATCAGTTCGGGACCGGAACAATGGTTGAGGATTTCAGGCGTCCCTGTTCAAGAAGAATGACCCGCCCGCCTGTTCTGCGGATCAGCGATTTGTTGTGGGTGGCAACGATCATGGTGGCCCCGCGGGCATGAAAACCCTTCAGCAGTTCAAACACGCCCTCGGCAGATGCGGTGTCCAGACTTCCGGTTGGCTCATCAGCGAGGATGACGCGGGGATTTCCCGCAATGGCCCTTGCCACGGCCACCCGCTGCTGCTCTCCGCCTGAGAGTCCCGGGGGGAATATTTTCTCTTTTCCCTCCATGCCCACGGTTCTCAGCACACTGTTCACTTTTTTCCGAATCAGCC
>Ga0233403_10001604_pt1 | contig 10465 bp, 7 predicted proteins | sample Na_oxic_1_MG_FD_179866 | JGI IMG/M metagenome (GOLD analysis project Ga0233403, IMG submission 179866) | Seawater microbial communities from Saanich Inlet, British Columbia, Canada - Na_oxic_1_MG | ecosystem: Environmental > Aquatic > Marine > Inlet | place: Canada: British Columbia | collected...
ACGCCAACCGCGCCGACAACGACAACCGCGCCGACAACGACAACCGCGCCGACAACGACAATCGCGCCGACAACGACAATCGCGCCGACAACGACAATCGCGCCGACAACGACGACGACCACGACGGCTGCCGCCACGACGACCACGACGGCTGCTGCCACAACGACCACTACGACGGCTGCCGCCACAACGACCACTACGACGGCTGCCGCCACGACTACAACGATTACAGAGACTACAGTACCTTGCGCTTCACCCCCATGCCCATAAAAGTAGAAATATTGAAGTGATTTTAATTAAATTTTGATTGATGTTATTTATGTCTGAAAGATACTGTTTTTTAACAAAAATTAAGTATAAGGAAAAAAGGAGGGTGGTTATGAGAAACTATTACAATTTTATTTTAACGGTTATGGGTTTGTTGCTTGTTGCCGGCATGGATGTTGCGTATGCCAAAATTCAGCTTAAACCTATGATAATGGTCCAAATTCAGCAAGACAGCAATTTTTATCGGACTGAAATTAATGAAAGAGAAGTTTATACTTACAGTGTTACGCCGGGCGTCAACTTAGCAAGTAAAACAAAAAAATCCAATATATATGTGAATTATAACTTTACCTATAATTCGTATGATTATCAGGATCCGGCACCGACGCCTGCGGATGCTGCAAATGACAAAGATAGTTTTACTGAACATGCTGTTATGTTGGAAGGTGATTACGCGATTAACTACTTAACGACCGCCAAAATCGGGGCCAGTTACCACAAGACGATAGATCAAGCCCATGGAGATGTTTTGAGCAATACGATGGAACGCCGGGAATTCGATGTCTTGCGAGTTAAACCCCTTATTAAAGGAGCCTTTCCCATTTTTAAAAAATTTCCCTTAGAATTGGGCTATCGCTACACGAATCTTGATTTTAGCGATTCGCAATATCAAGATTCTACTGAAGGCCGGATAATGGCAGACACATATTACAAGTTTGGAAATGAAAAAAATGAGCGTATGCTTGGTTTACAATATCATCATTGGTGGACTACATATTCTGGTGGTTCAGCTATTTATGATATTTCTGATTATCAGGCCGATCAAGTAAGGCTCACCGGTCATAATCAATTCGATAACTTCAGCTTTGATGCTGGTGTTGGCTATCAACTTCGTACATTTGATGATAAAAGCAAGGAAGACTTGGATTCGATTTCAGTCAGCCTTACCTTAAAAAGTGGTCAATTATTAAAATTATTTGGTAAAAAAGCTGATGTTACAGCGAAGGCGATCCGAAACCTGAATGCGACTGACGGAGGCGAAGGGTATTTTACGGGAGACCGTTTTTCCCTTGATCTTGGCTACAATATTTTAAAAAGTTTTGGGGTTGTATCCAAATTTCAAGGCGTCTGGCAACGCAGTCAATATGACGAGGGTGATTTTAACGGACGCGAAGATAATACCTATAGACTTGCCGCACTTTTGGGATATCAGTGGAATATACTAGGCAATATAATGATTGATTTAGGGTTAAAAGGAGGCTATGAGTGGCGTGAATCCAATTGGGAAGAAGGCCAACCGCCGAATTATAAGGGATATGATTTTGAAAACACCTATATTGCGCTTATGCTTTCAACAGACCTTGAGACCGCAGGTTTCTTCGGTGTTTATGATGATGATACTCCGTCTGAGTAGGAATTTGAGATAAAATGACTTTAAAGCATTGTTCACACATGTGCTACCACAGAAGGATGACACTAAAGTGTATCCAAATCGGGAAAAATTATTTTAACCAGCCCCTTCATTGTAACCTGAAAGTAGTTTATACTTTTTGAAAGAATGCCGAACTAAATGATTAGCACTCATTTGAATTGTTAACCGCAGATGAAGGATGCCAGTTTTTTTCTACAAATCTTAAAGCAATGTAATTATGACTATTTTTCGATTCGTGATATTGAAAGTCACCGCTCTTTTTTTTAATATAATTATTATATTATGCCTCTGCTTTTCACCTTCCTTTGCCCAAAAAAACAAAGCCTACCGCATTGGGCCTCAGGATATTCTATCGTTGTCAGTTTATGCCGGTGGTGAAGTTCAGCATCAGGTAAAACTGCATGTTTCAACCGATGGATTTGTTAAGGTGCCATTGTTAGGATCAATTAAAGCGGTCAGTCTTACTGTTAGCCAACTGGAAGACAAAATAACTGTCCCATTAGCGGCCGAGTATCTTGTCAATCCGCAAGTTACAATTGTTGTTGAAGGGTATCACAGTTTGAAATATTTTATTTCAGGTGCGCTCAATTCACCTGGATTGTATGAAATGACTTCTCAAGCCACTTTAATGGAACTGATTGCCAAGGCAGGTGGAACCACACCCGAAAGAAGTAACGTTGCCTATATTTTGCGTTCTTCGGCCGATGAAGTTTCCAAGGGAAAAGATATAAAACATTTGCTATCCAAAAAGGATCCAATCAAAGTTGACTTAACTCTGCTTCTGGATAAAGGCGATATGACAAAAAACATCGCGTTGCAAACGGGCGATGTCATTTACATTCCGTTGCAAGATACAATTGATGTCGCCGTAAACAATGTTTATTTGGAAGGCGAAGTCGAAAAATGGGGTGTGTATAAATATACCCCTGGATTAACCGCTTTAAATTTATGTATTATGGCCGGGGGATTCACCGATTTTGCCGCTCCTAACCGCACCAAGATATTTCGAAAAAGAAAAGAAACGAGTGAAATAATCATCATAAAAATTAACCTTGATGATGTCAGGACAGGTAAAACACCTGATATTGAGCTAAAACCCGGAGATCGGATATCTGTTCCTGAAAGTTGGATATAGAAAGAAAAATTGATATTTATTTCTCGTCAGTCATAAATTCTCGTAACATACTGAAATCATTAATATTTTAGAAGCATATGTGGGATTCATAATTTCAATGAATTCAGTATGTTAGCAAATTTTTCTTTCTAAATAATAAAGAACTTATGACTGTCGAGTTTATTTGAACTAACAAAAAATTATGGAAAATATCAGTCTTCCTGAACAAGACCAGGATCGTCGCTTATCTGAATATTATGAAATTTTTGATAAACATAAATGGACAATTGCAGTTACGTTTATCATTATTTTCAGTCTTACAGCACTTTACACCTATAATATAACCCCTATTTATCAAACTTCGGCCGGATTAGTACTCGCTTATGAACAAGTTAAATCACCTGTCACTGGCGAAACAATTGTTTATGAAAATTATATGTCACAAGCACTCAATTTTAACACACACTTTAATTTGATTACCTCGCGACCGGTGCTTGAAAAAGTAATCGAAAGACTGAATTTAACCAAACCATCCCATAATATTTTCATAGAAGTAAGCCCTTGGAAACAGATTCTGTTCCGTTTCAAAGAAAATATCCGCCTCCTATTGGACATTAAAGAAGAAGAACTAAACCCTTTGAAACAGAAAAACAAAATTCTCAGTATGCTAAGAAAAAAAATCAGGGCCGAACGTACTCCCAATACATTTCTTGTAAGCCTGATTGTAGAGGACCATAATCCGGAAGTGGCCGCTGATATTGCCAATTATTTGGCCGAATCCTATATTGAATTTAACACTGAATATCGAACTCAATCATCTAAAAACACTTTAAGCTGGATGACTGACCAATTGTTTGAGACACGCAAACAGTTAGAATCTTCTGAACAGGAATTTCTAAAATATAAAGGCGAAGAAAAATTATTTTCTCTCGAAGGTAAACAAGAAATTATTACAGAAAAGCTCAGTGATTTCAATGCCAAACTTTTGCAAGTGCGCAATGAGAGACTACAGTTAGACGCCAAACTTTCTGAAATGAAGCGGATATTTTTAAAACAAGGCAATATCACTAAGGTTCAATCCTGGATAAAAAATGATATGGTGCAAAATCTTTATTCCCAGCTTGTTGATGCCGAAGTGGAATTGTCGCGTCTGACGCAAGTATATAAAGCCAAACATCCCAAAATTATTCAAAGCAAAGCGACTATCGCTAAAATTAGAAAAAAACTTCATGATGAAATCAGGAAAGAGATAGAGAGTATGAAAGCGCATCGCTCCGTATTGATTGCCAATGAAAAAGTTTTAGCTCAAACACTTGACAGTTTTGAAGATGACGCTTTAAATACGAACAAAAGAGAATTGCAGTACAGGATTTTACAAAGAGATGTGGAAACCCATCGCAGACTTTATGATATTTTGCTTGCAAAAGTTAAAGAATCAAACATGGTGGAGAATATTAACGCATCAGATTCGAGGTCAAATATCCGTATTGCTGAAATAGCAAACACTCCCGGTTCTCCGATTAAACCGGATATCCGCAGAAACCTTCTATCAGGTGTTATTATGGGGCTGCTAACAGGTTTTGCTTTAGCATTCTTGCTTGAATATATTGATCGCACTTTACGAACAGAAGATGATATTCGCAGATATATGGGGCTGACTGTTTTGGCAATTATTCCGGTTGCCGATTCAGCCAAAGAAAAAACTTACGGAGCATCATTGGCTTCGGTAAAAATTGATTCGGCAAAAACTGATTCGGCCGAAACAAAACTGGCAACTTAGTGAAATGATACGTAAAAAAAAGAAAAAAAGTAATCTCGGTTTTGATCTTGGCCATTATTTGGCAAATTATCCGCTTAATTCCCGCTTTGCAGAAGCTTACCGTACGTTACGTACAAATGTACAGTTTTCTTTTATGAAGAAAGAGTTCCGCTCTCTTTTAATTTCCAGTGCCACCCAGTCTGAAGGCAAAACGGTAACTGTAGCCAATCTGGCCTATTCTTTGGTTCAAGACGGCAAATCTGTATTGATGGTAGATACGGATTTGCGTAAACCGTCGCTAAGTAAAATTTTATCTTCGCATGATTCTGTGGGTGTTACCGGATTATTAGCGGATGTTTTTTTTAATGATATCGATAGCGGTTCTTTAACGAAATTTGGTTTTGAAGATCTGTTCAGCCTGATTTATCTACAAAAGCGTAATGGTATTTTGAAACTGACTGAGGGGCAAGAGGGAATTGAGTTTTCATTCATGCTTGGCAAACTGGTTGATATGAATTGGATTAGCAGGCCAATTAGTCAGGGATTGACCGCTTTTCTAATAAAAAACAGATTATTAACGGCTGAAAACGCTCAGGAAGCGCTCTTAATTCACAAACAAACCGGCCAAAAATTACCTTTTATTTTGACGAATACCGGACTTATTAAAAAAGAAGACCTGGTGGCTCCCTTGTCCATGTACATAATAAAGGGTTTGCGTACAGCGATGCAATTTAAAAAGGGGCAGTTTGTTTTTAAAAATGCGTCCGAATCTGACTTTGATCCCTCTGTTTTCGATCCGATCGATTATGATAAACTATATAAACAGTTAAGCAGAGGTTCTGAAAATATTCCCTATATTAACAACAAAATCAATTCTAACATAATCCCCACTGAAACCGAAAACCTTTTTTTACTTCCTTCAGGCAATATCCCACCTAATCCTTCAGAACTATTGGGTTCTGAACGCATGTCTTTTTTAATTGCCAACCTTGAAAAAAGATTCGACGTTTTACTTTTTGACACACCGCCTGTTTTACCTGCCAGTGACGCGTTGCTTCTGGCACCATATACAGATGGTGTACTGCTTATTATTAAAGCGGGCCAGGTAAACAGAGAATTAATCCAGAAAGCCGTGGAGCAATTTCGCCTGTCGCAGTCTAAAATATTAGGTGTTGTACTTAATCAGGTGGATGCCAAGCCCGGCAGTTATTATTATAAATACTATCAGAAATATTATTCAAGTTATTATGGGGAAAGTGCCTGATGTAGAATTGGGAACTGGGAATTCCCAAATCCGAATTTATAGAAGTATTGTAATCAGCCTGATCATAATTTTTTCCGGATTTTCTTGCTATTTTCTGAATCTTCGTCTCTCTGCTCTGGTTTATGATATGCGTGCTGGTAAATTATTAAAAAAAGGCGCTCATGTTACCGCTATTAACATGTTAAAAAAAGCTGCCCGATTACAGCCTTCAGATTATAAACTTCAAAAAAACTTGGCTGATGCGTATAAACAATTGGCCCTGTCAAAATCAGGTATCAAGTATTTAAAACAATTTATGGAAAAGTCTAAACAGCATTACCTTGCGGCGATGCAACTGAATTCTTTTGATGCTGGAAGTGTTTTTGGTCTTGCATTGGTTGAAAGTCAATTGGAAGAAGCGAGACTTCGTTTAAAAGATAGCAAAAAATCGGATAGTTATACTAATTATAAAACACGCACCTATTTTGAACGGGCGATTTTTCTTGATCCGAATCAGACTTATCATCGTTATGCCTTGATTCATTACTTTCATCGCACTAACGCAGAAAATCAGACTAAGGCGTTTTTACAGGCTATCAGCGCTATGATGCGCATCAATCCTGAAATGTATCATTATCTCAAAAGAGAATCTTTTTGGTCATCTCCGGTTCAAGAAGCTACGATACAAGGACTAAAGCGCGCAATCAAAAAAAATACCATGCCTATAGAGGCTTACCGGGCGTTATCCGAATTATTTGATCGAGATAAACAGATCGATCTGGCTGTACAAGCCTATAAAAATATGGTTGATTTAAAGCCTTCCTCAGATAAAAACCGATTCAAATATTATATCCGTTTGGGAAAATTGAACCTTAAAAGAGGCCGTCCTGAATTGGCTGTTCAAAGTTTTTTAACGGCATTGGATTTAAGTGACAATCGGGACGATACGCTGAAACAAATATACCGCATATACCAAGTTCAAAGATGCCATGTCTGGTATGAGCGATTACATCTGAATCTGAAACGTCATTATTTTGATCCGGCGCGAATAGATCTGATTTATGCACGTTCTTTTTTTGATCATAAAAATTATGCCAAATCAAAGCAGATACTTGATAAAATAATCAATCTCACGCCAATAGCCCAAGCTTACTACTATCTGGCCCGCATTGCACAAATTGAAAAAAATCAGAATGCTATGGAGCAAGCTATCTTGGAAGCCATAGCACTTGATCCTGATAATATCCGTTACATTCAGATGCTTCATAACGTATATTCGAAACTTGGTAAGCTGGATAGGCTGGAAAAAGAACTGAATAAAACTATTGAACGGATTGAGACGCCTTCGGCATGGCTTTTTCAAACGCGCGCCCAACTACGTTATAAGCGCAATGATTTTTCAGGTGCGATAAAAGACTGGAAGTCTGCGATTCATCTGGTACCGAAACAGGATTATTACTATGCTCAGATAGCAGAAATCTATTTAAAATCGGGGGATATAAATAAGGCATTAACCTATTATCAGAAAGCTATTCAAATAAATCCCCGTAATAAAAATTACCTCAAACAATTAAAAGCGATCAAAGCAAAAGCATCCTGAGTATGAATGCCGCTTATGTTGAAGCATATAACCTGACCGCCGTACGAAGTTTTTTTTCGGGTTTTGCACGTTACCTCATCTATTTTCTTATTATTTTTACACCGCTAGCTCGTGGTTCTGAATACCAATGGGCGGTGATAATTATTCATTTCGTAACCCTGCTTGCTTTAACATCAGTCTTGATACAAAAAAGCCTTTTATGGGATTGGCGAAGTCCGCAAGTGGTTTTGAATAAACCAATTGCCGTTCTTCTGATAATTGTCTTTGGCGCGACCGGTTTTTCACAAATTCCGTATGTCAGTTTATGGCCGGCTGTTTTATTTGGTAACTATATTATTCTCTTTTATTTGGTGATTGATTCTGTTACTATACGTGCCCATCTGCGCCAACTGGTTTATGTTATTATCTCTGTTGCTGTTTTTCTGACAATTGTGGGGCTTTTAAAAGTATCCGGGCATAATCCCTTTCCGTGGTGGAATTACGCTCAAAGCACTCTGAATATTGATTTGGCAGCCGCTTCATCCACTTTTGGAAATCCGAATCGATTGGCCGGTTATATGGAGATGGCGTTACCGTTGACATTTGGAATGTTTTTTATCGGCTATAAAGGCGGCAAGCGTTTTCTAATTGTATATTTATCTTTGATAATGCTAATCGTACTTATTTTCACACGGAGTCGAGGTGCCTTGATCAGCACTATGCTGAGTATGACCCTTGTTACGGTCCTCTACCTCAGAAACTACCCGAAGCATCGTTTTAAATTGATTGCGGCTTTTATGGGCGGATTATTTTTTATCAGCTTTATAATTTTATTTGACAAAAATGTAGTTGAGGAATTTAAAACACTTAAGTCTGTTCAATCGGACACAAGTTTGATTTCCCGTTTAACTCTATGGAAAAATTTGGCCGAAATGATTCGAGACTATCCAGTACTTGGAACCGGTCCGGGCACATTTAGTACGATGTTTACGCAATACCAACCGGCCGGTTTCCAAGTTCGTTTTTACAGGGCACATAACGATTATCTTGAATTCATTACCGAGGTGGGAATTCTGCTTGCTGGCGTCTATCTATGGATGATTGTCCTTTTCTTTAAAAGAGGATTGAAAAAAATAAGGCATCCGAGTCGATTGGTGCGCGGAACAACGCTGGGCGCCATGACCGGTGTAACCGCCATGCTCATTCACAGCATAGCAGATTTTAATCTTCAAATTCCGGCGAATGCGGTATTATTTACCATACTGGTAGCGATTGTAGTTGCACGATCACCTAGGTCTTCAGCCTCAAACTTATAGAAAGATAAATCATAGAATTATGAAAAATAAAACGATTCTCATCACGGGCGGAGCCGGCTATATCGGTTCACACGCCAATAAAATGCTTTACGAAAAGGGATATGACACAGTCGTATTTGATAACCTTGTTTATGGACATAAAAAATTTGTGCAATGGGGCGAATTTGTACTCGGCGACCTGGCTGATTACGATCTGCTTGACATGGTGTTTAAACACTATTCGATTGATGCCGTAATGCACTTTGCCGCCTACGCTTATGTAGGTGAATCAGTTACCAATCCGGAAAAATATTACTACAACAATGTGGTAAACACATTAAATCTCCTTAAAGCCATGCGTATGCATGATGTTAATCAATTTATTTTCTCATCCTCATGCGCTACTTATGGCATTCCACAAAAAATTCCCATTCCCGAAGACCATCCGCAACATCCGATTAATCCTTACGGCCAGTGTAAACTGATTGTAGAGAATGTTTTGCGTGATTATGCCGATGCCTATAACCTGAAGTATGTTTCCCTAAGATATTTCAATGCCGCTGGCGCCGATCCGGATGGCAAAATAGGCGAAGCCCATGATCCGGAAACCCATTTAATACCTCTGATTTTAGATGCCGCGTCTGATCAAAACAAACATATATCTATATTTGGTACGGATTACAACACACCTGACGGTACGTGCATTCGTGATTATATTCATGTCAATGATTTGGCTCAGGCGCATATTCTGGCATTAAATTACTTGGAAAGTGGTGCCGATTCTGACGTATTTAATTTGGGTAACGGCAATGGCATATCTGTCAAAGAGATGATTGAAACAGCACGTCAGGTAACATGCAAAATAATTCAAACAATCGAGTCTCCAAGAAGGCCGGGCGATCCGGACAGCCTCGTCGGAAGCGCATCCAAAGCCAAGAAAATTTTAGGCTGGCGTCCGCAATACACCGCTCTTAAAAACATCATTGAGACCGCCTGGCACTGGAAGCTAAAGCAGTTATCCTAATTGCTTGTCTGTTTGATCTTATTCACTCCTATTATTTGGTAACTGGCAAATGTGCGGCATTACATGTATATATTCCTACAATCCGGTTGTTTCCCCACCAACAGATGCAAATGAACTTTCGCTTATATGCGATTCCATGCAAAAGCGCGGGCCTGACGGAGAGGGCCAATGGTTTTCCAGCGACAAGCGGGTTGCTTTAGGTCATCGTCGATTATCAATTATTGATCTTTCCGATCTGGCTGCACAACCGATGTGTAGTGATAATGGTGATGTCGTAATCAGTTTCAACGGAGAAATTTATAATTACGCATTTCTCCGTGAAAGACTGATAAAAAAAGGATATCATTTCCGTTCTCACAGTGATACGGAAGTATTGTTGCATCTTTATGCCGCCAAAGGTCGTGCAATGCTTCGTGATTTACGAGGTATGTATGCTTTTGCCTTGTGGGACAATAAGCGTCGGGGCCTTTTTCTAGCTCGTGATCCGTTTGGAATCAAACCGCTCTATTACTATGATGATGGACGGACTTTCAAAGCCGCTTCACAGGTGCGGGCGTTGCTTGCCGGAGGTGCGATTGATACAGCGCCGGAACCCGCCGGCCATGTCGGTTTTTTCCTCTGGGGGCATATCCCAGAGCCGTTTACGCTTTATCGTAAAATCCGTTCTTTGCCTGCCGGTACCTGTTTATGGGTGGATGCAAATGGTGTTGAGGAACCTGAAACGATTACTGATATTAATGATGCGTTGTTTA
>Ga0233403_10001605_pt1 | contig 10462 bp, 6 predicted proteins | sample Na_oxic_1_MG_FD_179866 | JGI IMG/M metagenome (GOLD analysis project Ga0233403, IMG submission 179866) | Seawater microbial communities from Saanich Inlet, British Columbia, Canada - Na_oxic_1_MG | ecosystem: Environmental > Aquatic > Marine > Inlet | place: Canada: British Columbia | collected...
TGGGAGCGAAAGAAACACACGTCAAATTCCATGGAAAAGTTCACCTTCCCCAGAATCAGAGGGATGTTGTCTGCCTGTGTCCATGCAAAAGCTATCCGAACCATGTAAAACAGTGAAAACTGTATCTAAAAAGTATCTTTTAAATCCGGTCAAGCCATAAGACCTCCGTGATTTCAGAAACCTCGGGTGACTCTTGTCAATGGTTCCCACTTCCCGCTCCTGCGGGATCGCCAGATTCGGGCAGAGCAGGCTCTTTCAGCGGAGCGCAAAAAGCAGCGCCCGCTGAAGAGCAATATCAGATGTCTCAGAAAAACAGACGGAATCAATGTTATGGCAATATGCCGAATTGATCATGAAAAAACAGATTGAAAAATATCAGCGAACGTATTTGAGCCAGTCCGTGTTTCTGAACCACTTGTCATAGATTTTTCCAAATCTTCCGTCCGCCTTTATATCCCTGAGAAATTTGTTCAGCCACTTGAGGAAGTCCGGATCATTCTTCCGGATGGCCCAGGCAATCGGCTCACTGGTAAAAGGCTTGTCAAGAAAGACCAACTTCTCTGTTCCGTGCATGGCCGTGAAAACAGCGTTGAACGGCAAGTCATACACAAAGGCATCTGCCCTGCCGTTCAGCACCTCGGCCGCGCCTGAGCTTTCAGTGCCGAATGGCTTGTAGGTGCATTTCGGAATCAGTTTCATCACGGCCTCCTCGCCGGTGGTTCCGGGCTTGGAGATCACGATGAATTTGGGATCATTCAGATCCTTGTAGGATGTCACCTTGCCCTGATGTTTCCTGTTGAGCAGGATGGTCTGTCCCACGGTCATGAAGGGGTTGGCAAAATCAACCTTCAGTTTTCGTTCCTCTGTCACGGACATGCCGCCTATGATCATATCGAACCGCCCCACATTCAGCGCGGGAATAATGCTGGGCCACAGCGTGTCCACCGGCACGAACTGAACCCCCAGTTCTCTGGCTATCTCCCTTCCCATGTCAATGTCAAAGCCGATGATATTCAGTTGCTGACTCCCGCGGCGCACCCCGCCGTGACGCACTGTTTTCTGGCGAAGTCCGCCTCTTTTGTCGAGCATCTCAAAAGGCATGTACCCCACTTCGAGACCGACCTGAAGTTTGCCCCTTCTCAGGACTCCAGCAATAGTGGAATCCTCCGAGAGTTCCATGTCCGCTCCCCATGCTGATGATGCGAAGATACTCATCAGTATCACTCCGAGCAGAGCGAATCCCGTCATCATCCCTTTATTCATCATCTTTGGCCTCCTCGGGTTCTGTCTCCATCTTGGCCTCCTCGGGTTCTGTCTCTTCGTCAATGGGATCAATGGTGATCCCCAGCCATCCGAAAGTCATGGAAACAATGGGGGAAATCCAGTTGAAGAAGGCAAACGGCATATACGCAAAGGTTGCCACGCCAAGAGTGGCGGCCTGGTACGCGCCCCCGCTGTTCCACGGAACAAGGGGTGCGGTCACTGTTGCGCTGTCTTCGACCGCACGCGACAGATTTTTGGGATGAAGCCCCTTTTCCCGGAATGCCTGGGAATACATCCTCGCGCTCATCACGATGGACATATACTGTTCGCAGAGAATCAGATTGGACGCTATTGCTGTCAGAACGGTCGCTGTGATCAGGGAACCCGCTGATTCCGCCTTTTTCAGAATCGCATCCACAATAACTTTCAACTGGTTGGTGTTTTCCATGATTCCGCCGAACATCATGGCAACGACAATAATCAGGATGGTATAGGACATGGAATCCATACCGCCCTTTGTCAGCAGGCTGTCCACCGCTTCCACACCCGAGCTGCTGGTATAGCCGCCGAAACCGGCCGTGAGCATATCGCCGAAACCGTTGCCCTGAAACAGGATACCCAAAAGCGCGGCAGAAAGAATGCCCATGGCAATTCCGGGAATGGCGGGGATCCTCTTAATGGCCAACACCATGACAACAACAGGCGGAAGGAGCAGCAGGGGGTTGATTGTGAACTGACCGGATATTCCATCCAGAATCCGGTTTATGCTGTCAACATCCGCGGCCCCGCCTCCGTAGAAGAACCCCAGGATCGTATCCAGCACCAGCGTGATGCCGAAAGAAACGCCGGTGGTATAAGTCATGTGTTTGATGTGCGTGTAAAGATCCGTGCCGACCATTGCCGGGGCAAGGTTTGTGGTGTCTGACAGGGGAGACATCTTATCTCCGAAATATGCCCCGGAAATGACCGCACCCCCGACCACGGGCAGCGGAAACCCGAGTCCCTGGCCGATGCCGATCAGCGCTATGCCGATGGTCCCGGTGGTTCCCCATGAGGTCCCTGTGGCCAGAGAGGTGATGGAACAGATGATGAGTGTGGCAGGCAGAAAGATGCTCGGATGCATAATCTTCAGGCCGTAGTAGAGCATTGTCGGAACCACACCGCTAAGTATCCATATTCCGATCAGGATGCCGATGATGCAGAGGATCACAATGGCTTGCAGCGAGTTCGCAATTCCGTTGAGCATTCCTTCCTGAATTTCATCCCAGGTGAATCCTGCTCTGAGTCCGACCAATGCGGCCACAAGTACCCCGATAAGAATCGGAATATGTGTGTCGGTTTCATACTTCACTATCGCCAGACTGATCGGAATAATCAGTGCGATAAGCGATATGACGGATTCCCATATAAAAGGCTCCCGCCTTTCCCGTTTGCCAATCATAATTTTTTCCTCCTTTTTTCACAGGGTCTGAGAAAAGATTCGGGCCGTGTCGGATTCGGAAACCGGGTTTTCCGAAATCCGGTCCCCGAAACTGCATTCTCAAACCAGTTGGTTTTCATTTCAGGCGATTCCCGGTTTTCATCTTTTTGCCAACCCGCATGGATGATAACGAGTATGTCCCATCTGCCCATTATGTCGTTCCGGTCAGAACCGGTTTCAGATCGGAATGACAGTTGGGATACATTCATTGTGACATCTGCCTGAAGCCTGCCTCATTCTTCCCCATGTGTTTTCACCAGAAAGATGGGAACAGGGGACAGGCGAACCATCTTTTCCGCCACAGAGCCGAAGATGACTTTGTCAACCCCTTTTCTTGTGTTGGTTCCCATGACAACCATGTCTATTCCGTTAGATTCGATATATTTCAATATCTCATCTGATACGTCTCCGGGGATGACCGATGTTTTGACTTCGGGAAAATCCTTGTAGTACTTCTCCTGAAATTCCAGCAGCCGTTTTTTGGCCCCTTCTTCCAGCTCGTTCTGAAAGTTTGAGACAGAATCTTTTGACACATAGACCTTTATGTAAGGATCAAACACACGGGCCACATATACCAGATGAATCTCTGACTGAAACTGCTTTGCCAGCAGCTTCACATAAGGGACGCTTTTCGCTGAAATTTGCGAAAGCTGAACAGGCGACAAAATTTTTTTGAATCCTTCCATATCGCACCTCCTTTATCAAAATGTTTCGGGTTAAAAGTTATTCAGCAGGTTGAAAGCCGAATGGCGGGATTCGGCTTTCAAATCATTCGGTCATATTCTCTTCGTCGGATACTGACGATAAACCGGTTTCCATCATGATCGTCCGCAAAATCAATGTCAGGGTATTCTTTCAAAGCCCGGATGATACCACTGCCGATGCCGCGGTAGGGTAAGATTTTTGTGGCATAGGATGCCAAAACCGGATTGCGGATATTTGAGTTGCCCATTTTGATATTTTCAATCGTCAGATTATTTGGGAGATGTCCCGGGCTGATGATTTCCACGCGGTCGGAAAAAACCAATATTTTCACAGGCGCGGAAACAAAGTAGTCCCGATGAATCAGGGCATTGGCAATCAGCTCTTCCAGAGCAATCCTCGGAATTTCAGGTTCACCCGGAGCATTAACGCCTTGTTCCCCTTGCACATGGCGAATATTGCCCAAAATAAAACCTATGCTTTTTTGAAAAACATCCGCAATTTTTCCGGTAATATCCTGACTGTCAATATAAGCTGTCTCATGGATTTCCTTGCCGGGAAAAGCGATTGCCCTGGTGATGAACACAGGCAGTCTGAAGCTGGGATTTCTGGCAAACAGCAATGCTCCGCTGACATTGAAAATGCCGTTCTCCATCAGGTTCATGTTTTTCAGTAAAACCGGCAGTGTCAAGCCTTGATCATCTGGTGATTCGCTGAAATTTTTTTCAAAAAAAGCTTTGAAATAATCTGTATCCAAATCAGCAATATTCAGCCCCGGAACCGGGATTCCATCTCCGTGTATCAATCCGGCGCTTTGATAAAGCCGCTGAATTTCTTCTCTTGACGTTGCCTTACGTTTGTCTCCGGCACTTTTGACCCAGATAACGCCGTTTTTGTCCATATAAGGCTTACTGACACCATTCGGCACGGCAATACGCATAACCAACCCGTCCGGCGTGGCTATATTTTCGGTTTGCGGATTAATGGGCGGTCTGACCTGTTGGGAAGCTGCATTGGATACAAGCTGATTCAGCCGCCCCATATCTTTCCGTGTCAGTCGGGAAAATGTGCCATCATTGCTCACACCGATGAACACGGTGCCGCCCCCTGAATTACTGAACGCCACCATTTCCTGAGCCAGAGAAATCTCGTTGGTGACATTGGCCTTGAACTGGTGTCTGCTGTCCTCGTCCCTGCCTATGATTTCTATAAGCTCTGTGGTTTCCATATCTCGTATCTCCTCCTGCGTTGCCGGAACGCTTCCTCGCCCCCCTCCATGATGTCAACAATATCCTGTTGCAGTTCCTGACGGTCAATGCTGCCGCTTGTCGTATAAACCAGATCGTCGGCGTAGAAGCAGGAAACGATCTGCTCTGCATCACCGAGTACCGGAAAGTTGGCGTTATGGGTGGTGAATATGAATTGCGTCTTAGGTTTGAGACTGCGGACGAGCTTGATCACATCCTCATAAACAGTCTGACTATCAAGGTCATCTTCCGGCTGGTCAATGATAAAAACATCGTTTTCCTGTTGGCCCAGGACGAACAGAATCAGCGCTGATGCCCGTTGTCCCAGGGAGTGGTACTTCAGTTCCCTGCCGTGATACTCAATACTGAAGCGGTTGGGAACCTGCCATATCAGTAACGCAGAAAGATTTTCTGTAAAATACTTTTCAAAGACCTGAGATGAAACGCCGACTTTCATCCTGACCTTATCAAAATTTTCGTACATGTCTCCGAAATCGGAAAACGCTTTGACCATTGATGAAAAAGTCGCTTCCCGGATACGGCTGCCTCGGAAAACATCCTTAATAAACGCTGCAAAAGCGGCCTTGTCTGCCTTGAATTCAGCTTTGATCTCAAGAGAAGAATGATTATCGTTGACCTTGTCCAGTTCTCTTTGGATTTCCCTGTATTCCTCATGCCAGAACTCATTGAGCCGGGCAATTTCACTTGAAAGTTCCTGTTCCAGACTCTTACGACCATACTCCTGATTATCAAGCGTCTTAAGCATCTGGTTTGCCTGATCCACGGTCTTTCTGAGCTGACGAAATTCATCAGGACGGATGGCCTGCGCGCCGGACTGTCGTAACTGATCGGACAATCCTCTTTCGATTTCAGCGAATTCTTCTTTAAGACTTTCTCTGATCTTTTCAAATTCTCCGGCTTTTTCTTTTAACTCGGTCAGTACATGGCTGCCGTCTGAAAGCATTTTTCTGATTTGGCCGAAGAATGTGATCAGCTTGTCGTAAAGGGTAAAAAAATCCTCAAAAAAATCCTTGTTTTGCCTTGAAGTATAAACACGCTGGTTTTTCAGATCGTCATCATGCTGATTTACAAACTCTTCAAGGGCTGCCAAATAGGAGCAGGCAAAAGAAACGACCTTGGAACACTTTCTGGAATCAGCGTCAAAATCCACCTGCTTTTGCAGTTTTTTTTCAATTCCGTGTTTTCTGTAAAATGTCAGCCTGAATTCTGCATCCTGTTTTTTGTCTTCATATTCCTTTTTTCCATCCTCAGTATTTGAAAGTCTTGTCAATCGGTTAACGAGTTCAGAGACTTTTTGGCGTTGAGCGTCAATACGTGAGCGAATCCCGGCCAGTTTTTCCCCGACCAGTTTTTCCACGAGATCCTTCTCAAAACCATCACCGGTGGCGGAAAGGTCTTTCTGGCCGAAATAGATGGGTTTGTGCAGGATGGTTTCCCGGATTGAAATGCCGGGTTGGACTACACCGTCTATGTAAACATCAGGCTTTTTTTTGTTGATGCGCCGGATTTCATAATGCTGTCCCCGCCGGTCAACAGCCTGGGCCGTTACCTTGCCGCCGCTTCCCAGAACATGGTCAATGAGACGCATTTTGTAATCAGTATCCAGTGCCTTCTCTCCAAAAGGAATATCGAAAACATAGCGTATGATCTCAAGGATTGATGATTTTCCACTGCCCCGGATTCCAATCAGTGTGTTCAGTTCCGGAGAAAGGCGGATTGTCTTGCCATTCAGTACGCCTCCGTCAAAAGACACGCTCAGGATGTGTGAGTGTTTATGCTTTCCGGGTTCGAATGCAATGCGGTTTGTATGATCCATAAGGGCATACTTGACTGCACCAAAGGAGAAATCGCCTATTTTCAGGTGGCAGAGCTTACCTTTATTTTGGCCAATCTGGGCGATTGTTTTGCAGTCTGAGCCTTCGACTTCTGCGGGATAGGCATCTCCAAGCCATTTTTGCACTTTCACCCGACAGTTGCAATCAGGCTTATTATAAGTTCTGACTCCTTGGAATGCCAAAGTTCTCCTGATGAAAAATTCATTCTCACCCATTTCCTGAAGACGGCCACCTTTCAACGCACGCCACAGTCCGCTGCTGTTTTCCACATGAGGAAAAATCAGGAAGAAGTCCATGTGATACCCTTCAAGCTTCTTGATGGTTTCGATCAGCCCGAAAGAACTGCGGCCATTTTTATTTTCGTATTGCTCCGGTGTCTTGCCCTCAAAGATAACATTCAAAAATTGGCTGATATGATCATGGCTGTTTTTTAACCATTGCTCACTAAACACGATAATAGTGTGAATTCCGTTGGCTCCGTCATTCACTGAGAGTTCAACACCGGGAAGCAGAAAAATTTGCTTCTTTTTTGCAGTCTTACGTAAAGCCTTGAACTCACCAGAATCGAACTTGTTGTGATTTGTAATAATCCCTACAGTAATACCTGCTTTTTTCAGTGCATCCGTGTAATCCGATACAAAAGAATTGTCATCACCACTGTAGGAGAATTCTTTGTCTGCCCGCGTGTGGAGATGGAAATCAGCCCGCAACCATCGGCCACCGTAGAGAAAAATACTGTCAGCATCAATTGGCATTATTCGCATCCTGTTCTTATTATTCGATGATCAATATTCCCCCTGCTCCCACCTCAAGAGGGTATTTCCGTGGCTCGATGTTACGATTCCCTCCTGAAGTGTCGGTATGGGCAGTTTATTTCTTGGGATATCCTTTACCGCATGGTCCCACCACATGAGGAGTTTGGAATTTTTCTAACCCCTTAAATCAGCCCACAGATGTATTATTTTAAATGCTGAAGGCTTAACATGCTTGCGGTTTGAATTTTGCTCGCATGAAACGACTTTTTGTGTAAATTCAAAATTCAATTCAAGTCGCTTTTCAGATATATGTTCGTTCACAGCTTCCAATACTGCTGATTGCTCCATATTGATAATATACCCAATCATCATGCCGGATGGCGCCCGTTTTCCATATTCATGAACACTGGAATCAAAGCGTTTAATACCATTAGTGACATAATTCTTATTGAGATTCCATGAACCAACAGTTTCACCAAGCCGTTTGCATTCTACTTGAAACGGAATTTCATAGGTTTCAGGGTCAGTAGCAAAGCTATTCAGTAAAAAACATGTAAAATCAGGCCTTCGTCCCATTTTGCCGCCTTTCAATTCAGCGCTATTCACAGGTTGGTTTGGATTTTCCCACCTCGGCGTTCCTACGTCACGTTCATGTCTAAAGCACACTTCTCTTAAAACAGGACAAAGAGACTCAGATATTGCATCCTCATTTTTACGTTGTTCTTCGTTGATTTCAAGTTGTTGCAATGCCTCACAGAAAACAGAGCTGTAAAGCTTCTCATGCTTCATCCACAACGACAGGAAAGATTTTATTGCACCGATTTTACGAGCCATTATTCAACACCTCCATTTTGAGGCATTGTTTCAAGCATTCGTTTACACAATGTGGAATCCGCATCTTCACGGGCCAAACTGCGTGTCCAGAATCTTTTTTCATTGCGCTTGATAATGATAATGGCATCATCTGAAATAGCGTGGACAATGCCATCCAAAACAATTTGTGATGTTCCCATTGGTTTAGGCAATGCCTTGCCAATTTGTTCAAGGATATGATCCCAGGATTTATATTCGGGGGTTAAATCCCAATCATCACCGATGTCAGCAGGATAAAACTCAAAAGCAAGCATGTTACCGGTTGCGCCAATATGAACATCCGCACGCATTACCTCATCCTCGTTCAAATAAGGCTTCCATCGTCGGGCAAAAATCTCTGCATAGTTATGAATCCAGGAAGTATCGCCATTTTCAATGGCTGGCATAACACCGACACTGTTGTAAGGTTGATAAAAGAATGGCAGAGTGACTTCACAGCAATCTCGAATCAAATCACGCTGTTCTTCTGTAAATCCGTAAAGATCAAAAACTGCTTCATCAAGTTCGGCCTCCCACTTGCGGCGCTGTGCATCAATTTTTTCTTTTGAAACGCCCTCCGGATGTAAAATATCCCGTTCCCGAGGGTGATAATTTTGAAGTTTATTGACAATGGATATAACCTGTGGAACTCTCTTTTTATCAGTGTTTTTCAGAATAGGCAGCTGAAGTAATTCTTCTAAAAGAATCTTATGATTCCAAAGTCCCCAATTAGCCGTTGTGTTAAAGAAAAAATATCTTGAGAAAGAAGACCATAATATTCCTAAAATAATATTATAATCATTTTTATTGTCATCTCTCTTCAGCTTGAGTCCATAACAACTCCTGTAAAAACAAAAACTTTCATCAAAATATTGGGCAATAACAGTTCCTTTGATTTCTGATTTTTCTGTTATACCCTCATTGACAATAATACGCTTTCCAAAGTAAGCACCTTTATTACCAAACCGATGTACGAATTCAGGTGGAGAGGTAAGATTTACGCTGTCATAACGCGTTTCTAACCGATACATGGATTTTAGAGAACTAAGTGAATCAGCTATCTTGCTTTTTGAAGCCAGCTCATATCCTCTTCCGGAGTTATTTCTGTCAGCAACCCATTCCAATGTTTTCAAATATCCAAGCTGCTTTAAAAACATCGCATCAGCATGCCTGCCGAACCAATTTACTTTCCAAGTCTTATTATCCGTAATATCCTGTTTTGCAAGATAACTGCGATCATATTTTGAGAATAAAACAGCCTGTGTTTCCTTCAGAGCAATAAGCTGTTTGGCAGACCAGTATTCAACGGGATGCCTGCCTTGGTCTTCTTTTGTAAAATGAATCATCACAAAAGGTGATATCGCCCTTCTAAAAAAGAATTTACGCACATGAGTAAAATTGAACACCTCATTCAGACGGACTCGGTTCATCCATTCTTTTCTAAAAGATTGTGTTGTCGAACTGTCCTTAAAAAGCACCCCGGCAGATGTCAGCAATGCGCAGCGTCCGCCATCTTTCAAAAAGTCCAACGCACGCCACAAAAACGCTTGAGATGGTTCTTTGTCACCAATCGGGTATGAATTTGATTTACACCAATCAAGCATTATTTTTTCCCGTTCTTTGGTGGCTGTATCCGCTTTATTTCCCGGCGCGCCCCAAGGGGGATTCCCCACGATAATATCAACATAACCTAAATCTTTTATATCTACACTAAACGCATTCGCATCACCATGGATGGAGTTGTAATCATTCTTATTTTTCTTCCCTGAAACCAGAAGATTGGGTAATTTGTTACCGTTACGAATATGCTTCTGAATTGATGGCGGATCAAGATAATGAAGCATGGCCAAATACAGGCTGAATGCGGTTATTCTCGCGGCCTCTCTGTTGACCTCTATGCCCAAAATCTGATTGCCAAGAATTTTCGTCAGTTCATTAAAATCCAATGATGCTTTTTTCTTTTTCCACGCATAGCGTACCATACGGCGAAATGCTTCCACCAAAAAAATACCAGACCCGCAGGCAGGGTCCAAAACTCTGGGTTGCTTCCGCAACTCCTTCACTGTAAGAACTCGTGAAAGAACAAACTCAGCCAGAACCGGAGGTGTGTAATAGGCTCCGTCCTGACGAGATTTACTTTTTTTATCCGCTTCATTTGAAACTGAGTGATAGAATTCCTCGTATATGGCACTGATCAGATCAAGCGGAATAATGTCGAACCTATAAGAAAAGAAAAATAGTTTTTTCTGAATGCCAACATTTCCATAAAGCAAATTTTGTATTAATTTCAGGTGCTTAATCTCAACA
>Ga0233403_10001606_pt1 | contig 10457 bp, 7 predicted proteins | sample Na_oxic_1_MG_FD_179866 | JGI IMG/M metagenome (GOLD analysis project Ga0233403, IMG submission 179866) | Seawater microbial communities from Saanich Inlet, British Columbia, Canada - Na_oxic_1_MG | ecosystem: Environmental > Aquatic > Marine > Inlet | place: Canada: British Columbia | collected...
AGTTTCTACCCATGCAACAAGCTCGTCACTGCCCTCTTTGAAGAGGCATCTGCCAGCTTCCCACAAGTACTCCATCACATGAAATACATCGATGGTATGGATAGCGTTAGGAAATAATTCTCCAATATAGCAGGCTAGATCGTTATCACCATCTGTAACAACCTGTACTTGTTTTCCGTCGCATTGAACGAACCCGCGTTTGTTAGCGGAGCGGCGGGCTATAGCCACAGCGTGACGTTTTGCGGCATATGATGCATAGACCCTTTTGTTGATTGGACCTTCCAATGTACCGTCGCCGCTTCGTTTCAACGTGTATACTACCACAATTGTTGCCATCTTCCCGTTTTTTGATTTATCTCCCTTTTTGCGCCGTTTTTTCTTACCCCGACGCTTGCGCACGGCCCTGTTTCTGTGTCTCTGTGAACCAAAATGCGGATTGGGTTTCCTTTTGCCACGACGCTTTTTCAACTCCTCATCTGTAGCAGTCGGACTGGCTTTGCTGTCAATTTGGATAATTAACACTTCACCATCATCTGAGGGAGCAGGCTGAGATGCAAACCAATCTGTCGTATGTCGGCCAAATCCCAACACCGTTTCTTCTACTGTTTTTTGTGCCGGCGACCAATTCAAAAACAAAGTCAACAGCCCCACTGTTTCAGCGTAGCGTGACGAAGGTGGCAAGTCTGATAGCATAGCTCTGTACCAACATGCTGAAACTATCCTGAGTCAACCCAAGTTCGATATCTAATGGATAATACCCACCTTTATTGGAGAGGTTGAACAGATAGCTACGCCAATAGCGTAACTTGCCAAAAAAGCAGGCAAAAAGACGTGGCTTCGGGCCTTGATTTTTATAATTGGCTTCGACATTCTTCTGAATTTTTTTGTACTGTTCTTCCCGCATACTAAGAAATAGCAGAATAAACAGTTTTCCAAGAACAAATATTTTTGGTATCAACTGCCGTTCAAATTCTAGAAACGTTATCAATTGACACCCCAAAGTCCAGGCAATAATCTCTGCTATGGTTTCATTTATTTTTGCTATAGCCTCTTCTGATGATTCGGCTTCAACGATATCATTCACCGGTTTTTCTGACACGATTTGGTATAATCTATTGATTTTATTTGTATAATACTGTTGAAGTGCTTCAAGCGATTACTTGATAAATATTGGCTGTCTGTTATAAAATCAATAGGTTACGGGGAGATGACAGGAACTGCACCCGATTGAAATGATGATTTTTCTAGCTCTTTAGCTTTTTGTTTCCAGTGGTCGCGACTATTGCGTAGGTCTTTTACCTTAGTTTCAAGGAAGTCGATACATTTTTGTTTTTCAGACGAACGAGTCTTCCATTTATCACGGCTTTCTTGGAAAAATTTAACTAATTTTCTGAGTGGACTTTTGTAATTATTAAACTCGACTATCAAGTTTTTTATAACTCATTGATTTAAAAAGAAATATAATTTTAGACTCAAAAACTAAATAACATTAAAAATCAATGAGTTAGCTATTTTAACACTCAAAAATAGAGTTTCGCGAAGCCAAATAACATCAAAAACTTGATAGTCGAGTTAAAGGATTTGTTGCTCATGAGTGATTTGCCGATTTGAAATTAATGTGATTAGCATAGTATACTCTACAACAATAAAAATCAAATTATTTTTACTATGCCTAAAGAGATTAAAACTGGGGTGAAAGGATTTTACCTCAAATGGGACAAATTTAACACCCCAGAGCCAATCCATTAGAACATCTGGATGATCTTGCATCTATCCAGCGTTCAAATTTGGTGATAAAGGCGACAACATTGGCAAATTAAATTTGCTATAAAAGAAATCCAATTTTTTGAAAAAATGGGATTTCTGCCCTACCCTAAAAATCACTCTTTCATAAGCTCATCCCATTTCCGATATTGCAAACCTGGAATTTTTGGTGTATTCACTAAAAAACCCTGTTTCCGTTCATAAGCTTCCCAAACTTCAATCTTATAAGCTAAACAAACTGGCATCGCGCCATCACACCATCCCATCTCTTCCTCCCATTCCGCTTGACTCGCAACAAGTGGAAATCCATTTTGTGCCAAGCATAATGAAAAGGTGCAAAGGGCACAATGTTCTAACATATAATCTTCGTCAACCAAAGCTTGCTCTTCAAGAACTAAATAACCATCTTTATTATGTGCAGTATAAAAAAGTTGGTATTTTTCAGAATCTGGGCTATTAACCCAAAAAAGGGCTTGCTTATTTTGTAACTCAAATCGATAACTAGGCAAATCAGGCAAACGCCCAAAATCCAAATTATGCTTCCACCCAATCACCCATAAACCAATATCCAGGTAAAATTGTACAGCTGATTGATACATCCATTCGGTTTTTACACGAATTCCGGCAAAACCATGGGCAATAGCCAATTCATATAAATTATCCAATAATTGGTGCCCGATATCTTGACGGCGATGTTCGGGAAATAAATATAAATTCCAAATATAAATAATTTTAGGACCATGAACCGGCAGCGTATCAAGTTTAACAATACCAACGATTTCTTTATGATATCGGATCCAAAAGGGCAAAGAATAACTTTCTTGCTTACAAGGATTGCTTAAACAATCATATTGAGTTAAAGCTTCTTGTTCTAACTGAAGAATTTCCGCTTCTTTCAAGAGCCGCGGGTCCAATATTTTACCCAGTCGGTGTTCTACATAAATACACAAATCACAAGTTTGCCAAAAACGGCATAATAAAGCATTATTAATATCTAAAGACACTAAAAATGGACTTTTGGCAAAAAAGCTGAGATCAAATTCGTCAATATACACTTTTTTTTTCTTTGATATATAATTGGGAATAACATGCTAAGAAATACCATTTTTTTAAATCGTATTTCTAACACACTAAGAAATAGTATTTTTTCAAAAATCGTATTTCTTGTATCCTATCAAAAATGGCTGATAAATGAAAACGATGTTAAAAACCAAAACTAATATCAAGTTGACAACCGTTTCCAAAAACGGTTTAAACTTATTCCTTATACTACTGATTTTCGGGGGATTATCCCTATTACAACCGGCATTAGCAGCGATCACTTTGATAACCGGTGATAACCAAGAAATAGAAACAGGATTAGATTCTACGGAAATGGTTTTTTTGGTGACCGATGACGAGGGCAATTCTAATCAGGGAATAGCGGTAAATTTTAATTTAGTTAACCCAACCGGTAATACAATGAGTGTTGGCTTATCAAATTTTACGGATGAGACAGACAGTAACGGGCGGGTTTCTACGCGCTTTCATGGCGCGGGTATTATTGGGAATTACACAATTACGGCGACATTGGTAACCGATACGACACAGTTTGCCAATATTCACCTAACCGTTGTGGTGGGCGAACCGGCTAAATTGACCGTTAGTCAAGGCGATCATCAAACGATAATCGCAGGTAAAAATTCTGCTGATATTTGGTTTAAATTGACTGACGCTTTTGATAATCCTATTGTCAAAAAAGTCATTGATTTTGAACTCAAAAAACCATCGGGTGAAATGACATACAAGGGCATGTTCACAGTGCTAGCGACGACTGATGCCAACGGAGAAGCAATGACATACTTAAACGCCACGGATATTCAAGGCACTTATACAATTATTGCTACACTTCCCCCTGATCACATTTTACCAACAAACGCAACGATAGATGTCATTGCACCTCCTCCCCAGGAACCCAGTTTAGGAATGGGTGGCGCGATTAATAAAAACGGTGAGCCGGTTGAAACAAACGCCGTTTTTCACGGTGGAACTGAAGTCAATGGCACTGATTCCAATCAGGAAGTCGTTATAGCCATTAATGATACAGTTCTGATTAAGGGCGAAATAAAAGTTGATAGCAACCATGTGGGAAAATCGGCTGATCTGTTTATTTTAATTGGTTATAAACGTTTAAACGAACCAGAATTGATTGCCATGTTGGACCATAAAAGGGTTGCACATCTATGGGATGGAAAGCTCGAAAATTTGGTGTCATTTAAGAAAATTGATAATCTTTCTGAGACACCCATCACACTGGAAATCTATGAAGGATCACTTGAGCAAGCAGCCGAATTGCGAATCTACTTTGGCTATCGTTTAAGCAATGGCGTAATCGTGTTTAACGCAAACCAAATGCTTAGTATCGTTATTTTTTAATCCGGTGCGAAACATGGTTACAAAGCTCGTTCCACAACAAATATCCGATCTCTATTGATTTTTAAAGAGTAATGAATCTCGTAATGCTCTTCGTGAACAAAAAAAACTTGAACATTGAATAAAAAACACTATTTCTTAAAGAATAGTATTTTTTAAAAAGTTAAAATACTTTCCTATAGTTTTTCAGATAAATAAGTTCACAAATGTAGAAGCAATCCCACGCGCACGCCCTTGTGCGTATGAAGTTATTTTTCTGAACATCTAAGTAGGTACGCATAAATATTTTAACATTTTCAGTAGGGCTCCCTGCGTGTTTTGGCTTCCCACCAGCCGCTGCAAAGGTGGGCAAGAAAACCACCTTAGGAGCCCTACAAAATATTAATAGACTTTTGTGTACCTACTTATATACTCGATGATCAAGTTTTTTTCTTCAAGGCAATAACTACAAGGATTGCATGTAAGCAAGGATAAGGCCTGTATCGATGATTTTGGTAAGACACCCATTAAGAATGCGGATTTAATAAAATACGAAACTAAACCTGACAGGTTTTTGAAACCTGTCAGGTTTGGCTCAAAAGTTTCGGAAGTTATTAAATCCTCACTCCTTAGATATCGTTGAGAGATATTGCCCTGCCTTATCGAACAATTATTCATGCCATCAAGGTTGCTTTATCACTATTCATAAACCATTGCTGGTTTTATCCTTGCTTACATGCAATCCTTGTAGTTGTTGTTAGTATTGAAAAACTTGAAGATTGAGTATATACTCGATGCTCAAGTTTTTTGTTAGTGGTTGATTTTAAAATAAATATTATTTTAGAGACTAAAAATAAATTAGCTTGAAAATCAATAAGTTACCTATTTTATGCCCTAAAAATCGATCATCTACAAGCCAAATAACATCAAAAACTTGATCATCAAGTATATATAAGTTATATTTTTAACGGTCCCTGATATAGGGAAATTTTTTATTTCTACCTTAGAAGAGGTTTTAATTTTTATGTTGAAAAAGTTACTTTATCTATTACTGTTAACAGGGTTAGCCTTAGCACCGCCCCTCACAGTACAAAGTGCCACTTATTATGTTTCCAGTTCAACTGGAGATGATGCGAATGATGGCACCAGTGAAGATGCCCCCTGGCAAACCATTGACCAGGTCAATGAAGTGACATTTGATGAAAACTCCAGCATACTTTTCAAACGTGGAGAGATTTTTCGGGGTGCAATTAGTTCCTATAAATTCCAAACAGGACTCACTTTTGGGGCTTATGGTAGTGGTGACAATCCGATCATTGCGGGCAGCGTCCAAATAACGGGTTGGAAACGAAACCAACATTCCGCATTAGGAGCAGAAGTCTATGAGGCGGATGTATCAGCCTTTATCGTTGAAAATGACAAGGGCGATGAAAATGCGATTGAGCATCTATTTGTTAATGGCGAATTGATGACCATTGCCCGTTATCCCAATGTGGATTCTCCTGCGGATAAAAATTGGCTCAAAGTGGGAGCAGGTGCAGGTAAAGATGCTTTTACCGATCCCGCGTTGGTTGAGTACGCAAAGCCAGATGGTTATTGGAAGGATGCAATTTTACGCATTAGAACCTATAGCTGGTACTACAAGGTATTTAAAATCACCGGTTACACGAAAAAAACCGGTAAAATCACGGCGAAAGACTTGGGAGGTCAGTTACCAGAATGGGGTTATTTCTTAGATGAAAAACTGGAAGAGTTAGATCATCCAGGGGAATGGTATTATGATGCTGAAGCCAAAAAAGTCTATTTCTATCCGCGTGGGAACGTTAACCCTGACACTTTACTCATAGAAGGTTCAACCTATAAGACAGGCTTGAGCATTTATTGGCATGAGGATAATAGCACCGTAGAAAACCTCACATTTCGCCATTTTACTTCCCAAGGTGTTACTGTCAACAATTCTGACAATGCGACGATTCGTAATTGCCATTTTGAATATAATACCAAAGGTGTTTCAGTATACAAGAGTGCTAATTTTTTAATCACAGATAACACTTTTAACCATCAATTAAACAACTCCATTGGACTCAATGCGCCTAGCGATTTTGATATACAAGCCAGTGCCGTTGAAAAAAATCAGATTACCAATACAGGTATGTTTCCTCTTTATTGTACTCGGTATGAAGGTACTTGTTATGGTATAGGTATTTCAGTTTTTGGAACAGCCCAAACGATACGCCAAAACGTCGTTGTAAACACCGGATGGAATGGCATCAACTTAAAAGCTGGTGGACATCACCTTGTAGAAAATAATGTGGTTCGTAAAGCGCTTTTACTCCTCAATGATGGCGGCGCAATCCAGATCGGTTCCCATGGTAATACCATCCGAGGAAACTTCTTATTAGAAAGTATTGGCAATGTTGATGAGTCCAATGGCTGTGGCACTCTCAACACCACACCTTGTATGCACCATCCTTCTTATGGTATGGGTATCGGTGCTGATAGTCAATTCAAAGATAACGTGATTGAAGGTAATACAATTGCCAATAATCCCGATATGGGTATCCGTCTGAATGCTTTTATCAATACAGTTGTCCGTAATAATGTCGTTTACAATAACGATCCTCAGATTGTTGTCCAAGACAAAAAAGGACCTTCACGTGATAATGTGGTAGAAGGAAATATTATTTATTCACTTCACCCTGATCAAAGGGGATTGGTTCTAACGGGTTCCACTAATCATGGGACGATTAATAACAAGTTTTACTGTAATCCCTATAATGAAGTGGTGTTTATAAGAGATAATGAACAATACTCTTTGGCACACTGGAAAAAAGCATTTTCCTCTTATGATAAAAACGCTAAATGGTGTGGGGCACGTCTTGAGGAATATAGTGTCTCCAATGTTGTTGGTGCCAATTTGCTCAGTGAATCAACCTTTCAAAAAGCACTTCAAACGGGAAAAGCTTCCACTAAGACTACTAATCGCTTTGCAATGCGTGAAAATCAGTATTATCGGTTAAAATTCGGCATTGTTGGCAATGGGTTTGGTACTATTCGGGTGAGAGTGAACTCTGTTGGTGATGGAACGAAAATATTGAAAGCTTCCTATTTTGCCTACGACTCAACTCATAAAGACCATGAGATGTTTTTCTTGTCTCCCCGTGTTTTTGAAGAGATTCAATTGGTTTTTTCTACCACTAAAGCGGGCTCAATTGGTGCAGATAGCATTGATTTAGACAATGTCACCTTTGAAGCTGTGGACGCAATTTTAAATGATGCAACCCAACAATCGAAGCTTTTCACAAATACGACAGAAAATGCCAGAGCGATTGATTTGGGAGGCACCACTTATTTAGATTTAAACGGTGACATGGTAACAGGCAGTCTGACTTTGGAACCGTTTACCTCTCAAATTTTAATTTACTCTTCTGGCGATACGCCACCGCCAGCGGATAAACCTGCGGATAAGTTGGAAGCCCCCACCCTTTCTATTGAAATAGATGCCAATATAGTGAATATTTCTTGGAATTCGGTTGCAGATGCGAAGGGCTATCGTTTATATTACGCGCCTGATCCTTATACGGGGCCTGAGTCCATTGGTGATATTGATATGGCGAGTCAAACCAGTCTATCTGTTGAATTGTCGAGTGGTTCTGCCTTTTTTGTTGCGGTAAAAGCTTATAAATCCCGCCAGAATGAAAGTGATTTTTCTAATATTGGTAATTTTATTATTCCATGAAGTTTAGGACAATCAAAGCTGAAGCTTTGGACTCCAGGCTATCAACTTAACCCGCGACACATAATAAAATCAAACCTGACAGGTCTTGGAGACCTGTCAGGTTTTGTCTCGTTTTAAGTTGAAAGCCGGACTCCAAACAACGGATATCTTGGAGTTCAAAGTTTTAGCTTTGGAAGGAGTGTGACTTCTGTTTGATGTAAAATAATATTAATGTAGCCCACCTACTTGGCATCGATGGTAGGCTACAAAAAAATTAACATCAAATTGAGAATAATATTAATGTAGGGTGGGCAACGTATTTTTGTTGCCCACCTACTTGGTTGGCATTGATGGTGGGCAAGAAAAGGACCTTGCCCACCCTACAAAAAAATTTACTGTAGCTTTGGAAGTCTTTGAGGTGTTTCCGAATGGACGCTACTTAGATTTTATTGATTCAAAGTACGCCCCCCATCCACAGTAATAATTTGCCCTGTCATATATCCCGCATCACGTACTAAAAATAAGAGCGTTTTGGCAATATCTTGGGGTTCACCATGACGTTTTAGAGCAACGGTGGAAATAATTCGCTGCTGGCTAACTTCATCAGGAGCATTGGCCGGCCATAAAATTGCTCCAGGAGCAATGCCATTCACACGGATTTTTTGGGGGCCTAATTCCTGAGCGAGTGCTTTAGTCAGCATGACCAAGCCCGCTTTTGCGGTGCTATAAACAGGATGTCTTTTCAAGGGCCGTTCTGCGTGAATATCTACTAAATTAATAATACAACCTTGCGTCTTGCTTAAATGAGGTACGGCTGCCTGTGATAGAAAAAAAGGGGCTTTGAGATTAGTACCCAATAAATCTTCCCATTCTTTTTCTGAAACGATGCCTATTGGCGTTGGGTAAAAGCTGGAAGCATTATTGACTAAAACATCTAATCGTCCATAATGTTCTATGGTTTGCCATACCATACTATTCAATTTGGCTAAATTACCTAAATCCGCCTGTAACAATAGCACGGATTGATGGCGTTGGTTATTCAGTTCTGCTTGTAAAGCATGAGCGGCAGTGTCAGAATTGCGATAGTGTAGGGCCAATTTCATGCCCTCTTTATGTAATTGACGCGCCAGAGCAGCACCAATGCGCTTGACCCCACCTGTAATTAATGCTACCTTATCTTTGAGAACCACCTCTGGTTGATGGGTTTCTTCTACCTTTAAAGGATTACTGGAAATTGTATGCATAATTTATCATTACCTTCACCCTGTCCCGCCGACATACAAGCTTTAAGTCAAAGTTTAACCACTGTCATAAAACAAGCTATTAATGAGGCAAGGGGAGCGATTCCTTTTGTTGAATTTATGAATAAAGCACTCTATACTCCAGGTTTAGGGTATTACAGTGCCGGTCTTTGCAAATTAGGTGCAAAAGGTGATTTTATCACGGCACCAGAAATTTCGCCGCTATTTTCGCAATGTCTTGCCAGGCAATGTCAACCTGTATTAGCTCACTTTAATGATAGCGTGATTTTAGAATTTGGTGCCGGTTCTGGGAGTTTGGCAGCCGAATTATTAAGGGAATTGGAACACCTAAATAGTTTACCCAGACAATATTTTATTTTAGAAGTCAGTGCCGATTTAAAACAGCAGCAGCAAGCGACTTTACAAACACGAGTCCCGCACTTATTAGATCGCGTACAATGGTTAGAAACTTTACCCAATCAACCGCTACAGGGTGTCATTTTAGCAAATGAGGTGCTAGATGCTATGCCGGTACAACGTTTTCGTTTAGAAGAACAAGGTGTATCAGAATTTTATGTAGGATTAGCAACACCCAATAACAGCCCTTCTGAAACACCTTATATCTGGCAAGCGTTACCAACTCAAAATGAATCATTACGGGTGGCGGTGGAAACTTTGCGCCCCACACTGGAAGTGGGTTATGTCTCAGAAATGAATTTAGCTTTACCAGCCTGGATACAATCAGTGGCGGATATCTTAGCCGGTGGTATGGTATTATTAATAGATTATGGTTTTCCAAGCCGCGAGTATTATCATCCACAACGTGATCAAGGCACATTAATGTGCCATCATCGACACCACGCTCACGATAACCCATTGATTTTAATAGGATTACAGGATATTACCGCCCATGTTGATTTTACCGCAGTAGCAGAAGCGGCATTGAGTGCCGGGCTATCGGTTTCAGGTTATACCAATCAGGCAAATTTTTTACTGGCTTGTGGTTTACCGGAATTATTATCCGCCCTCAATCCTGACGATACTAAAACTTATTTGCAACAAACCCAACAAGCAAAAACGCTCATTTTACCCAGTGAAATGGGCGAGTTATTTAAAGTCATGGCATTGACTCGGCATTTAGATATGCCTTTATTGGGTTTTGCGAAAGATGATCGAGCGCGACTTTAGAACTTTCGTTCCTTTAATACTAGCACACCACCACGTATTTCATTATGTATTTCAACCACATCAGATGAGAACAATCCTGTCGTTGTGGAAATGAAATATGCTGTTACCCATTTTCATAGCCCTAAAATGCTGTTGTTAGTTGATGTAGAAAACTA
>Ga0233403_10001607_pt1 | contig 10443 bp, 4 predicted proteins | sample Na_oxic_1_MG_FD_179866 | JGI IMG/M metagenome (GOLD analysis project Ga0233403, IMG submission 179866) | Seawater microbial communities from Saanich Inlet, British Columbia, Canada - Na_oxic_1_MG | ecosystem: Environmental > Aquatic > Marine > Inlet | place: Canada: British Columbia | collected...
TGAAGCTGTTTTGTACTGTAGTCATGGCTACCTGTTCCTCGCGCATAGGCAAATGAGCTGATTCCTATAATGAGAGTGACAAGTAATAGCCATCTTGTCAGTAAACCGCCCCTCGTTAAAAAACGGGGGAAAATCAAAAAGTGGGTCATAAATTATTATCTCCTTCTTCATGGTAAAAAAACCTTCAAGGTTGAGCGTTCCAGCACGAAGTTGCCAAAACCTTGAAGGTTGAGCGTTCCGCTACTTCGTTGCGTGACTCTCTAAAAAACCGCAACTTGCTGGTTTTCTTGAACCGCATTGACTAAACGGATTAAAAAACGGATTAAAAAAATATTTCTTTAAACTTGATGTTCAAGTGTTTTCCGCCTCGCTCTATAACTACAAGGATTGCTTATAATAAAGGATAATATCCTGATTTGCTGTGAGTTAATAAGTCTCAGCCTCATTCATTTCGAGATGAAACTTAACGACATTTTGACTCAAGCAGTTTGGCACAATCTAATCCTTTATTATAAGTAATCCTTGTAGTTATAGATAGGTTTTAAAAAAAACTTGAACATCGAGTTTAAAATCAATTGATTTTTATATCAAATGATTTTTTATTTCATTCAAATACTTACGATATACTTTCTTCAAGTATTTCATTAAAAATATATATTTTTCAATCACTTAATAAAAAAATGAGCGAAAATAGCTGGCCTGACATCAAAAACTTGAACATTGAAATTATAACAAATAGAACCGTCAATGATCAAGTTTTCCCTAAACCCAAACAATAACTACAAGGATTGAAGACAGGATTTCTTCGCGAATTGAACACAATGAACGAATACAAAAAAGGCGAACGTTTTTCCAATAAAATCGTCATTAAAATGAGCGATTTTCTACCATTGCAGTATTGAGAATCCTTTCACTGATTTGAAAAAAACCTTGAAGGTTGAGCGTTCCGCTACTTCGTTTCGTGATGTCGTTTATCCAATCAGGAAATGCTATCTATCGTAGAAAGTCGGCAACGTCTTGTGCATCGACAACCAGAAGAATGTGGATTTAGGATTGATACTCAATTAAATCAATAGTAAGGCAGGGCAGTTACATTAACTGATATACAATAGGAAGGCTGTTGAACAGGATGACACGAATTTGTCAGATTAACAAGATTAAAAATTGACGGTTCCCTTAATTATCACTCAGTTTATATTATAAGGTGTCTTAATATTGCCTATCCTTATAATCTGTTTAATCTTGCTCAAAAGTTTTTTTGACGGCGGTGAGCAGCAATTTCATCAAAATGGGTTCGATGACATTTCAATTTTCAAGCGGATTAATATTTAATAGTCTATTTTTAATAAAAAATAACACGTTTATTCATTGTTTGCAAGTTCACCAGATGAACAAATATTTTTTAAATATTTGATTTAAAAAAGAAAATTTATTTTGCAGAATAAAATCATTATTTCTGTAAAAAAATCATTATTTTTTAAAATCAAAAAGTTATATGTATAAACACTCAAAAATTGAGCATCGCAAAAAAAACTTGAACATCAAGATTAACGGAATTTTTACTTATTGAAAAAGGCGTAAAAATACTTTTAATCTCTTTATTATCAATAAGTTATAATACGGCTCTCTCCATGAAATAATATGAGGGTACGTGTTCATTAACTTTCGTGTAGGTCTTGAACTTGACCAAAAAAAAATGTTATAGTTGAGCATTGTTTTTTAATGACTATTTTTAGCAATTCTATAATTCTTAAAATTGCTAATCAGGAATAAATATTATACCGATTTAATTTAAGTGCTTGATTTTATTACGGTTAGAAAAATATTAATTTCAAGTAAATCAATAAGTTACGTTAAATCGGTATAAAGTCTAATTAATACCACATCTACCAGATTAGGAACGCAGCAATGAAGAAAAAGTCTTTAGCAAATGGCAATGGGAATAATGTCCCTTCCAATCAATGCCTAGCAAATGAATTATACGCTATCGCCCATTTCGACCCTTCCCAGAGTGACTCAACTCCATATGGACCCGCCAAACTTTCGGGCAAGAAGCCGATTCGCGTCTTCTTGGAGAAACAAAAAATCTGCTATGCAGGACCGATAAATATCATGACGCTTGCCGCCAGTGACTCAGATTACATGTGGCAAGTAGGGACGGACAAGGTAAGCTATTTGCGCAAGAGTGACTGGAAACAGGTTGCCAGCTACGAAGCCCTCAAAGAGGCAACAAAAGGCAAGTACCAAACCATCCCCAAGCGTAACTTCAGAAAGTTTGCTAAATTGAAGGCAAAGAATGAGAACATAGATTCAATGAAAGAGCACTTAGTAGAGTGTTTTGGCGAAAATTACAAGGACCGCACCAGCAATGGGCTGTACGCGCTCGTGAGTCGTGATAATGTGCTCTATGTCAAATACGGCTCTGGTCTCTTCGGTTTCAAGGTAGACGATGAGAAGAACCCTCAAAATATCAAAGTGAAATACGATTTAGCCGAACCGGAATGCACAATTGCGGACGGCAATGCGGATGCAATTCTCGGGCTTTCGATGACCTATGATGGCTATATTATTGTGGTTTTTAATAATGGAGTGGGGATTGTTGACCAACATCTCACGGGCGAGGTTACGGCTTTTCAGAAATTCGGTGGTTGTTCTCCTTCTGAAAAGGAGTACATCACTAATTCCGTCGCCGTAGATAAAGACAACGGTATTTATGTGGCAAGTTCTACTTATAATGGCAAGGATTCCATCGGGTACCTGCGCAAACTGGTCTGGAATGCCCCCAAAGGCACAGGCACAGGCACCCTCTCCGTTGATTGGAAGGCGAAGTACAAGACATCAGATGAAGATCCACCGATGATCAAAGGAGGCAACGGCACGGGCGCCACGCCCACGCTCATGGGGTTCGGCGATGACGACGACAAGCTCGTGGTCATAACCGACGGCGCCAAGCAGATGAATCTGGTAGCATTCTGGCGTGACGATATTCCCTACGGTTTTTCCAATCGCATAGCGGGCCAGATTCCGGTTACATGTGGCCTTATAGGAGAAGAGGACACCAACGAAGAAGAAGAACGCTGGATACAAACAGAGCAGTCCGTGGTGGTATCCGGGTATGGAGCGTTTGTTGTGAACAACATTCCGGACGAGTGGAAAGAGGAGATTGCGGATGAAAGTGGTGACCTGATTCTTCAGTCCTCGCTCATAGGACCGGTCTTTAAAGGCCCAGTTGGCGTCGAGCGTTTTAAATGGAACACTAAGGATCACGAGTGGAAAAGCGAGTGGCGTAATGCTGATGTCACGTCATCCAGCATGGTTCCAACATACTGTGCTACTGGGAACATAGTCATCGTCAGCGGATACAATGAGACCGACAAAATGTGGCAGTTGGTTGGACTCGACTGGAATAGCGGCGAGATTGTTCATCAAATGAATTTCGGCAAGAAGAACTACGGGAACGGGGCATACTCAATCCCTCAGTATCTGGAAGATGGGAGCCTCATTTTCAATTCAATCGTCGGCCCGATACTCATCCCGGGCGAGTAGCCTCTGGTAGCTCGTAAGCCGTATATGTTTGATTGATAAATTGTCATTTGTAGTCATTTATAGGGTGCATAAGCGATAGCGTCATGCACCTTTTTAAATTTTTATTGTATCAAATAAATTGATTTTGGTGTATGACGCGCAGCGATACACCCTACGCGGGCTACTGAAAAAGCCTTTCTCTTACCGGACGCAAATTGATCCTTTTTTTCTTAAAACATTATCCTCATCGAAACCTAAAATAGCCCACCAAGAACCATCACTACCGAAATCATAACACCAGTATTCTAGTAGAGGGTCATCAAGTTTAACTTTGCTTTTAGCCAGAGGACCATCCACAATTTTTTTTGTAACATCCTCAAAGGACATACCTAATTCCAAGCTGTTTGGTTCTGGATTTCTCATTTTATATCTCTCATATTACACAGATAATTGGAAACAAGTGAAAAAACAAAAGTAAAACTCGAAATGAAACGACCTTATTTTTCTAACTATATTATTATCAGGCACATTTGCCCTGATATTCCTAGATATTGACCGACAAATCAGGCACATTTGCCATTATAATAATATCCTGACTTTTTGCCCTGATATTTTTATGATATTGAACGGAAAAACGGGCTAATTTGCCTGCTATCCAAATATCTTGTCAATTTAACCTGATAAACTCGTAAGCCGTATATGTTTGATTGATAAATTGTCATTTGTAGTTATTTGTAACTCGTAAGCCGTATATGTTTGATTGATAAATTGCAAGTTTAGTCAAGATGTAGGGTGCATAAGCGATAGCGTCATGCACCTTTTTAAATTTTTATTGTATCACTTAAAAATGGCAATTAAAAATTGAGAGTGTTCAACTCAATAAAATTGATAAAATTCTTGACAATATTGAAATATTATTTTCGTCAAAATCGTCAAAATGACAAAAATCGGAATTCGGAGGTTGAATTTGATTGTCCAAATGTCATATAAAAGCTGAACGGGTAAAAAAAAGACGTAATAATCCCTGAGTCCTTTGGGGATTCAAAAAAAAAAACGAATTGAATTAGCTTATTAAGCCAAATTTAACGTGGAAATTGAGTCTTCAATTTCCAGCCAACGTTCCTTAAAAACATAATCCTCTGAAAGAGTCAAAATGAATTGACGTGCTCGACGAATCAATTTAGCCGGTACTTGTATAAGCCAAGCACGAATCGTGTTGGGCTCTTCATGAAAACCGTTTGTCGTATTCAACCAGATAATCCAAACCATAAGATTATAAGCGAGAATAGAAGTTTGAAAAATCGCCGAATTCGCCCAAAAATTTTGTGTTCTAATTGTTCCTGAAGCGGCCTATGATTTTTACACCATTCAATCCAATTCTCACTGGTTGAACGTTTTCCATAATTTTTATGGATTTTCCATGGACTGAGTTTCAAATTGGTTACATAACAAAAGAATTCATAGTGATGAATTATTTTATGTTGATGTTGTTGGAGAAATAAAAGATATTCAACTCATCCCCATTGCGCGTGAATCACTCTCAGATAAGTGGTTGCCAGAACGTGATTTTTATTTCAAAAAGGATAGAAAAAACGAGGATATAGTCGAATCACATACCATCTATCAATTGTCTAAAGAACAAATTCGGGATTTGTTAGACTTATTGAAATATAAACCTTTATTGGAAATGTTGAGTAAGCAACCGGGAATCAACGTGAAAATCGCTTAACATAAGATGATTGCGATTGAAATACATCAAGTTTTTTGATAGAATGACTGCTATAGCATTTCCCGATTGAATAAACGACATCACGCAACTTCGTGCTGGAACGCTCAACCTTCAAGGTTTTGGCAACTTCGTGCTGGAACGCTCAACCTTGAAGGTTTTTTACTATTCATTTTTTGTACTGCATCCAATCGGGAAACGCTATAACCAATTGTTGTAAACAAGCCGAATTACCACAAAAAATTTAAGGTGGTTGAAAAGGAAAAAAAATATGTTACCAAACGACGCTGATCCTTCTATGGACAAAAAAATAGGTGGTACTCAAGAATGGTTATTATGGGTGCATCTTAACGAATACGTTAAACTCAAAGATGAACAAATCGCGCGAATGCGTTTTCGGGATAATCTGCTGTACATGACGTTAGTTGCTTTTGGTGGCGTTATTTCTTATGCGATGAGTCACCCATTACATTATTATACTTTTCTGGTATTGCCTTGGGTGTGTTTAATATTAGGCTGGACGTATTTAATCAATGATGAAAAGATTTCTGCTATTGGCAGATACATACGGCTCACCATGACGGAAAATTTGGGGGAACTCGTCAATAAGAAACCCGAATTACTCTTTGGTTGGGAAATTGCTCACCGAGATGACAAGTGGCGGAAATCTCGTAAGATACTCCAACTGTTAATCGACGAAATGATATTCTGTCTATCGGGCTTAGTTGCCCTTGGCTTTTTTTGGGAATTGGGAGCGAAATCTTGGGGTGCCATTTCTATTTTAATTATTGAAGGAATATTACTCTGTGTGTTAGGACTCTGGATTTTTATATATGCTGATTTGAAAAAAGGCCGTTCTCCTTCCTCTAAAAACGTCCCCCAATAATTCACCAACCGTAAGGGACACCGCAACAAATAACTGACGTAGCAGCAGACCTGTCAGGTTTTAAAAACCTGACAGGTCTTAGGGTTCTCAGAGGTTTCCAAATGAGAATCCTTCAGAAAAATTATTTTATGGGCTTGTAGGAATCCCAAATCAACTTTAAGCCCTAAGTCGTTTGACTTGGGGCTTTTTTTATGGGCTTTATGATACAGATGATTTTTATGAGACTATGAAAAATTTAGACTTTCACACCACAGTTATTTATCTAGAGTCATTGCCACATTTGCAGGCTGACATGGATAGCAGCCAAGTTAATGACTCATTGCGGGTTATCCGTTTGCGTACCCAAAACTTGGTTGTCAGACAGACTTTTTTAGATTTGCCGGGGGAATTAAAAAATACCACCGTTGATGAAAACTTTACTCGCCTTTTGGTGGGTGGTGATTATCCGATTGTTCATTTTCAAGATTTATCGGGTTGGGGAACATTGGCTTTACCACTGATTGCTAAACAGTTGGATAGAAGAGTCATTATTTCTTTACTGGATTATTTTCTACTTTGCCCTGATAAAAACTTGGTGTTGCCTAATGGAGAGCCGTGTGGAAAGGTTATCGCTGATGGGCAAGTTCAACAATGCCAACAGTGTTTGGCGGCTAAACAAGAATTTTTTGTTCGTGAGGTGCCACCCTTGGATAAATTTTTATCTGAGCGAAATGAATTGGTACGCCAAATTTTGCAAAAAGCGGATGTTTTAATCGCTGCTTCAAGTGCTATTCGTGAACGATTTATACGCGCCTTTGAATTTCTGACAGAAAAAATTCAAGTGACAAAAACATCTGAGGGTGAACCAGATAATGATACTCACATTTACAATAACTTATTAACTGAAGAAGCACCTAAAACACCCGCACTTCAAGATCAGACTGCTCCCTTTATTCAACGATTACTTGGCAATGAGACACCTGCCCCCGTTTTCCTAGGAGAGTTCGATTATAAAAAATGGATTGAAAAACAAAGAGTTACAAAAATTGAGCACCCTTTATCTTCTATCATTTCCCATTTGCAAAAAGAGGGTGTACCCAAGCTTCATTTATTAATTCATCTCCGCCGCTCCCAAGAAAAGTATCTCAAAACCACATTAAAAGCGTTATCCGCACAAGATTATCCCCATTGGCATTTATCGATCATTGCTGATTTCAATACCACAGATAGGGCAGTTTGGGAAATCAAGAATTTGCGCTGGCTTAATGTTGGGTTTGATGATCCTATTCGTGTCATTAACCATGAAATCACGGTGATAAAAGCGGATTGGGTGGCGTTGATTGAAGCAGGGGATAGTTGTGAAGCCCATTTATTATCTGATTGTATTAACGCGATTAATCATTATCCCGATTGGCAACTGATTTATGTCGATGAAGATAGTATATCCACTCGATTTGAACGCTATGATCCGAAATTTAAGCCCGATTTTAACTTGGATTTATTGCGATCCATACCCTATTTAGGCAGTTTTTGTTTAGTGCGGCGCGAAGCACAAGAAGTGATAGGTGGATACGCACCCTATTCTGGGATGGAAAACTATGATATTGCCCTGAAGATTTTGGATCATTATGGCGAAATTGCGATGGGGCATATTGCTCAAATGCTTTATCACCGTTTGGATATTAATGAACCACATCATCATTATGGCAAAGATATTTTGCGTCAGCATCTCAAGCGTAATGCGATTCGCGCCGATATACACCATACCGAGTTTTCAGGTATTTATTGGATAGATTATCCTCTTCAAGATAACGCCTTAGTTTCCATTATTATTGCGACTCGTAATAGTCTCCAATCATTGCAACGCTGCCTACAAAGCCTTATCAAACTAACCACCTATCCTCATTATGAAATTATTGTAGTGGATAATAACAGCGATCATTTGGATACCTTAAACTATCTTGATGAATTAAAAGCGGATAATAGGATTCGGGTGCTACAGTATACTGTTGAAGCGAATGTTTCTAAACTGAATAATTTTGCCGCCCAACAAGCGAGAGGTGAATACTTACTTTTTCTGAATGATGACACTGAAATTATCCAAGCGGCGTGGTTGCAACGTTTATTAGCACTTAACCAACGTCAGGAAATAGGCGTTGTCGGGGCGCGTCTTTTGGATGCGGAGCAAAATGCGCGACAGGCAGGATTGATTTTAGGTATGGGTGCAGTGGGCATCGCGGGGCAAGTGAATCAGGGTTTGCCACATAATGCCCTCGGTTATATGGGGCGAAACCAAGCGGTGCAAAATTTCTCCGCCGTTTCTGAAGACTGCCTGATGATTGATAAATCGCTTTATCAGACGATTGGCGGTATGGATGAAAATGCCGTCTTATTCAATGAAGTGGATTTCTGTTTACGGGTAAAAGAAAAAGGCTATCAAATTGTTTGGACACCTCAAGTGAATTTGGTTCAGCATGGATTTGGTAGTTTGGTTCGCAATCGTCGAACCGTGATTAAAGACAAGCAAGTGGAACAAGAAATGGCTGCCATGTATAAAAAGTGGTTGCCACAACTCCATACTGATCCTGCTTATAATCCGCTTCTGCGTTTAAAAGGTGAAGCTTGGCAACCAGAAATTCAGATAGCAGTGCCTTGGGATATCCATTTACATGAAAAACCACGTATTGTTGCCTATCCTTATGATGCTTGGGGCGTGGGCGAATATCGGGTACGTGCGCCGTTAAGAGCCTTACAAAAAGCAGATTTAGCCGATTATGCCTTGATGCCCAATCACGAACTTCTCAGAATGCCCACGCCTTCCGAATTGGCGCGTATGCAAACGGATATACTTTTCATCCATAACATGCTCCATGATGATAATTTAAGGGCATTGGAACAATATAAGCGATTTAATTCTTGTTTCAAAATCTTTGGGCAAGATGATCTGATTTATGCTTTACCTAAAACCAATCCTTATTATCATACCAACTATAAGGATATCAAGGCGCGTGTACAAATGGCGATTTCTTTATGTGATCGTCTCATCGTGGCAACTGAACCATTGGCGGAGGCTTACCGAAATATCTGTGATGATATTTGGATTATGCCTAATTATTTGGAGTGGAGTCGTTGGTGTGATATTGAAACCGTGAAAGGGTATAAACCTGACAGGTTTCAAAAACCTGTCAGGTTTTCTGGATGTGATATCGAAGCCGTGAAAGAGCATAAACCTGACAGGTTTCAAAAACCTGTCAGGTTTTCTGGATGTGATATTGAAACCGTGAAAGAGCATAAACCTGACAGGTTTCAAAAACCTGTCAGGTTTTCTAAAAACCCCCGTGTCGGTTGGGCGGGCGCGAGACAACATCTAGGGGATTTACAACTGATTATTCCCGTTGTCAAAACGTTGGCAAACGAAGTTGACTGGATTTTCTTCGGTATGTGCCCAGACGAATTGCGCCCTTATGTACGTGAATATCATGATATGGTGCCCTTTGAGCAATATCCCGCTAAACTAGCAAGCCTTAATCTTGATTTGGCGATTGCCCCTTTAGAAAATAATGCGTTTAACGAAACGAAAAGTAATCTTCGCCTATTAGAATATGGGATTTTAGGTTATCCTGTCGTTTGCTCCGATATTTTTCCCTATCAAAATGCCCCCGTCACGCGAATCTCTAACACCCATCAAGCGTGGCTCAATGCCATTCGAGCGCATATCCATGATTTAAAAGCAGCAAAACGGGCGGGGCATCAGTTAAAACAGTGGGTATTTGATAACTGGTTATTGGAGAATCATATTGATGAATGGGCGCAAGCATTAAATATCATCGCACTGACAAAACCAATCCCGATACACTCCCCAATGCGTTTTTCAGCACCAACGGTTAAATCGCCTAAATCGCAGGCAGCGGCAGAAATAGCCTCAATACCTTTTTCACCACCAACGGTTGAGTCACCAACAGCGTCACCCCATTGTATTTTCATACTGGGCTGCTACAATTCAGGTACCGATTTATTGGCATCCTTACTTTGTCAACAGGGGTTCATTAGCCAAGCCATTGATAATAAAGAATTTTTAGTTGATGCGCTGTCAATAGATATTGCAATTCCCGAACTTTGGAGTGAAAAAGAACCGTTAGTTGCCCAACTTCCTACTGATAAAAATGAATTTGAGCAAAAGAAAACCGCTTGGTTAAAGTCATTACAGCAGCAACCGAGTCGCTTTTTTGTGATTGAAAATTTACCGACGGGCATGGCAAAATCGCTTTGGCTACAAGAACAGTTTCCGGGCGCTCATTTTATTCTAATGGTTCGTAATGGCTATGCT
>Ga0233403_10001608_pt1 | contig 10441 bp, 4 predicted proteins | sample Na_oxic_1_MG_FD_179866 | JGI IMG/M metagenome (GOLD analysis project Ga0233403, IMG submission 179866) | Seawater microbial communities from Saanich Inlet, British Columbia, Canada - Na_oxic_1_MG | ecosystem: Environmental > Aquatic > Marine > Inlet | place: Canada: British Columbia | collected...
TGCCACGGAAAAACACGGAAAAACACGGAAAAATTCATTCCGTGCTGTGTTTTTCCGTGGCATTATAAATTAACTATTAATAATTATTATCCGATAAATTAACGACGTGTGGTACTAGGAACGAGAATTAAATAACATGTGCATTTCGCTGATAGAGAATCGTATTGCCGCGCCCATCCTTTTACGAACGCACAAATTATTTAATTACCATTCCCTATTTTGAACATTAAATCGTAATGATGGCACACAAACATTTATAGTAATCGTATCAATTATGAATAGTCAAGAAAAAAAAAAATAAATTAATTTCTTACAAACGTAAATATTCATGTGATGGAGTCAAATAGATAACAACTCAAAATTTATGCCAATTTAGTCATAATACCAATGTGAAATAGGTCATTTTAAACAGGGTTAAATCTGAGATTTAATATTAAAAATCAAGGGGTTAGCTTCCGGAACCTGTCTAATTCAAAATGCTTTACGAGAGTTTGTACGGAAATTCAAAATGCTTTACGAGAGTTTGAACTCCACAAACTAAAGTTTGTATTTCATCAGTTATTCTGAAAATTATTAAATTCTAATATTTTGTTCTATTTGCTTATTTAATCAAATTTATACTAAAATGGCCAAGCTTTTTTTATGAGGAGTTTTTGTTATGAAGTATTTATCAATGGGTTGCTTGAAAACCCTAACGCTTTTAGTCATTCTTGGCTTGCCGATAATGGGCCTCTCAGGTAACTTCATTTTCAAAGACTTACAATAAAAGTCTTTTCTTGGTGAGAGTGCGTCGGGGCAATCCGTAGGCTTGTACTACGGATAACCACAAGGGGCTAACCATAAAAAAATAACTCGCTCTTAATTACAATGTGTGTAGAAGCAATCCGTAGGATTGCCCCTTATCACTCAACACACCAAAATATTCCCCTTCCTCCCCTTTTTCTCATAGCTTCTGCAAGGAAATTTTAACAATGAAAAACGGAATATTAACAATCTGCTTACTGACAGCCAGCCTGTCAGTTTGGAGTAGTGAATTATATACGCCTCAACCTGTGTTACAAGGCGATGATGACAAAATTGTTGCTACGCTGCGATTTGATACCCCTGAATCAGGTGATCTGTATCTGGCTACTATCATAAATGGGCAATTGCGGTTTTTAACTCAAAATGCTCAAGGCATCGCTTTAACGGCCTCTCCCACCCCATTTAGGCCAAATGAAACCTTTCAAGGTGAATACCCATTGTTCTCGGTTGATGGGAAAAGCTTGGCCCCTGGGAACTATCCGCTTTATCAAATCGTGACACAAGCTAACACTGATGATCCGCTTAATGAGAAAAATTGGATAGGTGGCCGTAATGGCTTGAATTTCTTGAGTTTCAGCGTCGGTTTGCCTCAAAAAGTGCGGGTACTCGCTTTTAATGATTTGGGTATGCACTGCATGGATAAAGACTTTTCTGTTTTTAGCATCCTGCCACCGTTTAATATTGTGAATGCACAAGTGGTGGGACAAGAAAGCGATGGCGAACCTGAATTACTTGATGCGGATGAAGTTGAAGTGCGTTATTCAGCCATAACGGGTCGCAAAGGTTCTATCAATTCGAGAAGCCTCGCTAAAACGAATTTTTGGCAATATGCTGAAGGCTTATTTGGGGCACCGTTGTCACCCGGTGAGAGTTTAACGGGTTTTTATATGCCAGCGGATCATCCCGAACAGCCTAGTGAACAACCGTTACACTATAATAGTCAACAAGACTGGTTTAGTGCTGAAGGGATTCCTATTGTACCGATAGATGATATGGGGCAAGTGAATATTTATAATATGTTACGGATCAGTGCTTATGATAAAAAAACGGGAGAACCATTAGGTGCAACCGATGTGGTGGTACCCTCTTCCACAGAAGTCAGTTGCAACAATTGTCATGCTACCGGGAAAATGGCGGCTAATCACCCAGATGTGGCTTGGGCAACTGAGGCTGATTTAGAAATACAAACTAAGCGCAATATTTTAATATTGCACGATAAACAGCATGAGACGCAATTACAAAAGAATACGCCGGTACTTTGTGCCGGTTGCCATTATTCACTTGGACTGGATTTAGAGAAAAAAGGGCCTCAAGGTGAACAACAGGGCAAATCAACCTTATCCCAAGTGATGCACCTTTTTCATGGTGAACTACGTGATGCGAAAGGCAATCCTGTCATACCAACCGGTAACACAGTGCCTGTAGAACAAAGTTGTTATAACTGCCATCCCGGCAAAACGACACAATGTCAACGTGGTGCAATGAAATCGGCTGGTTTAACCTGTACGGCCTGTCACGGTGGATTACTGGCAGTCGGTGGAAAATTCCCCTTACAAAAAGGCGGTAGTCTTGATGGCAGCCATGATGGTAGCCCACGTCGCCCTTGGCTTGATTTGCCCCGTTGTCAATCTTGTCATATTGGAGATGCCTTTGAACATTTGGAAGGAGAAGGGCTCGTTTTTCACGAAGACGGTATTCGTTTAATGCAGGCTTATCGAACTGGCGATGATTCTGCTTCTCCGCTACTTGCAGAGAATAAACGTTTTGCTGAAAACGAGAATACCTTATTCCGTAACAGTCACGGCCATAACAAGATAGCTTGTGAAGGCTGTCATGGCAGCACTCATGCCATCTGGCCGAATGCTGATAGCTCTGCCAACGACAATTTGACAGCGATCCAATTACAAGGGCATACTGGCACAATTATCGAATGTGACACCTGCCATGCACCAGGTAGTTTAGAAATGACGTTAAAAGGCCCTCATGGTTTACATAATATCAATGATTCGCGTTGGACAGATCGGCATGCTTATTTTTATTATACTGAAACTGAGAGTTGTCAAGCGTGTCATGGTAAAGAATTAGAAGGCACCCCGTTATCGAAAATGGCCGCGACACGCACTTTCAATGTGGAAGACAAAACAGTGATTTTGGAAAAAGGCCAAGAAGTCAGTTGTGATTTGTGCCATGAAAAACCCTTTGACTAAACTCAGTTGAATGTTTTGGGAAGGTAGAGACGCACTGCGTCTCTACGATCCCATTGAAAATATTGTATTTTTTTAAAATATGTTGTAGTTTGAATTCTGTAAAATACAGGAAAAAAAGGGGTAGGCTGTAAGTCATTGTTTTTATTGATTGATGACATTATATAAACACTCTGTTATAAATCAATCAATAATTGACAAAGTGTTGTCTTGTACAGTAAATTGTTGAACTAGTGTTCAAAGTGCCTAGTACCACGCGCCGGAAATGAATCCGATTATTCGGTTCTAATTGTTTTTCACGCTAAAGTTTTTGCGCGCAAAAACTTTAGCGTGAAATTGTTAATTAAATTAAAATTGGGTAGATTTTGCCGTGGCATTATAAATTAACTATTAATAATTATTATCCGATAAATTAACGACGTGTGGTACTAGCAGTGCAGGAGCACTTCTAATATTCGCGTGATAACGGGTTAATTTTTAAGGCGATACGATTGCCCAAGCCTTTATTTTGAATGGTTATCGTATTGAAAATCAATTTTTGTTATCATACTTTTTTTTAATTGATGGAGAATCATGACTTATGAGCATTCAAAAACCAATTGTCACTCAGGTTGCAGGGGCTTTTATAGCTTGCCTCTGTTTACTACAACTGAGTATTGCTGAGGCACGGCCCACCGGAGAATTTGGTAAAGACTGGGGTGATCCGGCCGGACAGCTTTGTATCAACTGCCACAGTGAAAAAAATCCGGGGCTTTACTCAGAATGGAACAAAAGCCAACATGGTCAAAACGGTGTTAACTGTTATGATTGTCACAAGGCTAACTCAAGTGACAAAGATGCCTTCAACCATAAGGGTAAAACCATTTCCGTGCTTGTCACGCCAAAAGACTGTGGCCGTTGCCATGCACAAGAGGTCAAAGAATTTGACCGTTCTCATCATTCAAAGGCGGGTGACATTTTAGCCTCTGCGGACAATGTGCTAGGCCAAATCCTTGGTGGCCCGGCGGCCGTGACAGTCGGCTGTGAACAATGTCATGGTTCCAAGATTGAAGTTAATGACAAAGGCCAACTGACTGGTGGTTGGCCCAATACGGGTATTGGTCGTCTTAACCCAGATGGTACAAAAGGAGCTTGCACCGCCTGTCATGCGCGTCATAGCTTTTCTAAAGCGCAAGCGCGTCAACCCGAATCTTGTGGTAAATGCCACTTGGGACCGGATCATCCTCAACTTGAAGTTTACAATGAATCCAAACATGGCATTCTTTTCCATGCCAATATTGATGAAATGAATCTCAAGTCAGAGAAATGGGTTGCTGGGATTGATTATAGTGCCGCGCCGACTTGTGCAACTTGTCACATGAGTGCCGCACCTGATGAACCGAAAACCCATGATGTGGGTGAACGTCTATCGTGGAATTTGCGTGCCAAGATTTCTTCTAAAAAGAATATGGTACGTTTGAACAAGGGTAGTCATGAATATGATGTCGTTGAAGGTCAACCCTTACCAAAAGTCGGTAATAAACCTAAGGATCCAAATGCCAAGGGGGGTACTGTCACAGAAGTTCTGACGTGGGAAGATCGACGGGATAAAATGCTCAATGTCTGTAAAGCTTGTCATTCTGATTCTTATGCACTGGGGCATTATGATAATTTGGATGAGTTTGTGGCCTTGTACAACGATAAATTCGCTAAGCCCGTCTCTGGGATTATGGCAGAACTGGCAGCCAATGGTCATATCACCAAGACGCCCTTCGATGACAAGATTGAATGGATTTGGTGGGAACTGTGGCATCATGAAGGCCGTCGCGCACGTACTGGTGCCGCCATGGCAGGCCCAGATTATGCTTGGTGGCATGGCATTTACGATGTGGCTAAGCACACCTACATGGAATTTATTCCTGAACTGAAAAACGTTGCCGGTGAAAAAGAGGCTAATCGTCTGCTTGACAAATATTTTCGCCCAATTGAAGGGCATGATTGGTATTTTGAGGCCATAGGTGATCCCACAACCCGTGATCCCACACTTCCCAGTATCGGGCATGTGGATACCGATAATGGAACACTCCTATTTGAGGGGGGAACTTCTGTCAATGATGCTGCCGTCTTCCTACAAAACGTCGATGTGTCAGTGGATGACAAGGTAGAAATTCTTGCGAAAGTGACTCGTGATTCGGCTGCCATTGACTACAGCCAAGTGAAGGTGCTTTTGAAGACTGAGTCTGATGAGAAGTACTTGATGGGTACTAACGATGGTAAGAAGAAAAATTCGGATTGGGAGACGAAAAACAATCAGATTGTGATTTGGAATAAGGCCGTACCAAAGGAGCATAAAGGAAAGAAATTTCGCTTCCAAGTCGAGTTTGATAGCATCAGATCGACTCAACACATTGAGGTGACTATAATAAACGAATGATGTGTTCCTTAAGTCTCGTGAAAATCGATGCCTTTTTGACTCTATAGATTTTAATATCAGTAAAACTCAAAACTGGCATGAACAGTGGCTGTTCATTTTTATAGTTTTGTTCACAACTTCAATAGTTCAAAAAATATTTGAGAACAAAAGTTTGTATTTTTGTTGACTAGACAAAAAAATGAGTGTATTTTATTCTTTTTGAAGTCTGTCTGTTTCAGGCTTGAAAACCTAAGTAAAACATGGATTGAGTCTCGAATAGAATTATCCACCCTTGAGTGCCTTTCTGAAGAATAGACCGCCATGTTTGGTTTTCCAGGCGATTTACGATGCGAGCTGCCCTGAGCACCAATATTAAAGAAAGTTTGAGCCTGTTTTTAAAAAAGGCAATAAAATGAGAAAGAAAAAAGCATCCACTAGAACGATATGATATCGAAACTGAAACGTAAAGTAGACTTTTAGATTTAATAATTTTCCTCTTTTTGATTATTTTGCCCTAATAACCACAATAAATGTAATGTTATTATGTAAGACATTATCAAATACGCAGTAAAAGGGCAACTTGGGCAACTTATACTGTTTGAAACATGGTACGATTTATCGCGGCCGACTTCAGAAAAATAATTTCATAAGAAGAAGGAATGACAAGGGGCGAACCTGCGTGTTCGCCCTTTCAAATTTGAAAATAATTATCTGAATGTCTATAGTACATCGTCAAGCATCGAAAACGTCAAAGCGATATATTACTCCCACCTCCTTCGCTATTCCTCTCAAAAACCTGCACCACGACTTCCAACAGTTATCAATTATCACAATTCATGTCATTTATAGATGTTAATACCAGTAAAACTCAAAACTGGCATGAACAGTAGCTGTTCATTTTTATAGTTTTGTTCAAAAGTTCATAAGTTCACATTTTTGTAAGTTGTTTTGTCATCTTATTTATTGTATCAAGATTGATTTTAATCATTAACAATTAACAATAAACAATTAACAATTAACCATTTTCTTGGGCAACTTGGGCAACTTATACTGTTTGAAACATGGTACGATTTATCGCGGCCGACTTCAGAAAAATCATTTCATAGGCGAACGACTCGTAGGGGCGAACCTTTGTTATCGCCCTTTTCGTTATTGCCCACCCTTAAATTAATACACCCATTCCCCATTCCCTCTTTCCAAATCTCATTACCATGCAAATCAAAATCCCTGAATTATCATTAGTCATCCTAATTGGCGCATCGGGTAGCGGTAAATCAAACTTTGCTCAAAAACAGTTTAAGCCTACCGAAATCTTGTCATCAGATTATTGCCGCGCCTTGGTTGCTGACGATGAATCTGATCAATCTGTCACTCAAGAAGCTTTTGAGATATTACATTTTATTGCGGCTAAACGTCTCGCTACGGGTAAACTCACTGTCATTGATGCGACGAATGTTAAAAGCGAGGATCGTAAATCATTACTCGCTTTGGCGCGTGAATATCATGTTTTGTCAGCGGCTCTTGTTTTTAATTTACCTGAAAGACTGTGTCACGAGAGAAATCAACAGCGTCCAAATCGCCAGTTTGGGCCGCATGTGGTACATCAACAACGTACTGATTTAAAGCGTTCGCTGCGTTATCTCAAACGAGAAGGTTTTAAGCATGTCACGATTTTCGAGTCTCTGGAAGAGGTGGAAACGGCCGAAGTGAAACGACAGCCGTTATGGAATAATTTGAAACAGGAACGCGGGCCGTTTGATATTATTGGCGATGTGCATGGCTGTTTTGATGAACTGATGGCATTACTTGACACATTAGGTTATGAAACAATTCCGCCTAACCCCGTTTGGAAAGTGACTCATCCAGAAGGGCGTCAGCTGATTTTTTTAGGCGATTTGGTTGATCGCGGCCCTAAAACGCCTGAAGTGTTGCGTCTGGTGATGGATATGGTGGCATCAGGTATCGCTTTTTGTATTCCCGGAAATCATGATATCAAATTGATGCGAAAATTAAAGGGTAAAAATGTTAAATTGACACATGGCTTAGCAGAGTCAGTGCAACAATTGGAAAACTATTCTCCTGAATTTAATCAACAAATAATTGAATTTATTGACAAATTAATCAGCCATTATTTGTTTGACGGTGGAAAATTGTTAGTCGCCCATGCGGGTATGGCTGAAGCCTTACAAGGGCGTGCGTCAGGTAAAGTGCGTGAGTTTGCCTTGTATGGCGAAACGACAGGAGAGACGGATGAATTTGGTTTACCGGTGCGCTACGATTGGGCAGCGGATTATCGGGGGCGAACGATGGTGGTTTATGGGCATACACCAGTGCTAGAAGCAGAATGGTTGAATCATACGATTTGTATTGACACCGGTTGCGTTTTTGGAGGCCAATTAACGGCCTTACGTTATCCTGAAAAAGCCTTGGTTTCGGTACCCGCTAAACAAATTTATTATGAATCGGTGAAACCGTTTCTACCGCCTGACTCATCAAGTTTATCGGCTCAACAGGCTTTAGATACGGTTTTGGATGCTGAAGATGTGATTGGCAAGCGTTTTATTTCAACGCGCTTAACCCGCAATGTCACGATTCAAGAAAACAACTCGGCCGCTGCGCTGGAAGTGATGAGCCGCTTCGCGGCGAATCCTAAGTGGTTGATTTATTTACCGCCCACCATGTCGCCGAGTGAAACCAGCAAATTACCAGATAAGCTGGAACATCCAGCAGAAGCCTTTAGTTATTATCGTCGCAGCGGCATTGATAAAGTAATCTGTGAAGAAAAACACATGGGATCAAGGGCTGTCGTGATAGTGTGCCGTAATGAAGGCGTAGTGCAAAAACGGTTTGGCATTGAAAATGAAGGGATTGGTATTTGCTATACGCGCACAGGCCGCCGTTTTTTCAACGACATGGCACTTGAAACCGCTTTTTTAGCACGCATTCAAGCGGCTTTAGATCAATCCGATTTTTGGCAAACACTCAAAACAGATTGGGTATGTTTAGATTGTGAATTAATGCCTTGGTCAACCAAAGCCGAGGCCCTGATTCGTCAACAATATGCCGCAGTAGGCGCAGCTTCTCGTGCGGCCTTACCGGAAGCCATCGCATTATTGGAACAAGCACAAACCAGCGGCTTAGAAACAACGGCCCTTTTGCAACACTATCAGGCGCGTAGTGAGCGTGCGAATCAATATGTGAATGCGTATCGGCGTTATTGCTGGCCTATCAAAGAAATCAGTGATTTAAAACTGGCACCATTTCATATTTTAGCGACAGAAGGGCAAGTGCATTGTGATAAAGATCATATTTGGCATTTAGACACCCTAGCACGAGTCTGCAAATATGATAAAGAAATGATGATATCAACCCCTTACAAAATCGTCAAACTCACGCATGAAGACAGTGAAAACGACGGTATCGCCTGGTGGCAAACACTGACAGATAAAGGCGGCGAAGGCATGGTGATCAAACCCTTTGATTTTATTATGAAAGGGCGAAATGGTTGGGTACAACCGGCATTAAAATGCCGAGGGCGTGAATATTTGCGTATTATTTATGGGCCAGAATATACGGCCTCCAAAAATATCGAACGACTTCGAGGAAGAGGGTTATCAAGAAAACGTCGATTAGCACTACAGGAATTTGCCTTAGGCATTGAAGCGTTGGAAAGATTTACAAGCAAGGAACCTTTACGACGAGTGCATGAATGTGTGTTTGGCGTATTAGCATTAGAAAGTGAACCAGTGGATCCAAGGTTGTGATATTTGTTCATGAAGCATTTTTCGGTTTGTTGCGTTTTTAACGCAACACGCAACACAGAGTTCACAAAGTACCACGGAGTTTCACAGAGTAATCAAATCAAGCTCTGTGCCCCTATGTGAATTCTATGTGATGTTCAATCAAGTTTTTGGACGCAAAAACTCAGAGACTTATTCTCTGTGGCACTCTGTAGTATTCTGTGGTACTCTGTGTTTTTTGTGTTGAAAATAAAATGACACAGATTAAAGTTAAAACCCTTTTAAAAGGAATGATATGATTAAAAAAGAAGAAATGACTCGCGGTACTGACGAGACTTTTTTGGAACTGATGAAGCTAAGTGGCAATAGTCTATTGAAAATGCTAGGTTTTTCTGCTGAAGAAGCGGAAAAATACACATTCCAAGCCGTGGTACTCAAAGCGAAAGAACTCAAACCCGATATAGAAGGTTTTCCCATATTGGCCAGTGAAGAAGGGCGCATTTTTATCGAGTTTCAGGGATATTGGGACCCCTTCGTTTGTCATAGATTGATGGCTGAAGTCTTCTTAGGATGTGCGAGCGAGCAGTATCAGGGTGAAGTGGTTGCCTGTATTGTCTATACTGACAAAACTTACCAAAATGCGGCCCTACCGCTCAATGAATTTACCGATATGACAAACTGCCATTTAGGGGGTTGTATTCGGGAAATCGTGCTAACCGATTACACTGACAAAGAACTTGAAGCCATTGATCCAAAATTGGTTGTCTTGGCCCCTTTTACCGTCTCAGCCGAGACAAACAAAACGAGGCTGTTGACAAAAGGGCAAGAATGGAGCCATTTTGTTAGGGAAGTCTTTCCAGAACCCTTACATAAAGAGGCCTTGAATTTGTTAGGTTTGTTTTTACTTAATCGGTTTCGTCAATTCAATTATGAAGAGGTGGTTGCTATGTTAAATTTTGATCTGATGGATACTGTAGCCGGCCAGCAGATATATGATATGGGTCATGAAAAAGGGCATGATGAAGGACTTGATGACGGGTATCTGGGGGCCAGCCAAGAAATGATTATCACCATTTTAAAAGAACGCTTTGCTCTGGTGCCTAGCGAAATCATGGCCCAAATTCGGGCGATTAAACAATGGGATGTGTTAAAAAACATTTCAATACAAGCCTTACGTTGCCCAGATGTGAGTAGTTTTAAGGAAAAGCTTTCATCGTAGTGGCTTAGCCCATGCCGGTGAGTTTTATCATGACAGCAAGTGTAGGTTGGGTTGAGCTTTGCGTAACCCTACCTGTATTCGG
>Ga0233403_10001610_pt1 | contig 10421 bp, 5 predicted proteins | sample Na_oxic_1_MG_FD_179866 | JGI IMG/M metagenome (GOLD analysis project Ga0233403, IMG submission 179866) | Seawater microbial communities from Saanich Inlet, British Columbia, Canada - Na_oxic_1_MG | ecosystem: Environmental > Aquatic > Marine > Inlet | place: Canada: British Columbia | collected...
TATATACAGAGAAATTATTAAATTGTGATTCTCAACAAGGGGGGTGGCAATGGGATTTATCACAAATTCGGGCAAGAAATATCACGGATAACGTCATTGATTTAATGGCAGATAAGATACAACAACTGAGTGATAAAACGCAACAGATGTTAAGAATTGCCGCTTGCATTGGCAATCGATTTGAACTAGAGACTTTAGCCATTGTTTCTGAAAAAAACACACGGGAGACAAAGGCAGATTTATGGGAAGCCCTAGCGAAGGGATTGCTATTGCCCTTGGGAAATGCCTACAAATTTGTGCATGATCGCATTCAACAAGCCGTTTATTCACTGATTCCAGATGAGCAAAAACAGGTAGTGCATTGGCAAGTGGGTTCACTACTATTGAAAAATACACCACCAGAACGCCAAGAAAAAAACATATTTGCCATCGTTGATCAGTTAAATGCGGGTATTGAACAAATTAGTCAGCAATCAGAACGAAAAGAAGTGGCCCAATTAAATCTCATTGCAGGGAAAAAGGCAAAAGCATCAGCCGCCTATCAACCCGCATTTAATTACTTAATGGTGGGTATTGGATTATTAAATCATAAATTTTGGCAAAGCCAATATGATCTGATTTTAGCACTGCATGTAGAAGCTGCCGAAGCCGCGTATCTCAGTGGCAACGTTAAACCAATGGAACAGTTGATTGAAGTGGCACTACTGCAAGCCAAAACACTGCTTGATACGGTAAAAGTCTATGAAATAAAAATCCAATCCTATATGGCACAAAACAAGATGTTAGAGGCGGTGGAAATTGGGCGACACGTCTTGAAATTGTTGGATGTCTCTTTACCAAAAAATCCCAATACCTTGCATATTATCTTTGGCTTGTTGCGAACCAAAATAGCCCTTGGTAGAAAACGCATTGATAGCTTAATAGATTTGCCTGAAATGACCCATCTTGATAAGTTGGCTGCCATGCGCATTTTAGCCAGTATAAATTCAGCAGCCTATATTGGCGTTCCTAAACTGTTTCCGCTATTGGTATTTAAACAGGTCAATTTATCGATAAAATACGGTAATACAGTCGCTTCTGCTTATGCTTATGCGGCTTATGGGATGATTCTAAGCGGGGCAATAGGCGACATTGAAACAGGCTATCAATTTGGCAATCTAGCGTTAATGCTGTTGGAAAAACTTAATGCCAAAGAATTTCAAAGTAGGACAATTTATGTGGTGTCCTATATAATAAAACCTTGGCGAGAAGCACTTAGAAACACATTAAAACCTCTATTGGTTGCTTATCAAAGGGGAATAGAAACAGGGGATTTAGAATTTGCCGCCTATGCTATCATGAGTTACTCCATTGGCTCAACAGTGGCTGGACAAGATTTAGCAAATATAGAACAGGAACTGCTAGAATATCGTGAGATCATTAATCAACTCAAACAAGAATCAGGCAGACAATTGCATGAGATTGGTGGACAAGTCATCCTGAATTTGAGAAAACAAATTCAAGAACCGTGGCATTTAAACGGTGAAATTTGTGATGAAAGGAAAGTGTTACCCCTCTATCTGGAAGCAAATAACATAAACGCTCTTTGTTATTTTTATTGTAATAAACTGACTCTCTGCTATTTATTTCAAGAATACTCTCAAGCAGTAGAAAATGCGACTTTGGCTGAAAAATATTTAGGGGGAGCTATGGGATTAATCATTATTCCCCTGTTTTATTTTTACGATTCTCTGACTCGGTTAACAATGTTTGCTGATGCTCAAAAATCTGAGAAAAAGCGCATCCTCAAAAAGGTAGTTGCCAACCAGAAAAAAATGAAGAAATGGGCGCATCATGCGCCCATGAATCATCTGCACAAATTTTATCTAGTCGAAGCGGAACGGACCCGCGTTTTGGGTAAAAACAAAGAAGCCAGAGAATACTATGATCAAGCGATTGACTTAGCGCATGATAATGGATATCTTAATGAAGAAGCATTAGCCAATGAATTAACGGGCAAATTCTATCTCGTCAGAGAACAAAATGGTTTAGCCAATCACTACCTACGCAATGCCCATGATGCCTATTCACAGTGGGGCGCAGTTGCTAAAGTCAAAGATTTGGAAACACGTTATCCGCAGTTGAAGAAAGCAGTATCTGCGCCTCATCAACCTGTAACGGTGATGCCAACCTTTCACAGTGGGACACATACATCCAGTACCTTGGATTTGGCTAGTGTCCTCAAAGCCTCACAAACTATCGCCAGTGAAATTGAACTGAAATGCTTATTAGAAAAATTAATCACAATTCTTATTGAAAATGCCGGAGCGCAACGGGGTGTCCTGATTTTAGAGAACAATGGACAATGGGTTATTCAAGCTGAGGGAACCACAGATAAAGCTGAGATAAGCGTGTTGCAATCCATACCTGTCAATTTATCAGATAACACTTGTCAATTATTCGTACCTGCTACCGTCATTAATTATGTGGCTCGTGCTAAAGAAAGCGTCGTTCTACATAATGCTATAAAGGAAGGGCAATTTACCCGTGATCAGTATATTGTCAAACATCAAATCAAATCTGCTTTATGTGCGCCACTGCTCAATCAGGGCAACGTGATTGGTTTATTGTATTTAGAAAATAACCTGATGACGGATGCTTTTACGCAGGATAGATTAGAGGTACTCAATTTATTATCGTCACAAACCGCGATTTCTATTGAAAAATCTTTATTATACAATAACTTAGAACAAAAAGTAGCGGAACGTACCCAAGAATTATCCGATGCCCTTGAACATCTTAAAGCCACTCAAAGCCAATTAGTAGAATCTGAGAAAATGGCTTCCTTAGGCGGATTAGTTGCTGGGGTTGCACATGAAATCAATACACCCATTGGCATTGGTGTCACTGCGGCTTCTACCTTGGCTGATCGAACCACTCAGGCGGTAACGGCTTATAAGAATAAACAACTCAAAGGTTCTGCCTTAATAACCTATTTTGATCTAGCTGTTTCTACTAGCCAATTGGTTTTAAAAAATTTAAAACGGGCGGCGAAATTGGTGCAAAGTTTTAAACAGGTTGCGGTTGATCAAACCAATTTGGAAAAACGTTCCTTTGCCGTAAAACAGTATATTCAGGCGACATTGACAAACTTGCACACCCATCTGAAAGAGACACAACATCAAATCACTATCAACGGAGATGAGCAGATTGAAATCAATAGTTATCCGGGCGCGTTTTCACAAATCATTACCCATTTAGTCATGAACTCACTACTTCATGCCTACAAAAAAGGCGATAAGGGAGAACTATGTTTTGAGTTGTACCGTGACTCAGAACGATTAATTCTTGAATATAGCGACGATGGTTGTGGTATTCCCCCAGAAAATTTGGGTAAAATATTTGAGCCATTTTTCACCACCATCCGTGCCAGAGGTGGCATCGGTTTAGGGCTACATATTGTTTATAATGTGGTGACGCAAAAAATGCAGGGAACTATTCTCGCAAAAAGTGAAATCGGCGTGGGCACCACATTTATTATTGATTTACCAGTTCAATAGTCATTTTAAAGGTATGACTTTTATTTTGATATAAAATGTGAGATGGACAATATCCTTGCCTACCAATACGATACCTTATGGGGAGAACTGTTCAATGCGTGTTCTACTTTTATATCCGCTATTTCCTCAGAGTTTTTTCTCATTTAATAAAACCATGAAATTAATGGGCAAAAAAGTGTACTTGTCGCCTCTGAGTTTAATTACTGTTGCTGCCATTTTTCCTAAAAAATGGGAGTTTAAGCTGGTTGATCGCAATATCCGACCTGTCACAGAGAAAGAATGGAAGTGGACTGATATGGTGATGATTTCCGCCATGATTGTGCAAAGGGAAGATTTTATTGCCCAAATCAGTGAAGCCAAACGGTGGGGGAAACTTGTGGTAGTAGGTGGTCCCTATCCAACAACTTTACCCCAAGAAGCACTTGAGGGGGGGGCAGACTATTTAGTTCTGGACGAAGGAGAAATGACTATACCTCTCTTTTTAGCAGCACTTAGGCGTGGTGAACCAAGCGGCACATTCCGTTCTCTTGAAAAACCAGACATTACAAAAACACCCATTCCCCGCTACGAACTGTTAGAGTTGGATGCTTATCATGGCATGTCTCTTCAATTTTCTAGAGGATGTCCTTTTCGCTGCGAGTTCTGTGATATTATCATTCTTAATGGTCGCATACCCCGTATTAAAACGCCTGCACAAATAGTACGTGAAATGGAGTACCTGTACGAATTGGGTTGGCGGGGTATGGTAACGATAGTCGATGACAACTTCATTGCCAATAAGCAAAAAATAAAACAATTATTGGAGGCATTAAAAGATTGGATGGCGAAAAAAAACTATCCCTTCTTCTTTCTTGCAGAAGCTTCCATCAATTTAGCAAAGGAGCCTGAACTGTTGGCGTTGATGGTAGAATGTTGTTTCAAAAATATATTTTTGGGAATTGAGACACCTGATGAAGATAGCTTAATGCTAACTAAAAAACCGCAAAATATTGGTACTCCCATCAGCGAATCAGTAACGACGATTCAAAAAGCAGGTATTGGTGTTTCGGCCGGTTTGATCATTGGTTTTGATCATGAAAAATCAGGGGCCAGTGATCGTATTGTTCAGTTGGTTGAAGAAGCAGCTATCCCGGTGGCCTTTTTCTCTATGTTACAGGCCCTTCCTAATACAGCCCTTTGGCATCGTTTACAAAAGGAAGAACGACTGCTGAACCAATCTGGTGATATCAACCAATCTACCTTGATGAACTTTATTCCCACTCGACCCCTTGAGGATATTGCACACGAGTATGTCGAGACATTTTGGCAACTCTACGAACCCAAACGATATCTTGGACGCACATTTCGCCAACTAATGAAGTTGGGTACCCCTAAGCATAATATCCCTGTTCCCCTTAGTTGGAATGGATTCAAGATATTAATGCGTCTGTTATGGCAACAGGGTATTGTTTGCCCGACGCGCTGGTATTTCTGGTACTATTTTTTTAAAACGCTTTGGTTCAAACCGAATTTTATCCCTTCCTACTTATTTGCTTGTGCTATCATGGAACATGTTGTGGAATATCGTCAAATTGTTCGTGATCAGATTCGTATACAGTTAGCAAGTTATCAGTCTGGTAAATAAAATCGGCGTGGGAACCATATTCATTCCTGATGGACCTATTTGGGATTTCAAGTAGTTATTAAACACTACTAAACTCAATAAGTAAGGATGAATTTATGTTTGAAGAGAAACATACAGGACCTAATTTACCATGTCCACCTAAACTTGTGGTCAACCCCACATCGCCACCAAAAAGCAAATACGCTCCGCTTGTCTATCATCTTCTCAAAAATATAAATATCTCATCTGAATTTTATTTTGCCTCTGGTGAAACCCTGCGATTTGGCTCTACAGCGCCGAAGTTTACCGTGACATTTCATAACGACAAGATATTTTGTAAGGGCTTAGACGAATTTACCTTGGGACAAGCTTATGTCAATGGTGAAATAGATATCGAAGGCGACATGGGTAGCCTGTTTGAAATACGTCCCTATTTAAAAAGGAAAAAGAACTTTCCCCTCTTCTTGAAATTTTTGTATCTGTTTCTGTTTTGTAATCCCTTGTCAGTCAATAAAAAAGCAATTGCCCATCATTACACTCTTGGTGATGATTTTTACTTGTCTTATACTGATCAAAAGTATCACCTTTATACTCAGGGGCATTTTCATCGGGATGATGAAAGCATCGAAGAAGCTTCTGCACACAAGATGGACTTTATGTGGAATGCGCTCCAACTAAAACCGGGAATGCGTCTCCTTGATATTGGTGCCGGTTTGGCTGCCGTGACGCGCTATTGTGGTCCTCGCGGTGTCCATGTTACCGCTGTCACGTTAACTAAAGACTCTTACAACTATCATAAGAACCTGATTCGTATAAATAATATAAAAAACTGCCAAGTCTTCCTTGAAGATTTTATGGCTCACCAGCCTGCTAAACCTTATGATGCCATTGTCATTTTTGGTGTGATTGAACACATTCCCTATTATCGGAATTTTGCACAAAAGGTTTGGGACTGTCTTAAAGTGAATGGACGTATTTACCTAGATGCCTCGGCTACCATTGAAAAGTACAGAGAGCACAGTTTTCTCCGTACCTATATTTATCCGGGTACCCTCACTTTTTTGTGTTTACAGGATATCATTCAAGAGTTTTTGTTCCACGGTTTGGAGGTGCTTGAAGTAGTCGATGAGACTCACGATTACTATTTGACTCTCGATCAGTGGGCACAGCGTTTTGAGGCTAACCGTGAGCTAATCGAAAAACGTTGGGGCGAAAAAATATTCCGCTCTTTCCGTCTGTATCTATGGGCAGGAAGGCACGCAATGTCTAGTAGAATGACGCAAGGCTATCGTATAATTGCCAAAAAAAATGAAAATCCGGGCATTAAACCTAAGTTTATGCGGCGGTTTAGACATTTTCTTTTAAGCCTGAAATAAGTGTAAAAAAAACAGGATAACTCTTTATTATTTCCAAGGTTTATACAGCACCTTCAACGGAACCTTCAACGGACAAAGTTTTTTTAGGAAAAACGTTGCCTTCGTTGCTAGATGAAGCGTGTGAACGCCATAATTCTCATGCCTTTAATCAACACACGGAAAAAGGTTGGTTACCACTATCGAACCAAGATTTCCGAACGACCAGTGAACATTTTGCTTTGGGTTTGCTTGAGATCGGACTGAAAAAAGGTGATCGTGTCTGCCTATTTATGCACAGTGATCTTAATTTTGCCATATTTGCCCACCCTACCTGGCTATTTGGTTTGATGGATTCCCCTCAACATACCCAAACCGATGCAAACTACTAGCTCGTAGGTTGGAGTGAGCTTGCGAACTCCAACATTACTCCAACATTACAAAGGTGATAGCTCCAAAATGTTGGACTTCCTATCGTCAGTCCAACCTACGTGCTAAAATGATCCACTCCATGTTCACCTTCCTTTAACTTATTGATTCTATTGCCATTATAATCATAAAGGAACGAAAGGAGCAAATCACCATTCGGCTTCTCAGAATCCATCACCAACTTCAGCAACTGATTATCCGCATTGTATTCATAATCCTTGCGAAAACCATCAAACGGCTCATGCGTGGTCAAATCATCATTGCTATCCCAAGCCAAGTTAGGTAGGTCGGGTTAGCTTCGCTGCACCCGACATTTTCATATTTTTCTTGAACTCGTAAGCCGTATATGTTTGATTGATAAATGATTGATAAATGATTGATAAATTGTCATTTGTAGCACTTTTACCACGATTTGATTGTTTTTTTTGTGTATGACACGCAGAATAAATGTTGGGTTACGCTTCGCTAACCCAACCTACATGAACTAGCGCACGTAGGAAGCAATAATGACGCTGATTGATCCAAACAATACTCAAGCGATTTTGATTGGAGCCAGTGAGTTTGACTTTTTCCCAAATTTGCCTAATGTACAAGATAACCTTGTCGAGTTACGCCGCTTGCTCATCGAAGTGGTTGGTATTGATAGAAATAAGATTTGTCTGATGCTAGATAAGGAACATTCCAGTGAAATCACTTCAAAAATTATTGATATTATCCCTAATGCTTCGGATACGATAATTGTTTATTATGCTGGGCATGGTATTCCATATTTTAAAGAGTTGTATTTAGCAACTAAAAAAACGCAGCCTAAAGAGCCTGAATATACTGGTGCAATGCCTTCAAAGAAACTCGTTAATTTAGTGATAAAAAAAGCCAGAGTAAAAAACATCATTTTTATTATAGATTGTTGTTTCAGTGCGAGGGCACAAGTGGAAGTCGATAATCGAGGTAAGCAGGTTTTTTTTATTACCGCTGCGCCTTCTAACGAACCTGCTAAAGATGAATCGCCAGATGAAGCCTATCATACAGCTTTCACTCATGAACTCTTGACTATTTTGGAACAAGGTATTAAAAATGCAGGAGAAATTTTAACGCTTCAAGAGATTATCAATCATTTAAAGAAGCAGTTAACTGATAAGGATTTACCTGAACCTCAGTTTAGTGCTTATGGTTCGCCTGATAAATTAGGTATTTGTCAAAACCGAGCTTATCAACATATTGTATTAACACAAAATAGTCGTGATATAAGCAAAACGGCGTTATTGTCACAAAAGGAAATAATATCTTTTTTAGTCTATTTAGCTAATCGTCAACCGCAAAAAGAGAGATTACAGAAAACAATAGAAACTTATCAAAATTCTAATGAAAAACGTCCTTTACTCTGTTTAATACATGGTAATGAAAACGAATATGGCAATTTTATAAAGTGTTTGCTAAATGATACTTCGTCTATTAACCATAAGTATTTTTATCAATTTTTTCGTAAAGTCAAACCAATTGACATTAATTGTTCAATTGAAAATACTTGTGCTACGGTTGATGAATTGCATCAAGAAATACTGATGCGCTTAGTAGAAAGCAAAATAAATGCAGTGCCTGAAAAAAAGGCGATTGCCGAAAAACTGGCTCAAAAAAATCAACCTGTTATTGTCTATACGCGTATATGGACTGATCATTTGAAAAATTGGCGAGACAAACAGAAAACATTGATTGATGGTTTTATCGAATTTTGGGCAGATTGGCCAACAATACATGCTCAACGTCATTTATTTTTGGTTTTCCTATCTTTTCATTATCAAGATCAAAAAAATCCTGTTTTTTCAAGAATTAAAGATATGTTTCGTCGGAAAAAAGCAACTGATTTAATGATACAAGAAAGATTTGAAACATTAGATGAGCGATTTGCAACGATAACAGATTCCTTTAAACATAAAGGAATTTATGCTGTGGTATTGCCACAACTTAAAAGTGTGGAATGGCTATCGATTCCAACTTGGATAGAAGATTACGAAAAATCTCTAAAAATTTTTTATCACGATACCTACACCTTAGAATGCCAGATTAAAGAACTTCTTTACAAGGATAAAAAACCAATTCCAATGGATGATTTGGCTTCCAAATTAAAAGGAATATTAACAAAATCAAATAGTTAGAGGTTCATCAAACATGGATTTTCCATTTTATAAAAAAACTTTGCCAGAAGCACCTTTTGGAAAGCCCGTTGAATTACCGCCATCGCGCCCTACTAGCAAAATACTTCCAGAAACTTATATACCTGATGATGGGTTAGTGGATGCAGTTAATGTGGCTTTGTTATTAGGGCAACCACTATTATTAACGGGGGAACCGGGAACGGGTAAAACGCATCTCGCTTATCATGTCGCGTGGCAATTTGGTTTTCCCGTGCTGAAGTTTGAAACGAAATCCGATCATAAGGCGCAGGATTTGTTTTATCTTTATGATGCGCTGCGGCATTTTCATGCGGTTCAAGTGGCACAAGCGCGCAACAAAGATACGCCAAATGCGACAGATTATTTGGCATATACAGCGTTGGGTAAAGCGATTATATTGGCGAATGAACTGGAAAAAGTGAAGAAATTTCTGCCCAGCGCTTTTACAGAACATCCGGGCAAACCACAACGCTCTGTGGTATTGATTGATGAAATCGATAAAGCCCCCCGCGATTTTCCTAACGATATTCTCAATGAAGTCGAACTTAACCATTTTCGTATACCTGAATTAGGCATTGATGAAAAAATTGGTGTGGCGGATGATCGGTTCAAGCCGATATTGATTCTTACCAGTAATTCAGAAAAACATTTACCCGCTGCTTTTTTGCGCCGTTGTGTTTATTACAATATTCCTTTTCCAGAACCAGCAGTGTTATCTCAAATTGTGGAAAAACGGTTGGAACAAAGTGTCAAAAATAGCAGTGAATTTCTAAGTGAATATCTAAAAGATGCGTTACATTTATTCTTTGAGTTGCGAATTCAATTGAAAGAAAAACCAGCCACCGCAAAATTTTTAAATTGGTTAATGACATTGCACCAACTGTTTAAAGGGCGCAATGGTACTGAATATCACTATCCTGATGATTTATCACGAACATTAAGTACTTTAGTCACCAATAATGATGATCAAGAAATTGCCAAAGATATTTTTGAAGATTGGATTAAAAAAAAATAGTGCTAAACAAGTAGTGGAATAAAAAGTTGAAATTTCGGAGTCCAAAGCTTTAGCTTTAGGGTTTTTTCGGAGTCCAAAGCTTTAGCTTTAGGGTTTTTTCGGAGTCCATAGCTTTAGGGTTTTTTGGAGTCCAAAGCTTTAGCTTTAGGGTTTTTTTGGAGTCCAAAGCTTTAGCTTTTTCTCGTTCCCAAACTCCGTTTCAACGCCATTAACTTAAGGAAAAATCATAATAATATCAAATAATTATGCTGATAATTTGCGCTTGATATTTTTGCAATGAAACACATTGGCAGAGAAATGGAGACACTTTTT
>Ga0233403_10001611_pt1 | contig 10409 bp, 7 predicted proteins | sample Na_oxic_1_MG_FD_179866 | JGI IMG/M metagenome (GOLD analysis project Ga0233403, IMG submission 179866) | Seawater microbial communities from Saanich Inlet, British Columbia, Canada - Na_oxic_1_MG | ecosystem: Environmental > Aquatic > Marine > Inlet | place: Canada: British Columbia | collected...
ATTCATTAAAATCGGATGGTCAGACAAGTGTGCGTTACCCAAGTTTTTTTCGCGGGTAGGTATCAATTAGGTCCGAAAACTACTCTCACAAGGAGACAATATGATAACACGATTTAAAAACCTTTTCGCAATGATGCTACTGATCAGTAGCATCGCATTGATGAATGCCCCGGTTTGGGCACAAGACGCTGGGCAAAACCCAACCAATGAGGCAGCCCAAGTGTCCAGCGATGGGGAAGCGGTGCCGCTGTCCGAGGAACAATTGACGGCGTTGGCAACGGAGGCGGATCAAAATCGCTTGGATTTACCCAATATCACATACACCCCGCTTGATTTTGGTTTCAAGGTGAAAATGAATCGCATCCGTTTGAAAAACGTCGTTGATTTTACCCTAAATGGTGAACCGGTGACACCTATTATCAATAACCTGATTGAGCAACAGATCATGACAATCACGGAAAATGACAATGGATTTGAAATTGACGTGTTGATGGATCCGACGCTGACGTTACCAAGTGGTGCCGAATTTGGTGTGATTTTGGATAATGGTTTGAAATTGTCCAGCGTCATTTATGAAAATGATGACAAAAGCAAAAGCATCGGGTTTGCGATTGGCGGACTTTTTGCCGGTTTGTTTGATTCGCTCAATAATACGTTGAATTGGAACCAACAGCCCAAGGATCGTTTGTTGGTTAAAGGCTACGTCAAGCAAGCCGATTGCGATTGGTGGTGGGGATGCTATCGCTCGATTCCTTATCAATGGGTCAATATTTACACTTATGATGGACATAACTGGATTTATAAAAATACCGTTCAGACGGATCAGTTTGGTTTTTATAGCCTGATGATTGAAGATCATTGTGGCTTGGTAGCCGCTCATAGTTCTTCAGGCACCAAACAAGCTTGGCGACATGAAAATGTCTGGGGTTCATGCAGTCCCTCCGTCAATGAGCAATTTATCACGTTGTTGCTCAGATAAATGGTGAATGGTGAATGATTTGTAGGGGCAATCCTTTATGGTTGCCCAATTGACTCTGACAATCAGGTAAATCTATGAAAAAACTGACATTTTTACTAACGCTGGTGTTTGCCACCCCGACGCTCGCCCTTCACGACTATGCCGCGATTGATATCAAACCACTGAATGAGCAAACCTCATTCTGTGTTGAGTACGATACTCCGATGCAATTCTGGGACGCGGGAACATTGTATTCGGCTAACAATTTCTATATTGCCGCGATGACTCCACTGGGAGACATACTCTTTGTTGAACCGACCGAAGACAGTCCAATGCCAACCATCACACCTTGGCTACCCGGTTCCGAAGCACCGATATTTTCTCCGTGGCGTATCGGGCCAATTTGTTTAGGCCCTTTTCCAAACGCTGCCCTTGACGGACTACACATTTTCGCCGGGGTTGGAAATGATGTTGATGATGTACTAACGCGACAGAACTACATCAACATCTTTGCTGGTTTTCCCGAATTGCCGGCCCCGAAAAAAGAGTGGACGGTTATGGTTTATATGGTTGGCTCCGACTTGGAAGCGAAATTAAGTCGCAAAGGCGGTCGTCACTGGGCCAGTATCGATATCGCTGAAATGCTAGAAGGCACCAGAGCGTTGCCGAATGACAACAGCAACCTAGTTGTGTCAACCGGCGGCTCAACTCGTGTTGGTTGGAATACGGTGAAACGCACCCTGATTCAACAGGGACAAGCGCATGTGCTAGAAGACTTAGGCTCTAAAAACATGGCCGAACCGCAAACCCTCAGTGACTTTGTGATTTGGGCGAAAAGCCAATTTCCGGCGGAACACTATGCCCTGATTCTATGGAATCATGGCGGCGGCACGCAAGGCTATGGCAAAGATACCTCCGACGGCGGACAAGGCGCGATGATGAATCTGGGTCAACTGCATCAAGCCTTCCAAACCGTCAGTGACCAATCCGACACGCCACTGGATATTGTGATTTATGATGCCTGCTTAATGGCCAGTATTGAAGTGGCTGAAATCACCTCCACGGCAGCCAATGCGATGGCCAGTTCGGTGGAACTGGAACCGGGGCATGGCATTGACTATGCCCATTTGATGAGTCAGTTGGCCGAATCCCCACCCGAAGCCGGTATTGATTTTGGCCGCTTGGTCAAAACCGGTTACATTGAACACACGAAAAAGGAAGGAACTTTTGATACCTCCCAAATCACGTATAGTGTATTAGATTTGACGCAACTGCCGTTGTTTACCGAAACCTTTAGCGAGTTTGCGGCTGAATTCAAAAAGTTATTGAAACAACAGGTTTTTTTAGACTATGAGCGGCTGAGTCGCGGTATTATTCGCGCACCGGGCTATCCGCTGATGGAAACCGGCCGATTGCGGTCGTTGCGTTCCATTAACGACAACCATCATGTTCGGATTGATCTGTATAATATCCTCCAAACCGTTGCGCCGGGCTTTGACGAATTTAGCGAGTCGGCCACGCAACTGGTCAATATTCTTGACCAAATGGTGGTGGATTATGAAACCAATGACAACGTCAAAGCGATTCAAGCCGATGCTGGGCGCCTCAGCATTGATATCAATCTGACCAATACCGATCATTTGGCAGCGCTACCGGAAGCCTATACTTTACTCAATGAAGGTTTAGTCTATTATGACAAGCGTCGGCAATCTGATGGAACTCAGCCGAACGGAAAAAAGGATTGTTTTAAAGGGCGTGGGCTGATTTGTGCGTTTGCCCAATGGCTACGTTTAGATGCCGATGATATACTTGGCATTGAAGCCTATTTTGGGCAAAAACCGGATGACGTGGCAACCGTGTATGTCATTGACCCCACTTTCTATCAATATCAAGAATTGTCCGAAGAATTAAAAATCAGTGCCGATGGCCATCAAGCGTGCCAATATCAACTGTGCATCAATGAAACCGATTGTGAAGACATCACGTTAACCAAACAGCGTCATCAATTACTGGCAGACGTATCACTGAATGACTCACCAGCCATTCTGTCCTTTTGCCAAACGGATGACGATAGCTGGTCAGTTTGTGGGGTCGTGCAGCAAGTTGATGGCATTTGGGGTCGTGATGATTATTTGTATACGGACGACCGTATTATCCCGAACACTTGGCATGTTGAGGCCGGTAAAACCGAGCAACGCGAACGCAACGCGCTGATAGTCGAAAACCCAGAACAAGTGACGTTAGAGAAAAGCTGCGACATCGAAAAAGCCGCGATTTGGGTGATGTACTATGGCTTAAACCAACAAGCGCAAACGACTTTGTTGTGTGACAGTGGAGACTGTGTTTGTCAAGAGGATAAGAACGACGACGGTTGTGAAGAGATCGGTTTTAATGCCGGCGTGATTCTCGAACAATAACCAGAGAGGGAGTCCTTTGCAAAAGCTTTGGGCGCCTAAAGCTAAAGCTTTGGACTCCAGCCATCGGAAAAAATGATGACAAATCAAAATTTTTTAACACGCCAAAAAGGGCGGCTATTTTCGCTATGCGGCTTACTGCTTTTCAACCTTGCCGCCGTGCCAGCCGCTGAACTCGCTTTTACCCCGGCGGTTCCAGTCATTGAAGTGGGTCAGCAGATATCCTTGTCTGTGTCTGGCACCCGCGGCAAGATAACCTGGACACCGAATAAAGGCCGTATTCAAGGGGTTGGGAATCAAGTCACTTATGTTGCCCCTTTTGAAGCTGGCGTAGCCGGTGTGCTTGTCGCGGATAGTGCTGACAAACTTGAGATGGTCAAAATTCTGGTCACTCAAAAACAAACCGTATTGCGAGAAAATGCGACGTGGAAGATTTTTACCCATCGAAGTTTGGTTCAGGCACAGGCTTTATCGGAAGATGGGGAGACATTGTGGGTAGCCACGCGAGGCGGACTTGAACAACGCAATGCCAATACCGGACAATTACAGCGGGTGTTGACGAATTTGGATGGCTTGCATCAGGTTCAAGTGACCGCCCTTGTCACTGATAATCAGGGCGGGTTATGGATAGGAAATGAGGATCATCTGATTTATCTGAATAACAGTAACAAATGGCGCATTTCGGGCATTTTTAATTCCGATAAATCGAGTTTGCCCGGTCAAGCCATTTCTAGCCTAGCAGTCGATAAGCAGGGTGGACTGTGGGTAGGAACTTATGGAGGGGGATTGAGTCATTTGACCGAATCCGGACAGTGGGAAACTTTTAATACCAACAATTCTCCGTTGCCGAGTGACCAAATCCGTGCCATTGTCAGTGATGATAATGGATTATGGGTAGGAATGTCAGCCGGTGGTGGTTTGGCTCAGTTAAATAACGGTCAATGGCAAGTTTTTAACACGGATAATTCCGATTTACCAAACAATGAAGTTATCGCGTTGGTAAAGGATGGTGAACAAGGTTTGTGGATTGGCACCAATGGGGGGGGCTTAGTTCACATCAATCAGCAGCGTGACTGGAAAGTGTTCAATAGTCAAAATTCTCCGCTTCCAAATGACATCGTGCCAGTTCTGCTGAACGACGGTCGTCAGAGTTTATGGGCTGGCACTTGGGGTGGTGGATTGGTTCAGCTACGTGAAAAAAACTGGCTGATTTTCAATACCGAGAACTCTGGTTTGCCACATAACGGGATTAAGGCACTCTCGAAAGACATGACTGGGCGGCTATGGATAGGCACTTGGGGAGCCGGTATTGCTCGCTTCAATGGCCATGATAAGTGGCGAGCGTTTGAGGATGACACGTTGCCAAAAGGTAATGTTGTCTCTGCCCTAGCCAATGATGGCAACGGTGGTGTGTGGGTCGGTACACACCAAGGCGGTTTTGCCCACTTGAATCATCAGGATGAATGGCGAATTTTTAATATCGATAGCAGCGGTTTTTTATCCGATCATTTTCAGGATTTAGACATCGAAACAAACCAAGTCAAAGCGATGATCAGCGATGAACAAGGAGGCGTTTGGGTTGGCACGTTGGGCGGACTGGCTCACCTGACGGGCACCGAAGAGTGGCAGTTTTTTAATACCGACAATTCCGAATTACCGCATAACATTGTCCTGGCGATGAGCAGCGATAATCATGGCGGGGTCTGGGTAGGAACCGGTGGGGGACTGGTTCATGTGATGGCGGATGGCCAATGGAACGTGTTCACTCCAGATAATTCCGGCTTGCCAAGCAAAGTCGTCAATGCGATGGTCAGTGATGACATCGGCGGCTTGTGGGTTGGTATGTGGGGCTTTGGTTTCGCCCATTTGACCCACAATAATGAATGGGAAATTTTTCAGGCGGAACGTCCAGAATTCTCAGAAGTTTCTGCGATTGAGAAAGATGAGCAAGACGGTATTTGGATCGGAACCAAGAATGTGGGTTTGATTCATTTGAACAAGGAGGAAGAATGGCAGAGTTTTAATACCGATAATTCTGAGTTGCCCAACAATAGAATTCTGTCGTTATCAAAGGATAACAGCGGTGGACTGTGGATAGGAACCAGTAGCGGCCTCGCTTACCGCAACTCTCGTTCGGAATGGCTGATTTTTAACAAGGAGAATTCAGGTTTGTCTGAAAATGGGGTGCAAGTTATCGCCAATGATGGTCGTGGTGGTATCTGGTTAAGCAGCTTTGGGCTGTTTCACCTCAGCTTTCACGACAAAACGGTGCTTTGCAGTACCGAGCAAGTGGCCGAGGAGACTTGCCAATCACTTCTCGCTGGCCGTCGCGCAGCCATCGTCATCGCCGGCGGTGGCAATGACGACGAAAATAGCCTTTGGGATACGACCGAGTCGATCACGAGCTATATTTATAAAGTGCTGAACGAACGAGGATTTGATCATGATGAAATTTATTATTTGTCTCCACAGTCTTGGGCCGATTTCAATGGGGATGGCAATAATGACCATATTGTTGATGGGCCTATTCCAGAAGGTCAATTGACTGTCGATGATATCCGTGAAGCGTTTAGCTGGGCTAAAACTCGCGGGCCGCTCGATCAGCCGCTGTATGTGTTTTTTTTGGATCACGGTGGCTCGGATCGATTGCAATTAAGCAACGGCCATCATCTGACTGCCGCAACCTTTAAAGACATCCTGGACGATTACCAAGCGGCGACTGGTAATGAAGTCGTTGGAGTCATAGATGCCTGTTACTCTGGTCGTTTCATCCAACCATTAACCGCTCCACGTCGCGCGATGATTAGTAGTACTGGCAATGATGAAGCTTACTTTGACCGTGTTGATAAACAAGGCTTTAGTCGTTTTTTAGCCAAAGGGTTGCTGCAAGGCCGAAACTTTGCCGAGGCTTTTGAATATGCTCGTCAAGAGCAAACCGATTTGTTAGATGAAGAAACTCAAGAGCCGCAATCGGAAGATGGTCAACAAGGTGAATGGCTCAAAAAACTTGATCTCAATGGCCGCTTTGTAGTCGGTGATATCACGTTAGCGGTTGAAAGCCTGACCCCTTCAACCGATTTATCGGTCGGCCAAAGTTTGCTTTTGCAAGCCAAAGTCAGTCTTGCCCAAGGGACAGTCAAGCGTGTTTGGGCGGTGCTAAAACCACCTAAAGTGAATAGGGTGCTGGACAGCAATGGCACTCCAATTTTACCCTATCCTCGTTTAGAACTCGAACTCACCGACTCGGACCATGTTTGGCAAATCGGTTGGAGCGAGGCTGTCTATAACGGTGATTATAAAATCACTTTTTCTGCACAAGACAATCAGGGCAATATAGCCAGCAGCGATAACTCCGTTATCATCAGCGTCACCGGCGGCGTGGAACCACCAGCCCAAGCTCAAGTACAACTGGTGCTAGAAAAGGATCAGTACCGCCTCGGCGAACCGTTCAAAGCCGAGTTAATTGAAGACTTGGGTTGGGGCTATGATTTATATGCCGCTGTTGTGATGCCCGATGGCAACTACTTAGCCCTAAAAAGCCTCAATGACTTGGCACCGCCCAACCAACCCAAAAACTGGCTGACATCGAGAACCCAACGCCGCCCAGCAACGCTATTCGAGTTAACGTTGCCAACTGGCTTACCGGCTGGGCAATATTGTCTGTATGGGATACTGTCGCCCGAACGGGAAGACGTGTTTAAAACATTGGAACAGGGTTTATGGGTGATGGATGTGCGGTGTTTTGACGTGTTGCGTTAATGAATATGGAGTCGCCGATTTTTCAAAAATCGGTTGCTTGTGGAGTCCAAACTTCAGTTTGGTAGTGCCAAGCTAAAGCTTGGACTCCTTTCATTCAAAAAAAAGTGGACGGGCTGTCGTCCATTTGTTCGTGCAAAGTACGCGTGGCACTCCGGAGAAAGTTTTAGTTGATTTTCAGGTTTCAACGCACTAACGGATAATAATATGACTACAGAAAACGGTGAACGGGTCAAACAACGCTATTTAACGAGAGTTAATCAGCTTTATAGCGACATCACGTACTGGTTAACTGGCCATCAAGAACTGCACATAGAACAACACTCGGTTGAAATTGCTGAAGAATTAACCGGGCTTTATACCGCACCTACTTTGGTAGTATCCAGTCCTACTGACAAACTGGCCGAGTTTAAGCCAGAAGGTGCTTGCATTATTGAGGCAGAAGGGCGAATCGATGTGTTAGGCTGGTTAGGAGTAGAGTACATAATCTACATGGTTAACGGCGGTCCTATTTTAGGCGGTCAGCAAATGTTCAAAGACATTGAAGCTGATGGCTGGTACTGGGCAGAGAATAATCTGAAAAACAAGGCTCACTTCATGAACCAGGAAAATTTCTTTAAGCTTTTCGCTCAGGCAACCGACTATGAACTCTAACCCACTGATACCGGTTTTGGCGGCTTACCAAGTCTCTACCGACTGTTTTAAAGTTGCTAAGAGAGCCGTTAAACAACAACAGAACCAATTATTTGCCGATTCAAATTGGCTGACTCAACAAAATGCTCATCAAAACATTGACAAAACCGCCGCCGAAGTGAGTGACTTATTTGTCTTTTCGTTATGGGCAACCTTTGAACGTTTTGTTATCAGTTATTTGCAAACCAAAGCCGTCGGGCTACAACAAACCGTTGCTCCGGTTAGCTTAGCGAATCCTCTGTCTGAATATGTTCAGAAAGAAATGGAATACTGGAGTCCAAAAGACATTTTGGATTTACTCAAAAACATTCAGTCGATAGACAAAAACGCCATTGGTAAAGCTAAGCAAATCCTTGAGTATCGGAATTGGATCGCGCATGGCAAAGATATGAAAAAAAGCTCCTCCGTAAAAGCCATGACTCCGGTTTATACCTATCAAACATTGAATGAAATTGTCAATATTTTGTTATCGAACTAAAATGTATTTTAAAATTTCCGCTTTGGGCGCCCAAAGCTATAGCGTTTCCTGATGGCATTCAATACCAGGATTGGGGGCAACCATAAAGGATTGCCCCTACATCAATAACCAATGGGGCAATCCTTTGTGGTTGCATTCAAAAGTGGACGACAGCCCGTCCACTTTATGTGACCAGAAATCTATTTGTCCATTACCCAGTTATAGCTGTTTTATAAACGGTTATTGTCGTGCTAAGTCTTGTACACCTTTGATAAACACTTGAAAACTATATGAACAATTATTGCTTAAATCAAGATAAGGTGCAATGGCGCGTGCGCGTTGGCGTTTTTCATAATTTTTAATCAGCTTGCCAAGCTCTTGTGACGCATTGGCTAACCTATCCGGTGTCCGGAATTTTTGGCTTTGTTGCTGTTTAGCAAGTCCTTTTATTTGAAACGCTTTTTCCACCGCCGCTAAGTCACCTAAAAACCAAGCTTCAAGTTCGTGACAAACAATCCGTACCAGCGTGCCAGGTTTCCCGGCTTGTTGGCATAAATGCTTTAAACGCTGTTTGAGTTTGACACAATCGTCACTGTTTTTATCTCGCATGATCACAAAATCGGTATTGGGCGTTTTCCATTGACGTAATCGAGTTGGAATGGATTTTTCCAAATCTTGTTTGCCCTCGTGGATTATCAATTTGAATCCAATGCCGTCTGGTAACACTTTTGGCAACAAGACTTTTAAAACGTCAGCCATGGAGGGTTCTTCAAGAAGAAAAACGATCTGTTTTACCATGGATGCGCCCCGTCAAAAAATCCTTGTTTCCACAACGCACCTGGCAAATCGCCTACGTCAACCAATCGTTTGAGGAGTGGTTCTTCCGCCGTAGAGTGTATTTCAGTCTCACCGTTTTTTGGCGTTAACCAAAAAATCCTCTCTAATCGGGTACCATTGAGAAAATCTGGCGAGTGAGTTGACACAAAAACTTGTCCATCTCCCCTTCCGGCATAGCCGCTAAATTCTTCCGCTAACAGCATTAACAAGTCAGGATAAATCTGATGTTCTGGTTCTTCGGCACACAATAATGGATATGGATTGGGATCGGATAATAACAACATATAGGCAAACAATTGAAGGGTACCATCAGAAACCGGCCATAATTGAAAGGGTTCTTTAAATAACTGATGGTGAAATTCTAAAAAAATGCGACCCTTTTCAGTGACCGGTTCAATTTTAGCAAGCCCAGGTACCTGTCGCGCCATTTCACGCATGATTTCGCTATAGCGTTTTGGATAATTGTTATATAACCTCAGCGCGAATAAAGCCAAGTTATCACCGGTGCTTGACAAGTGTTCATCATAGTCTGCCGACGAATTGACTTTTTTAGCCTCACTGATTTGTAACTGAGAAAAATGTCCATTTTCAAAAAAATGACGCAGTTCATTGGCCAGCAGAAATTGTTTCAATTGCCCAATGCCCTTTAATGCTAAGATGGTTGGTGATTCCAACTGTTTTTGTTCACGTTTCAATTCCACTCCAGGTAACTGGTTTGAATCGATGTCATCAACAATCACGATCCCTTTTCCAAAGCTAAAATCCAGAAAATGTCTCACTTCACCGTCATGTCCTTGTTGATATTGTAACACTTCGCGTTTCACAACCGGCTGGTTTTCAACCAGATCGATCACTAACAAATAAGTCACCTGAGTCGAAATGGTTGAAAAATCCCGACATTTCAGTTCCAATTCAATCGCTCCGGTGCCTCCTCGACTCACGACTTCTTTAAAACCGCCACGCTTAGCTAAGGCATGTTTCACATTATAGGTTAACGCATCGCGCAGGAATCGAAAGACATCAAATAAACTGGTTTTACCGGTTCCATTGGCACCGACAAAGACACAACAATTCGGTAAATGGTTAATGCTAACCTGACGAAACATACGAAAATTTTTAAGACGGATTGATTCTATTTTCATGTTGATGATTTTCTCATATTAATAGGACTTACGGATTGACAAATTGAATGTGTTATGCTCTCTATTATAATACAACGCATCCCTGATTTGTGAGTGGTGATTTTGGGGCCATTTTGTGAAGTTGAATCGTTCGCCAAATATTCCCAAATAGA
>Ga0233403_10001612_pt1 | contig 10409 bp, 7 predicted proteins | sample Na_oxic_1_MG_FD_179866 | JGI IMG/M metagenome (GOLD analysis project Ga0233403, IMG submission 179866) | Seawater microbial communities from Saanich Inlet, British Columbia, Canada - Na_oxic_1_MG | ecosystem: Environmental > Aquatic > Marine > Inlet | place: Canada: British Columbia | collected...
CATACCTAAGTTTCCTATCCTTTTTGTAAAATACCCTACCCATTCTATAGTTTGTTCGATAATCGGTTGGTCCTATAGACTAGGGTGTGTCTTAAGAACCATTTTGGCAATTATTTTTTCACCCCTTTCACTGGTAGAACGCAGATTGTCATGATAAAACCTTTTCAATTTGAAAGCGTTAATCATGACAATCAGTTCTATCAACGTTCACTTGTCACAAAAAAATTTTCACGCATTTCACTGATAGAACGCAGATTCTCATGATAAAACCTTTTCAATTTGAAAGCGTGAAATCGATGCGTCGTTTCGCTGTACTTCGCTGCGTGAAAGCGTGAAAATCATGACAATCAGTTTTCTCAGCGTTCTATCTTATGTAACAATTTAAAGGATAAGATCGTAGTAATAATCTGTTCAATCGCTTTCCGTTAGGCCTAAAAAATTAACAAAGTCGAGCTAGGGCGGATTAGCCCGCCAGGGTGTAAGGAGCCACTATCCTCCCAAAAAACAAACAATATATTTTGTTCCTAAACGCCGTTGTTACGAACGCTCCTATTCAGCACGCCCTGTGCCGGAATAATGTCATTAGAATTAATTCATTGTTTTGGTTTACCATTCCCCATTCCCCGTTTCCAATTATCAACTTATGAAAGATTTACTGAATCTGTTAAATAGCCAAGGACAAATAGAAGACTTTGATAGGATTTGTATTGGCTTAGCTTCTCCTGAGAAAATTCGTTCTTGGTCTTACGGTGAGGTCAAAAAGCCTGAAACCATTAATTATCGTACCTTTAAACCAGAACGTGATGGTCTTTTTTGTGCCAAGATTTTTGGGCCCACTAAGGACTACGAGTGTTTATGTGGCAAATACAAGCGTCTTAAACATCGAGGAGTTGTCTGTGAAAAATGTGGCGTTGAGGTGACTCAAGCTAAGGTGCGCCGGGAGCGAATGGGACACATTGAATTAGCTTCCCCAGTGGCTCATATTTGGTATCTCAAATCTCTACCCTCTCGCATGGGCCTTATGCTAGATATGTCTTTGCGGGATATTGAACGCATTCTTTACTTTGAAGCTTATGTAGTCATTGATCCTGGTTTGACTGCCTTAGATCGAGGCCAGTTGTTAAATGAAGAAACCTATCTGGATGCGTTGGAAGAATATGGTGATGAGTTTGATGTACAGATGGGGGCTGAGGCGGTATTTGATTTGTTGCGAACTATGGATTTGGCGGCTATTGTGAATAATCTTCGTGAGGAGATCAATGCCAGCAGTTCAGATGCCAAAATTAAAAAGTTAAGCAAGCGTTTGAAATTGTTAGAATCTTTTTTGCATTCTGGCAATCGACCTGAATGGATGGTATTGAAGGTTTTGCCTGTCTTACCGCCTGAGTTACGTCCATTAGTGCCTTTGGATGGGGGACGCTTTGCCACTTCCGATTTAAATGATCTTTATCGACGTGTCATTAATCGCAATAACCGTCTTAAGCGGTTACTTGATCTCAATGCCCCTGAAATCATTGTGCGTAATGAAAAGCGAATGTTGCAGGAAGCGGTTGATGCTTTATTAGATAATGGGCGCAGAGGACGAGCGATTACTGGCTCTAATAAACTACCTTTAAAATCACTTGCTGATATGATTAAGGGTAAGCAGGGGCGTTTTCGCCAGAATTTGTTAGGTAAACGAGTGGATTATTCAGGACGTTCGGTGATTGTCGTAGGCCCAACATTAAGGTTACATCAGTGTGGATTACCGAAGAAAATGGCTTTGGAGTTATTTAAGCCTTTTATTTTTGGCATGATAGAAATTAAGGGAATCGCGACAACTATCAAGGCAGCCAAGAAGTTAGTTGAGCGTCAGGAAGGGGTGGTTTGGGATGTATTAGAAGAAGTCATTCGGGAGCACCCGGTGTTATTGAATCGTGCCCCAACTTTGCACCGCTTGGGCATTCAAGCTTTTGAACCGATTTTAGTTGAAGGGAAAGCAATTCAATTGCATCCTTTAGTCTGTACCGCTTTTAATGCTGACTTTGATGGCGATCAAATGGCCGTGCATGTGCCTTTGTCAATTGAGGCACAATTGGAAGCACGCGCTCTGATGATGTCTACAAATAACATTCTTTCACCCGCCAATGGTGAGCCTATTATCGTGCCTTCACAGGATGTGGTATTAGGCCTCTATTTTATGACTCGCACACGCATGGGCGCACGGGGTGAGGGAATGGTGTTAGCCAACCTGAATGAAGTACATCGTGCTTATGAAAACCGTATTGTGGAACTCAATGCGTCTATCACAGTACGCTTGAAAGAGGAAGTTGAAAAAGGGAGTCAGACAGAAACCTATTTAAAGGTGAATACGACAGTCGGGCGAGCTTTGCTATTTGAAATTTTGCCACCTCGAATGCCTTTTGAGTTGGTCAATCAAGATATGACCAAAAAGACGATTTCTAAATTGATCAATGCTTGTTATCGGCGCTTAGGTTTGAAAGAAACCGTGATTTTTGCCGATAAATTGATGTATATGGGCTTTTCTTTTGCAACACGCGCTGGTATTTCCATTGGTATTGAGGATATGGTTATCCCTGACAACAAATTTCAAATCATTGAGGAGGCTAAAACGGAAGTTAAAGAGATAGAAGAACAATATGCCTCCGGACTGATTACCAATGGCGAGCGTTACAATAAGGTAATTGATATTTGGTCACATACGAATGATAAGTTGGCTAAAGCGATGATGACTCAGTTAGGTGTCGAGACTGTCACTGATCATGAGGGTAATCAAACACAGCAGCCTTCTTTTAATTCTATCTACATGATGGCCGATTCCGGTGCGCGTGGTTCAGCGGCTCAAATACGCCAATTAGCCGGTATGCGTGGACTGATGGCTAAACCGGATGGTTCTATTATTGAAACTCCTATCACAGCTAATTTTCGTGAAGGCTTAGATGTCTTACAGTATTTTATTTCTACACATGGTGCGCGTAAAGGTTTAGCGGATACCGCTTTAAAGACAGCTAATTCTGGGTATTTAACACGCCGGTTGGTGGATGTGGCTCAGGATATGGTTGTTTTAGAACCAGACTGTGGTACACATCAAGGCTTGGAAATGATTCCCTTGATTGAAGGCGGTGATGTAATAGAAGCTTTACGAGACAGAGTATTAGGTAGGGTTGTTGCAGAAGATGTTTTTAAGCCAGGAATACCAGAACCCGTGCTTAAAGCAGGCACATTATTGGATGAACAATGGGTAGAACACCTTGAACAGGAAAATGTTGACCGGATTAAAGTACGTTCGGCTATCAATTGTGAATCTCGCTACGGCATTTGTGCTAAGTGCTATGGACGTGATTTAGGACGTGGACACTTGGTCAATATGGGAGAGGCCGTGGGCGTTGTGGCTGCTCAGTCTATCGGTGAACCTGGAACGCAATTAACCATGCGAACTTTTCATATTGGTGGAGCCGCTTCCAGAGCGGCGGCTATTAGCCATATTGAGGCCAAGTCCAAAGGGACGATTAAATTTGACAATCTTAAGTTGATACCACAGCAAAATGAAGAAAATCGTATTAAGCTGATTGCAGTATCGCGTTCTGGAGAATTCAGTATTTTAGATGAATTTGGTTTGGAACGCGAACGCTATAAGGTGCCTTATGGCGCAGTATTAAGTATCAACGAAGGCGAGCATGTTGAAGCCGGACAATTCATTGCGAACTGGGATCCGCATACCTATCCAGTGATTACAGAAGTCGCTGGTATTGTCAACTATGCTGAGATTGTAGAAGGCATTACCGTTAATCGTGAACAGGATGAAATGACCGGACTGAGCAATATGGTGATCACCGACCCTAAATTGCGACCCAATCATGCTAAGGATATGCGTCCGATGGTGAAGTTGGTGGATGAAAATGGTCAGGATTTAAATATTCCTGGCACGGAAATCCCAGCGAGTTATTTTTTGCCACCACGAGCGATTATTAATGTGGAAGACGGTATTCTGGTTAAAGTGGGCGATATCATGGCTCGATTACCACAAGAAACGTCTAAAACCCGCGACATTACAGGTGGTTTACCTCGTGTCGCTGATTTATTTGAAGCGCGTACCCCTAAGGAACCCTCTATTTTGGCAGAACGCAGTGGCACAATCAGTTTTGGAAAAGATACGAAAACGAAGCAGAGAGTGGTAATTACGGGCAAAGATGGGGAAGAAGACGAAATCTCGATACCCAAGTGGCGACATATCAATGTATTTGAGGGACAACATGTAGAGAGAGGCGAAGAAATCGTCGATGGCGCTCCTAATCCTCATGATATATTGCGTCTTTTGGGTACAATTGCATTGGCTAATTATATTATTAATGAAGTTCAAGACGTTTATCGACTTCAAGGTGTCAAAATCAATGATAAACACATTGAAGTCATCGTTCGCCAAATGCTACGCAAAGTAGCCGTCTTAGATCCTGGAGAGACGCTATTATTGCCAGGGGAACAAGTCGAACGAGCAAGGTTATTAGAAGAAAACGAGCGTGTCATGCTGGAAGGAAAGCTCCCGGCCACTTATGAAGCTCGGTTGTTAGGCATTACCAAGGCATCACTCGCAACGGATTCATTTATTTCAGCCGCCTCTTTCCAAGAGACAACGCGGGTACTGACAGAATCCTCCGTCAATAGTCGATGTGATGATTTACGCGGCCTGAAGGAAAATGTCATTGTCGGGCGACTGATCCCAGCCGGCACCGGACTAGCCTATCATGAAGAAAGGCGGAGACGACATCATCAACATTATAAGGAAGTCAAACCCATGAACCGTGGCGCTCCTATGATGATTGAAAATATTTCTTAAAAAGGAAAGCCCTTACGCTTGAATAGGCGTTCAAAGAATTTCCGTTCAAACTTTAGTTTGAATTGGAGTTCAAACTTTAGTTTGAATTGGAGTTCTAATTTGAATTGGAGTTCAAACTTTAGTTTGAATTGGAGTTCTAATTTGAATTGGAGTTCAAACTTTAGTTTGAATTGGAGTTCAAATTTTAATTTGAATAGGCGTATCAAACTTTAGTTTGAATTGGAGTTCAAACTTTAGTTTGAATTGGAGTTCAAACTTTAGTTTGAATTTTGAATCGCAATCCGATCCACTAAAGTGGGTACGAAGGCCTAACGATATAAAGATAGAACCTAATAAAAGGGAAAAGCCTACAACTTAGAAAATATCATGAGACTTTTAAGGTTATACATTCATAATAGTGGGGAATTCAAAAGTACCTTAATAGACTTTACTCTCTTTCAAAACGCTTAACCATAAACGAGAAAACAATGACTTACGAGTACATCATGGTGTGTAAGTTATTGATTTATTATTGCACGTCCGAATTTGACAACTTCCTCAAGCGCCATTTTAAAAGTTAGGAAGAATTTTCTTGACATGAAAAACATCTTATACAGGTGAATTGGAAATGATGACAAACGTATTATTTAAACCAGTGGCTTTGGAAATCCCTCTTTTCAAAAAGATTGAGCAAAAAGAACAATTTTTATTTGTGTTAGGTGCTTTAGTAACGAGACTCATCTCTTTACAAAAAGCAGCAGAAATCATGCAAATCGAACCCGATATGTTTCTAAAAATATTGGAACTAATGGGTATTGAATTTTCTTATCTCTCTGAAGATGATGTATTAATAGAAAAGGACTGGTTATCATCGTGAAAATTGTATTTAACTCCTCACCTCTTATTTTCTTAGCACGTTTGGATATGATAACAGACGTGATTGAATATTTCGATCCGGATAATTTATACTTTCCAACCGCTGTTGCTGATGAAATAGCCGTCAAATCTGATCAAGCCAGTATTTCTATTGGGCATCTTATAGAGAGGCATCGGTTAGAAGTCAAAGAAATTCATTTGCTTTCTCTAGCAAACCAGCTAAAACAACGTTTGGGAAAAGGAGAATCAGAAGCCATTGTGTTAGGGATAGAATTACAGACTGATTACCTGATTCTTGATGATGCGGCTGCCAGAAAAGAAGCCATGCGATTAGGCCTAAACGTTAAAGGGACTTTAGCTCTCATCCGCAAATTAAAACAAGAAGGTAAAATAACGTTAGACAATATGGACGAATTTTATCAACGACTGATGAGAATCAATTTTAGAGTAAAGCGGATACTTTTTGACCAAATTTTTAAAGACTAAATGAATAATCCCTACAAACCAAAGCGGGTATAAAATGTTAGTTAATTTAATTGAGGGTTCGCATTAAAAATCAACAGCTGATAAGGACAACAATATGAATCCACTTTTAGAACGTATTTCGATTAACCCAGCCCTCTGTTTTGGCAAACCCTGCACTCGATGAACACGATCTGGGTTGCACTTATCCTTGACTTTTTAGCTAATGGCATGAGTATCAATGATATTCTTCAAGAATATCCCCAGTTAGAAATGATATTTTAGCCGCCATTGCTTACGCCACTTAAATATAACAATAACGTTTTATTGAAATACCACTGAGTGAATGTAGCCGCATGAAAGTGCGTTCTGGAACACCCAATTTAAACTGGATGAAAATTTTGGCACGAGAACCCAACAAATTTTTAAACAAAGGGAGCATAATGTTCATACTGTTCTTGATGAAAATCTCAAAAGCATAGCAGACATCAACTTATATACCTCCATAGTTTGGAAGAATAATCGGTTGGCCTTATACATCAATTGTCATTTTTTGATTATTCTGTAGAGACGCGATGCTTCGCGTCTCTGATGCTTCGCGTCTCTGATGCTTCGCGTCTCTAGTTTATTTCAACGCTAAGCAGAGAGCATCGCGTCGATGCGAAGCAGAGAGCATCGCGTCTCTACAGGCATTATAGAAAACTGATAGCTGGTAAGATAGCATTACCTCTATGCTTGCTACCCCTTTTTTATCAAATACGAGGAAAAATGAGATGTCAGAAAAAACGAAGTTTAAAGCCTACGCTGCTTTGAAAGCGGGAGAACCTTTGCAGTCTTGGGAATATGAGCCGGCACCCTTGGGAAAATTCGATATCGAAATTCAGATTACCCATAATGGATTGTGCCACACTGATATTCACATGCGTGATAATGATTGGGGTATCAGTAGTTATCCCCTTGTGCCGGGCCACGAAGTAGTGGGTATTGTGACTCAAGTGGGAGAAGACGTCACTTCACTAATCGTGGGTGATCGTGTCGGATTTGGCTGGATTAGAGATGCTTGCCGACACTGTGATCATTGCTTACAAGGCGAAGAAAATATTTGTCGCAATGGCTATACCGGACTCATTTTGGGTCATCATGGTGGTTTTGCTGATAAGCTTCGGGCCCCCGCTGACTTTGCCTATAAAATTCCTGATGCCTTGGATTCAGCCAGTGCCGCACCGCTCTTATGTGCAGGTGTTACCGTTTATACGCCTTTGCGTACCTATATGACACATCCCGGAATGAAAGTCGGTGTTATCGGTGTTGGCGGATTGGGACACATGGCGGTAAAATTTGCCAAAGCCATGGGGGCTGAAGTCACCGCTTTTTCAACATCGCCTGATAAGGAAGATGAAGCGAAAGAATTTGGTGCCCACCATTTCCAAGTTTGGAAAAATGGGGAGGAAATGAAAAAAGCGAACGCGAGTCAGGAACTCATTATTAACACCGCTTCTTCAGATATCAATTGGGAAACTGCCCTGAATTTGGTGGGAAATAATGGTACAGTGTGCCTTGTTGGAGTGCCAACCTCTTCAATCACTGTTCCAGTCACATCACTGGTATTTGGACAAAAATCGCTTACCGGTAGTCTGGTAGGTGGACGGCGATTCATGCGAGAAATGTTAAATTTCTCAGCGGTTCACAATATCACGCCTCTGCTTGAAACAATGCCATTAAGCCAAGTCAATGAAGCCATGAACAAAGTGGCCGCTAACAAAGCTCGCTATCGTATTGTGTTAACTGTCTAATAAGGAACAGCTACGCCAAGGCTTAAATGTTTTGTAGCAAACGTAAAATGGTTGCCCTCACTATTCGCACGAGGGCACCGAAAATGCGAATACCTATAAAATCAATGACTTAAAAAGTCATGTTTGTTTTTTGAAGATCAGATTGATCTTGAACTGATTAATATTAATCAGCGTAAATCATGACAATCAGTACAATCAGCGTTCTATCAAGTCATTAAGCCCTTTTTAAATTTCAAAAAAAACGCACAACAACTGATAATCAGTAATTATGTTAAGGAGAAAAAATGAAACGAGTCGTAGAATTTGATTTAGAAAATGACAACGGCACAGTATTGGTTGAGGTTAATGAGCCAGAGCCATTTGGCGGTGCCACTAGAGTTGGGCGAATTGAAAGTAGCGTTAATAAAGCCCATGAAACTCTGGAAAAAAGTTTGGGTCGAATTAAACCTATTGCAGAAGCAATGTGGGACAATTGCAAGGCCTCAGTCAAAAACCGGACACGATGACAGTAGAATTTGGAATCAATTTTGGCGTGAAAGGGGATGTGATGGTTGCTTCTAGCAATGCCGATACCAATTACAAAATCACCTTGTCTTGGAGTAATGTCAACATCAATATCCATACCCCGACTGGACTTGATATAAAACACGATGATTGATCAACCCTTTGAAACGTGTATTGTACGTTTACTCACAATTGATGGCATTGCGGGTACAGGTTTTTTAGTGTCTGATAACTACGCGATTACCTGTGCCCATGTCGTTGCAAAAGCTTTGTCTATTCCTGAAAATAAGCATAATAAACCGGAAGGCAAACTTTATCTGGGGGTGCCACATTATCGCCTTGAAATTGAAGCGAAAGTTGAAATTTGGCATCCCGTTTTACCTAATTTGAAGGAAGGTTATAGCGACATTGCCATATTGAAACTATTAAAAAACTTGCCAAATGATATTCAACCTATGGTAATAAAGGAACAAAATTTCCGTGAGCATATGTTTCGCACTTATGGCTTTCCAGACGGATTTGATAGGAGTACTTTAGCTCAAGGTAAAATAGTAGGTAATCCCCTTGGTGATCGGGTAGAAGTTGAATGTGAACAAGATAAATGTATTGTAGCTGGTTTTAGTGGTGCGCCTATTTGGGATGAAACATTGCAAGGTATTGTGGGTATGGTGGTAGAGGCGGCTGCATATCAATTATCGAAAAAAGCTTTTTTTATTCCTATCAATACCTTAATTGAAATTTGGCCAAAACTCCATCAATACTGCCGTCGTTCTCAAAAACGATTACCATCCAAACCTCAATCTATACCGCCTTTACTCCCCTATTTACCTGATCGTCTTGAGCAAGAACGATATTTAACTAAAGCCATACAAAAACATACCAATAAACAAAAACCGTTGCTTTGTGTCGTTCATGGTGATCATTATGAACGGGGTGATAAGTTTTTAGAGCGTCTAAAACAGAAATACCTGCCCAAATTTGATGCAACATTTGATGAGCTGCAATCCTATTTTTTTAATTGTGAAACGTGTAGCCATCATGTCGATGAACTGCATGATGTTTTGCGGGAAAGCCTTGGAGATCGAGTTTTAAATAATCCGTTAGCAACACGCGATGACATTGCCAAAAGAATTGCTCAAGATAACGCCCCCGTCATTCTTTATACGAATATGTACACAAAAGACTGGTGTCGTGATAACGGCACTAAAATGATTTATGAATTTATCAAATTTTGGGCAGAGTGGCCGCTTTCAACGCAAAATCATTTAGTTATGGTGTTTTTGTTCTTCAATTATAAAAATATACAGAAAAAATGGTTTTTTAAATCCTCGCCTAATCGCAAAATAAGAAAGACTTTTCAAACATTACAAACCACTGATTTTGTTAAAGAATTTAAAGTGCATGGCGTGGTATTACCTGAACTACTCAGTATTGAAATCGAACACGTTGAAAATTGGATCAACACCTATACCCACGATTTTTGTGATCCTGATTTTTTACATCAAGAAGTGGGTAAAATGTTTACCACTGTTGAACAAAAAATAGCGATGGAACCCTTAGCCCGTCAACTCAAACAAATACTTAAGAAATGTGAACAGGATTACACAGATTAAGGGATAAACAGGATTTATACTTGCCGTACTCTTGGAGTGCAAAATTTATTTTGCTTTTTGAATTGGAGTGCAAAATTTATTTTGCTTTTTGAATTGGAGTGCAAAATTTATTTTGCTTTTTGAATTGGAGTGCAAAATTTATTTTGCTTTTTGAATTGGAGTGCAAAATTTATTTTGCCGTACTCTTGGAGTGCAAAATTTATTTTGCCGTATTCTTGGAGTGCAAAATTTATTTTGCCGTACTCTTGGAATGCATGTTATTTTGCCGTACTCTTGGAATGCATGTTATTTTGCCGTACTCTTGGAATGCATGTTATTTTGCGATGCCCCTTTTTTTGGGAATGCGCC
>Ga0233403_10001613_pt1 | contig 10408 bp, 4 predicted proteins | sample Na_oxic_1_MG_FD_179866 | JGI IMG/M metagenome (GOLD analysis project Ga0233403, IMG submission 179866) | Seawater microbial communities from Saanich Inlet, British Columbia, Canada - Na_oxic_1_MG | ecosystem: Environmental > Aquatic > Marine > Inlet | place: Canada: British Columbia | collected...
TTTCGCCTCCAGAAATGACTCCCTTCCAGTTCCCGTTTATGTTAGATACCGAGGGTAAGTATTTAGCCTGGGATCAAGACCTAACGAGCCTGGTTCCTTTTCAGAAGCAGATTCCATTAAAATCGCTTCATTTCGTACCGATTTATCGTGGGCATATTACCGCAACGGGCTTATTCAATGTGGGTTTGGCTTATCGTTTGCCGGATAAGAGTATTATTGCCAGTCCTGAAATGATAAGGGCGACGATAGAACCCTCCCATTACGCTACGTTTGATGTTCGTACTGGTATTATGCACATCCCTGCGATTCAAGTCCCAAATGAATTAGGAAAAATCACCGTTTATCAAGTCAATCTATTGGCTGTGAATGATAATTTTTCTACTTTTCAATTGTTAGATGTCGCATTGGTTGAAGGCAAGGTTAAAGGTTCACACGCGAGTTATGATCCTAAAACGGAAACTGCCCAATTATCGGGTATGTATAGGTTAGGACAGTCAGAAACCCACAGTTTCCGTGAAACATTGACTCGTGAGCCAGAAATGGGGTGGTTTACGGTTTCCAGTCAAACGCAATTGCCCTATTTTCCTGGCATTTTGGAATTGACCGCCATAGATTATAAGACGATGGCATTGACATGGTTGCCGGTCATTTCTAGCCTCACACCTGAAATTGCTTACGAAATTCACGTTTCCAAATTGCCTGATTTTGTGCCTGGTGTAGATACTCTTTACGCCACCGTTGTTGATAAAACGCAATACGAATTAACGGATTTCAAAGCCAACACTATTTACTACGTGCTGATTATAGCCGTCGATGGGGAAGGTCATCGTAGCCTAGAACGAGTTTATCAATCTGCTAAAACGTTGACACCATCACCAACTGCCAGCTTTTTTTCCAGACCCAGCCCAAATAGTATAATTAACTTCTACAATAGTACGGTAAATAAGCCAGGTGTCGCGCAATATATCAAGGTTACCGAAACGGGCAAAATTCCCCTAACTGTTGATTTCATTGGCATCACGGGTGAAAATGCCGATAATTTCAAAGTGATTAGTCCTGATTTTCCCTTTACGATTGATGACGGCGGAAATGCTAAGAAAATAAAAGTACAATGTTTTGCTTCTGAGGAAGGATTGCGTACAGCTAATTTACAACTCAGTAGTAACGATCCCTTGATGCCTGAAGTAAGCTACACTTTGGAATGTAATGGTGTACCTCTCTCATATGGTAGTGGCAGCGTTTCTGTAAGGCTTGTGCCAAAATATCTTTCCACGCCTGCACCAAATAGTACGCTTCAGTTCTTCAGTGAGATAGACAATGTTGGTACGGCTTCTATTCAAACTATTAGCATTAATGAAGGTGGTAATGCAGATTTAACCATTAGCTCTTTTGCTATCACTGGAACAAATGCTAATGATTTCAGCGTTTTGTCGCCTACTTTTCCCTTTACGATTGTCAAAGGTGGGGTTACTCAAACGGTGACAGTGCAGTGTAGTCCAGCAGCGATTGGTTTACGCACTGCCCAATTACAAGTTAATAGCAATGATCCTGAAAAATCAGTCGTGGAGTACAGCTTAGAATGTAATCCAATGCCCTCTCTTGTGCACCCACAAAAAGGCAATGCTGTTTTACTTGACTCTGATGCCAAGCAGACTTGGGGAATGCCTACTAAATTTTCCGGTGGTGTCTCGGTAGATGGTGGGAACATCGTTGCTAATGGCAGGGCAACTCATTTCCAAGAAACATCTGTAAAAGCAAGGATTGAAGTTGATCATGAACATGTTGGGCAAAAAGCTGATTTACTGTTTGTCATTGGGAAGGAACCACAACCAGCACCTTATGATGAAGGAACCGATACAACTTACAACTCGGTCAGCAGTTCTAATAATTTCTATCCATTAGACTGGTATATACCCTCTGACGAGCAAAAACCGGTAGAAATGTATGTACCTGCTGAAGGTTGGGAACCACAACTCATTACTGCTTTTGATCATGCTGTCACCTTGCCAGAATTCATAGAGCGAGATTTTTGGGAGGGAACATTTGAAAAGCCCGGCATGTATCACTTCTTTATCGGGTATCGTTTAGAAAATGGAGACATTATCTATAATCCTATGCCTATTAGGGTAGAGGTACAAGCAGGTGAACAACCTTATTTTCCTGGTATTGTACAGATTGCTTCCACGAATGTTGATAGTGCTTCTCTCGCTTGGTTGCCCGCCACTGACAACAAGACACCAGCTGATGCAATCAGTTATGAGGTGCATTTGTCAGATAAACCTGGGTTTGAACCAACTAGCAATACCTTGCATACTTCAGTTACAGGTGTTAACCAAGCAGATTTAGCAGATTTAACAATGGCAACCAGTTACAGTATATTGGTTGTTGCTGTCGATGCTGATGGTAATCGGAGTAAAGAACGAGATTATCGTACTGTGACGACTTTTAATCAGCCTGTTGTAGTGAGTAGTACCACTAAATTTGCTGAAGATAAAGAATTGGGTTTAGGTGAAGCCACAACCCAGGATGGCACAGTGTTTACTTATCCATCTGCAAGCACAGGCACACAACCTGAAGTGGGTAGCGTGTTGTTTGCTAACGTTGGGGAGGATGTTTATCTCCGCAAAGTCGATTCAGTGGAAAATACTGCACAGGGGCTAGTCGTGCGTACCAGCGAAGCTGAGTTAGCTAAAGTATTAGAAACAGGTACCATTGATACTCAGTTAAAAATGTTTGATCTTAGTAAGGTAACATCAAATGGTAGTACAGGACGTACAGGACTGAGAACATCGCGTTCATTGCGTCATGATGGTACTAAGCGTCACATTATACGTTGGCAAAATGATTTCCTGGTGGCAGAACAAATTGATTATGCCGAAGAAAATAGCAATCGTGTCAGGAAGAGTAGCCAACAAGCTGAGGTGAAAGCGAGTGTAACCTTTACGCCTGATCTTGAAACTAAACTAGATTGGAGTTATGGCATTTTTAAAGGATTTACTCTTAATGAAGCCAGAATCATTGCTAATGGCGAATTAAAAGCTGAAATAGGAGCTTCTTATAATTTTAATGCTTCCGGTTCAGTGGAAAAAGAGTTTAAGCTTTTCACTAAGACTTTCAGAGCGAAGTATTTAGTGGGTGGTGTACCCGTTTTTCAGGATACCACCTTGAGTTTAAAAGCAGTACTTAGTGCGAGTGCTTCTGCTAAAATTAACGCGGAAGCGGTAGCAAATGCTATTGCTACTATTAAACTGGGTGTACAATGGGATCCTAACACAAAAAGCTGGAAAAAAATTGCCGAGCAAGGTTTTAGCAAATCTTTCACTGCCGATATCAGTGTACATGGTGAGGTAGTAGGAGAAATCCGTTTAATTCCTAATATTGAAGTCAAGTTCTACAAGGCCTTGGCAGGGAACCTTTCGATTGAGCCGTTTTTAACTAATACTATAGCGGCTGAAACGATAGGTCATGCGAACATGTTGGAGAGTTGGGGCTATTTAAAAACTCAGTTAACCAGGTTTGATGCGATTTTGCAAGCAGAGGCATTTGTTAGTGCCTCACTTGATATTATCATCAAAGAGTTTGAACTATTGGAAAAAACAAAGATTTGGACATCGGATGAATGGGTATTGTTCAGCTTACCTAAATTAGAGTTGAATGGTGCCACTGGTAAGGTAGGTGAATCAATTATGTTGACGGCTACCACTGAAGATGGTGCACATAATCCATTCGATAGAGGTTCAATTGACTGGGATGTCTATCCAAATAAAGGTTCTGTTAGCGGTGGTAAGACTGGAATGTTTGTAGCAGATGAGGAAGGTACTTATACCGTGTTCTTTTCTGGAAATAGTCGGTTGCCCTCTCCATTCGGAAAACAGTTTGCTTTCGCGGAAGTGAAAGTAGAAGCTAAGGATAAAGACCCAGACCCGATTCCAGACCCGATTCCAGACCCGATTCCCGATCCGACCCCCGATCCAATTCCAGACCAGCCTAAACCAGATGGTGGTAAAGGGTCGTCTAATGGTGATCCACATTTGTATACCTTTGATAACCTAGCCTACGATTTTCAAGCTGTAGGAGAGTTTATCCTGGCTAAATCCACTGTTCCAGATGACGTTTTTGAAGTTCAAGTACGTCAAAAACCTTGGAAAGAGCGGACAGATGTGGCTATCACTCAAGCTGCTGCTATGAATGTAGCTGGAGATAGAGTTGGGTTTTATATTGGACAGTATCCGATAACCTATATCAATGGAATTCAGCTAGAACTTCCAGAGGGTTATACTTCTTTACCGCAAGGAGGTAGCATTGTTAGACGTAACTCACTCTACAGTGTGATGTGGCCAAATGGCAATGGACTCGTCGAGGTTAGGGATAATCATTGGGGATTTTTAGTGAGCACATACATCAGTAAAGCTCAAAAGGGACAGCTTATTGGACTCCTTGGCAATGCAGATGGTGATTCACAAAATGATATTGTCATGCGAGATGGTACTAATTTAGGAACAGATATGAGCTTCGACACACTTTATCCTAAATATGCCGATAGCTGGCGCATTACCCAAGAAGAATCCTTGTTTGATTATGCAGCAAACGAAACCACGGAAAGCTTTACTGACCGTGATTTTCCACGTATTCTGTCTAAATCGACTGGACTAGATACGGCTACTCGTGCTGCTGCTGAACAAATTTGCCAGGAAGCAGGCATTACTGATCCGGTACTTTTAGAAGACTGTATTCTTGATGTGGGCTTAACGGGTGAACAAGGATTCGCCCAAATACCGACAGATTTGGCGAATCCTCAGACAACAGTTGAAGTTGCGGAACCACCTCCACCAACACTGGATAGCCCCGGCTTTGGGCAATTAAAGGGTGCCGTTTACGATGCTATCACAAAGCAAGTCATAAACGGGGCGCAGGTTAAACTGACAGTTGATGGTACGCCGTTACCTGGAACCACCGTTAAGACAACAGCAAATGGGCTTTACGAAACAGACATCATTCCTTCTGGATATGGGTATCATCTGGAAATTGAGGCTGATGGCTATATTCCTGAGCAAGTATTTGCTTTGTCGGTACCTTATGGTGAACTTGAAGAAATAGACGCTGTTAATTTAGTGCCTGTCGCATCTCAAGGAATCGGCGAGATTACTGGTACCGTGAAAAATGCTCTGAATGATACGAGCATTCCCGATCTGACTGTCTTTGCCCGCCGTTATATCAATAATCAGGTGGGTGAAATACTTGGAATGACTCAAACAGATCAAAACGGTATTTTCAATTTCAAAGACTTAAATGCTGGTAATTACACGCTAGAATTTTTTGGAAGTGTGGAAGTATTAGATAAGGAAACTTATGTCTTTGATAAAATGACAGCACTCAGCATTGGGGGACAAACGACAAATGCAGCTGTTTCAATTACTCCCTATTTGTGGGAAGTTATGAATGGCGCATTATTCCGTATAGTACTGAGTTGGAGTAATGTACCTTACGACTTGGATGCTCATCTGACTGGACCAAATGGTACAGATGGACGTTTCCATATCTATTTTGCTAATCAAGGTCCGAAAGATCGAAGTTCCATACAATGGACTGAACCTTACGTCCAGCTTGACCGTGATGACAGAGACGGTCTAGGCCCTGAAATTATTAACATAGGTCGGTCACCATCGGGAGGCGTGTATCGTTTTTCTGTACATGACTATAAAAATGGTGGTTCAACTTCTAGTGATGTACTGACTCAATCGGGTGCTAAAGTTGATGTTTATAGTCTTGATGGCGTAGTCAGTTTTGATGTGCCTAATCAAGAAGGAACGTTGTGGACCGTATTTGAGATTGATGAATCTGGTGAAATCATACCAGTCAATACGATAGGATACGAGGTCAACCAGGGTGGTATACGTTCCAGACAGAGGTCAGCTCGGCAAAATAGTGTTGCGACTGATTACTGGTCAATCGTGTTTCAGGCTACTAAACCATAGTCAAGTCGTGTAGCAAGCGTAGGGTGCATAAGCGATAGCGTCATGCACCAAACACGGCAACAAACAGCGACCATGAATCCTCATGGGTTCTACGAGCTTTCATTTAGGTATTAATATTTTGTGATGATTTATTATTTTAACCTATTTTTGCCCGACTCACTCCTCTTTTTTCATTTTTTGTCCTGTACAACTTATGGTTCGGTCATTCCAAAACGGGAATTCCAGAATGGAGAAAATGAGTTAACCAGCCCGTCAGATGGGGGCTGCGCCCAAGAACGAGCCCTCGCCCAATGAATGAAAAGGTGAGTCGGATGAACACGGGAAATCGTCATCCAATTGATTGGAACCGAAACGAGTAAAATGTGATTGATGCCGGGTTTGAAGCCACTCCCAAATTCCAAAAACCCGTTTTGGAATCACCGAACCATAAGCAAGCGTAGGGTGAGTAGTTTCACTGCACCCACCTTTTCAGATTCAGATGATGGTGGGTTGAACCTAAAACGGTTACTTCGTTGCGCTTTCGCTCTACCCACCCTACGCTCGCTGATTAATGATTGGGGCAAGTCGATTAATTTTTTTTAACTTAGAGGAGTAAATATGATGGTAAAACTTAGGTGCTATTTACGCACCGTACTTTTAATTGCAATGGGATTATCTTGGTTTTCGGGGGCAATGGCTGATTTAAATGATGGATTGGTTGCCTATTATCCGTTTGATGGGAATGCTAATGATGAGAGTGGGAATGGTAATCATGGGACGGTATATGGTGCGACTTTGACTGAGGATAGGTTTGGAAATACAAATAATGCGTATGATTTTGATGGGGTGAATGATTATATAAACGCAACTATCTCAACCTCTAATTCTTTTACAATTACTGCTTGGTTAAATCCAGATGGAGCTACCGAGCAGATTGAAGAGATATTTGAACGAGCGGACAATTTTAATTTTGAATATCGTAGCGGTAAATTAGCCCAATATACTTATCAGAATGATTTGTTATTCTCAAACACAAACCTTAACGTAAATACGTGGAATTTTGTGGTATTGTCGCGCACTCCAACTGAAGTTTCTTTTTACTTAAATGGAGAATATGACGGTGGTGGTGGAGTCAGTTCATCAATAGCCTTGAGTGGAACATATAATATCGGTAGTCGTACTGGAACATTATATCAATTTGATGGTATAATCGACGAAATTCGCATTTACAACCGCGCCTTCTCCAAATCCGAAGTCCAACAACTCTACCAAATGGACAATCAACCCTCTGAAAACTGCTGGGCAACCTACGAAAACGGCAACCTCCACATCCCTTGTGTCAAAGTAAAAGGGCCATTTGATGACGACTTGCATTTTGAAGCCGATATGCAATACGAGTCATTATCTGAGCCAATGACATTTCAGGTGACTGGGGCAAAACCGAAATAACGCTAATCCCATTTTAAGCCTCTCGGTAACAACTGAGAGGCTGACTACTGGCTACGGCGGAAACGAGGCGTAAAAATGCTAAATAAAATTAAAATCAGTTCTTTTAAATCCATAGTGAAACAAGAAATTTCCTTGGGCATGATGAATGTATTTATTGGTGCCAATGGCAGTGGAAAAAGTAATTTTCTGGAAGCCATCGGCGTACTCTCGGCGGCTGCCGCTGGTAGGGTGGATGATGAAGCCTTGCAAAGACGTGGTATTCGCCTTGGTACACCCAGACTATATAAGTCAGCCTTTGAAGAAAAAATACCGCATCATATTTTTTTTGAAGCTTTAACGGATACCGCCAAATATTCCGTCTCATTGAACAATCCTTTAGAAAACCCCAAACCGGCTTGGCAATATCAAACTGAAGAATTGGTTAGCAATCAAGAATCCATAGTCAATAGGGGGCCTCATCGTGACATAAAGAATAAGGAACAAGGACTTGCCGCTTTAAAACTGGTCGAAGCCGATGAAAATTCTCCCGACGCTGTATTAATTAACCTTTTACGAAATTATGCAGTATATACACCAAATACACCCGTATTACGAGGCATTCTTCCGGATCAACAAACCAGAGAACCCGTTGGCCTTTCCGGAGGACGACTTGCCGAAGGGCTTAAAGAATTACAAAGCCTCATTTCCAAAAACGAATTGATTGAAGATGCTTTTGATGAGATTCTGGCTCTGATTGACTGGATTAATGATTTTGATACCACATCAAATGTCAACGCCATGCTCTCTCCATCTATTGCGAGACCCAAAAATGTGATTCGTTTTAGTGATCGGTTTATGAAAGGCGATTATAATCATCTGACGGCTTATGATGCGAGCGAAGGAGCACTTTATATTCTCTTTTGCGCGGTGCTAACACTTTCACCTAATTCGCCTAAGTGTCTTGCTATAGATAATTTAGATCAAACCCTCAATCCAAGGTTAGTCTTAAATTTGACTCGTTTATTGGGTAAATGGATTACGGAAGGTGAGTCAGAACGCCAGATATTTGTGACTGTACATAATCCGGCAGTACTAGATGGACTCCGTTTGCAAGATGATCGAATCCGATTGTTCACAGTTGATAGAAATAATCGAGGACATACTGAAATCAGTCGAGTGACGATTACTGAAGAACTCTTGGAATTAAGTAATAACAAAGGTTGGCCGCTTTCAAGACTTTGGGTGATGGGACATCTTGGAGGAGTTCCCAATGTCTGATTATCGAATTGGAATTGTTGTCGAAGGAACTACTGATCGTATCGTCATAGAATCTGCTCTTAATAAGATATTTGCAGATCGCACATATACACTAATACAGTTACAACCAGAATTGAGTGATGGGTTGAGTCGTGGTGGTTTTGGTGCGACGGGTAGCGGCTGGGGTGGCGTTTATCAATGGTGCCTGCAAATTGTGAATATGGACCTCGCATTGGCAGATAATCGGTTGTTACAAAAATTTGATATTATAATCATTCATTTGGATGCCGATGTGGCAGAAAAAAACTATTCTGATGCCAATCTAAAAAATCCGTTCAAAAAAGATTTACCATGCGTACAAGCGTGTCCTCCGGTAAGTCCTACTATACAAGCACTTGAACGGGTTGTTTTAGGATGGCTGAATTTGAAAAAACAATTATCTCATCCATTCGTGATGTGTATTCCCTCCAAATGCACAGAGGCTTGGGTAGCTATTGCCCTTTATGGAGCAGACGATCCCAAGATTTTGGTGGATATAGAATGTAACACTAATATAGAAAATTACTTGGCTCAAAAACCAGCCAGAGAAAGATTGATCCGAAATAGAAGTGGCAAAATGAAAAAGCTCACTCAGAAATACTTGGAAAAATCTGGACAAATAACCAGTCAATGGGATTATATTACTCAAAAGTGTAATCAGGCTGATAGATTTACTCAGCAGACTGTTGTTATGATGTGAACGTATAATCAAGGATGAAAAAACCTGATTAAAATTCGTAGTAGTTTTAACAAAAATTAATAATTTGTATGAATATACTCCGGACGTTCAAATTTTCAGATTAAGACCTGACAGGTTTCCAAAACCTGTCAGGTCTGTAGCTTTTTAAAAATCCGAAAACTTGACAGCTATAAGTATATATAAATTTTGTAAATAACAAACTTTAACAGCCATGTAGGGTGGGCAACGTCTTTTTAGTTGCCCACCACCATTGACAGAACATAGCATGGGTTAAAGTTGGGTGGTAACCAGCTACGCCAAGAAACTAAACTCTGTCCAAGAAGCGGTTATCCTTGGATAGAGTTTTCATTCGTTCCCTTAAAGTGTGGCGTATTGAGAGGCTTTAGCCTCACATTTAGCCAGGTAGCCAGGTAGGGTGGGCAATGTCTTTTTGGTGCAACGGCACTGATAAAAAAATAGCCAGGTAGGGGTGTTTGTTGTATTAATCGTGTACATCTCATTTAGCTTGACAAACATACGGGATAGCTGTAATATTTGACATTATGAATACCGTAATTGAAACACCAACATTTCAAAAACAATCTGAAAAAATAGGGTCTGAAGATGAACGCTTAAATTTCATCAGCTAGATTGCAGTTAACCCTTTAGCTGGGGATGTCATTCCTAATGCTGAGGGTGCACGAAAAGTGCGTTGGTCAATTAAAGGTAGTGGAAAACGTGGCGGTGCTCGAATCATTTATTTCAATCAATCAGAACAAGATCAAATAATTTTGATAGCGATTTATAAAAAGTCCGAGCAAGAAAATATTTCTCGACGTGAAATTAAGGAGGCTAAATGATGGATATTGAAAAAATAGCTAAAGCAATAGAAGTTGACGCTGGCGAATCATTGCCTGATATCCGAGAATCTTTGCAAGAAATGATAGAGGGTAAATCAGCCTGTATACATACACCTGAGCAATTAATGGTACGAGCAACGCGAAAAAAATTAGGATTGTCACAATCTCATTTTGCACAACTAATCCGTACA